>Ga0302325_10002824_pt1 | contig 41798 bp, 35 predicted proteins | sample Palsa_T0_2_FD_201948 | JGI IMG/M metagenome (GOLD analysis project Ga0302325, IMG submission 201948) | Peat permafrost microbial communities from Stordalen Mire near Abisko, Sweden - Palsa_T0_2 | ecosystem: Environmental > Terrestrial > Soil > Palsa > Peat permafrost | place: Sweden: Abisko...
AGCTCACGAACCTCCGCTTCCGAGCCGTCGCACCAGTGCACGGTGCGCGGCCGCGTCAGCTCGGACACGGACTCAACCCAGGCAGCGACGTCCGCGCTGATTTCGGGCAGCGGCGCGATGAGATGCGGGGCGGTGGCCATGCGGAACAGTTATTCGCCTGCGATCCCGAAGTATAGCCTCCCGCGCACGCGAGCTCACGGGGTTGGCAATCCTGCTCGACACAACGGGCTACAGCGCGGTAGCGTGCGTCGCTCCCGCATGAGGTGGGGCGCCTGTGCGCTGAGCGCGCATCGTTATGTCTGATTTAAGTGAAATTTTCGGCCCCCAAGGGCCTCTGCAGCGGGCGCTTCCAGGGTTTCGGGCGCGCGCTCAGCAGGCGCGCATGGCGGAGCGGGTGGGGGATGCGCTGGCGAACCGTTCCGCCCTCATCGTCGAGGCGGGCACGGGTACCGGCAAGACATTCTCTTACCTGGTGCCGGCACTCCTCTCCGGTGCGCGTGTCCTCATCTCCACGGGTACCCGGGCATTGCAGGATCAGCTTTTTGCCAAGGATCTGCCGCTCGTTGCGCGCGCGCTCGGGCGACCGGCGCGGGTCGCCGTGCTGAAGGGGCGGGCGAACTACCTGTGTCACCGCCGGCTCTCGCAGGCGCAGGCACAGCTGGAACTGGACGGCAACGCCCGCGCGGATCGGGTGCTTGAGCGCGTCAGACGCTGGTCGCAGATCACCCGTTCGGGTGATCTCGCCGAGGTGCGCGGCCTTTCGGATTCGCATCCGATCTGGCCTACCGTGACCTCGACGCGCGACAACTGCGTCGGTGTTCACTGTGAGGATTTCTCGCGCTGCCACGTAGCCTCAGCACGGCGCGCGGCGCAGGAAGCCGACATCGTGATCGTCAATCATCACCTGCTGCTCGCGGATCTGGTTTTGAAGGAGGACGGATTCGGCGACATCTTGGGATCGGCTGATGCGCTGATTCTGGATGAGGCGCATCAGCTGCCGGATCTGGCCACGCAGTTTCTCGGGGCGAGTTTCAGCAGCCGACGAGTCGAGAGCGTGTTAAAGGGCGTGCATATCGAACTGGAGCTCGCGGGGCAGGGGCGGGCCGGCGGCGTCTCCGCAGGAGTCGCCGAGCGCATCGCACGCGCGCTTAGCGCAGTCGAAGAGGGCGTACGGGCTCTGGCTCTCGAGCTGCCACGCAGCGTGACGCGACTCCCGTGGTCGGAGATGCCGCTCGAGTTTGCCGCCATCGCAAGTCATCTTGCGCAGTGCCTGCTCGAACTTGAGAGCGAGCTCTGCGCGGCGGGAACCGACACACCGCTCGCTCACATCGGTGCGCGCGCCGGCGAACTTGCGGTGGCGCTCGAGAGCATCGCGGCGGCGGATGCGCAGGGCGCCCGCACGGTGGAGACCACCGCCCGTGGCTTCGCCTTGACCCTCCTGCCTTTTGATATCGCTGAGCGCTTTCAGGCGCTCGTGCGGGCGCGCAGCTGCGCGTGGATCTTCACCTCCGCGACGCTTTCCGTCGGCAACGATTTCAGTCATTTCTCGAACCGTCTGGGATTTGTGGGGGCTGAGGAGCTCAAAATCGACAGCCCCTTTGACTATGCGCGCCAAAGTCTGCTGTACCTGCCCGCGGGACTGCCGAATCCGGCAAGCCCTGCCTATGTCGAAGCGGTCATCGCGACAGCGTTGCCGCTCATCGAGGCGTCGCGCGGCGGTGCCTTCGTGCTCTTCACGAGTCATCGTGCGCTCGCCCGCGCTGCGGCACTGGTGCGCGCGCAGTGGGGCGATTCGGCGCCGCTGCGCTTGTATGTGCAGGGCGAGGCGCCACGCGCGCGCTTGCTCGAGGACTTTCGCGCCGACGGTAACGGCGTGCTGCTCGGTACGGCAAGCTTCTGGGAGGGCGTCGACGTTCAAGGCACGGCGCTGCGGCTCGTGATCATCGATAAGCTGCCGTTCGCCTCGCCCGAAGATCCGCTGGTGAAGGCGCGCGGCGAGCATCTGGAGGCACAGGGCGGCAATGCTTTTCGCGATTACCAGCTGCCCGAGGCGGCGCTCGCTTTGAAGCAGGGCGTAGGACGTCTGATCCGCAGCGAGGATGATTTCGGTACCGTGGTCATCTGCGACCCGCGCCTCGTGGCGAAGAGCTACGGCAAGGTGTTTCTCGCAGCGCTGCCGCCGATGACCCTGACGTGCGATGAAGATGAGACTCTCGCATTCCTGCGCCGGCACGCGAGCACACGCCAGCATGGGCATGCCGCGCAGCCGGCATGAGGATTCTGGCTCTCGACACGGCGACCCAGGCGTGCTCGATCGCTCTGTTGACGCCGGACATGGCAATCAGGCGCGAGCTTCTCACCGAGCGCGGACACGCCGCCCACGTCCTGCCAATGATCGATGCGGTGCTGGCCGAAGCTGGGATTAGGCTCGCGCAGGTGAGCGCGCTCGCCTTCGGCCGCGGTCCGGGAGCCTTTACGGGGGTTCGCCTCGCGGCCAGCGTCGCTCAGGGTCTCGCCTTCGCGGCACAGCTCCCGGTCGTGCCGGTCTCGGACCTGGCTGCCATCGCGCAGCGGGCATTCGATCAGGATGGGCAGCTCGACCACGTGCTCGTTTGTCATGACGCTCGGATGCAAGAGCTCTACTGGGCCTGTTTCGATCGCGGCGCCAATGGTCTTGCCACACTCGTCGGCGCGGAGCAGGTGAGCGGCGTCGGCGCCATTGAACTGCCGGAAAGCTGGCGCGGGCGCATCGGCGGGGCCGGCCAGGGCTTTCGCGCTTATCCCACGCTCAAGGTGCGCCTCGAAGGCGCTCTGAGCAGTATCCAGGAGGAACTCCTGCCGCGCGCGCTCGAAATCGCGCGTCTCGCCTGGCCCGCGGCGCTGGCTGGGCTCACTGTGGGCGCCCAGGATGCGCTTCCGGTGTATGTGCGCGACAACGTCACACGCGCGTCACGGAATTGACATGGATTTTCGCGGTGCGTCATGAATCTGCAACACAGTCCCCCTGTAATAATGGCCATGCGCGCAGCCAACGAATGAGCTCCAAACAGGTTTTGATCGTCGAGGACGAGCGGCCGATCAGGGAAATGATCGCCTTCGGCCTCAAACGTGCAGGTTTCGATGTGCGTGAGGCCGAGGACTGCCGCGGCGCGCGCGCGGCGCTCGCCGACCGCCGGCCCGACCTCGTGCTGGTGGATTGGATGCTGCCCGACATGAGCGGGCTTGAGCTTACGCGCGCGCTGAAGCGCGACCGCGAGACGCGCGAGCTGCCGATTATTCTCCTGACGGCGCGCTCCGAGGAAGGCGACAAGGTGGCCGGTCTTGAAGGCGGCGCGGATGACTACATCACAAAGCCCTTCTCACCGCGCGAGCTCCTCGCGCGCATTCACGCCGTGCTCAGGCGCTCGGCGCCCAATGCCAGCGAAGAGCGCATCGAGATTGAGGGTCTCTCGCTCGACCAGGCGAGCCATCGGGTGCTGATCGGCGCTGAGACCGTCGGTCTCGGACCAACCGAATACCGCATGCTCGAGTTCTTCATGACCCACCCCGAGCGAGTCTACAGCCGCGACCAGCTCCTCGATAGGATCTGGGGCGGCAATGTCTACGTAGAGGAGCGCACGATCGACGTGCACATCCGGCGCCTGCGCAAGGCGCTCGAGGAATTCGGGTACGATCGGTTTATTCAAACCGTGCGCGGGTCGGGTTATCGGTTCTCGGCACGCTGATGCGTAGGTAGGTATGGCGCTGGCAACGCATGCGTGGTGGATGGCGATCCTGCGCCTGCTGGGCACGATGGTCATCGGAGTCGTGCTCGGCTGGCTCTGCGGTTACGTCTGGGCGGGGCTTGCCGCGGCGCTGGCGCTGCACCTGCTGTGGCAGCTGGCCACTTTATTCAGGCTCGACTGGTGGGTGCGCCACCGAAGCTACGCCGCGCCGCCCGATCTCGGTGGCTCGTGGGGCGCAATCGTCGCACAGGTCATGCGCCTGCATCGCCGCAAGCGCTTTCACAAGCAGCGCTACATCCAGCTCGTCCGCCAGATCCAGCGGTCCACCGCCGCGCTGCCCGATGGGGTCGTCATCCTGAATGCGCAACGCGAGATCGTCTGGTTCAATCGCACGGCCTCGACGCTTCTCGGGTTGCGTGGCCATGACGACTTTGGACTGCGCATCGACAACCTCCTGCGGCAGCCTGAATTCGGCCGCTATCTGCAGGAGGCGCAATACGACGTGCCGCTCATCATCCGCGCGAAAGTGACGCCGGAGACGCATCTGTCGCTGCAGGTCGTGCCCTATGGCGAGGGCCAGCAGTTGCTGCTCGTGCGTGATGTCTCACGGCAGGTGAGGCTCGAGGCGATGCGCAAGGACTTCGTCGCCAATGCATCGCACGAGCTGCGCTCGCCGCTCACCGTGGTCTCGGGGTATCTGGAGACGCTGGGGCAGGATCCTGCGCTCGATCCGGAGCTGCACGCGCCGGTCGCCGAAATGCGCCGCCAGGCCGAGCGCATGACGAGCATCATCCGTGACCTGCTCGCGCTGTCGCGCCTCGAGGAGACGGACGAGGTCGTCGAGGAAGTACCAATCGATGTGTCGGCGCTGATGGCGATGCTGCGCAAGGATGTGCTCGCGCGCGCCGAGCATCCGCGCGACGTCAATATCCGCATCGATTCTCCCGCGCAGCTCCTCGGGAGTGAAGCGGAGGTGCATTCCGCATTCTCCAACCTCGTCGACAATGCCGCGAAGTACACCCCTGCGCAGGGATCCATTGAGATGCGCTGGTGGACGGACGATGAGGGTGCCCATTTTTCGGTGAGCGACACGGGCATCGGGATTCAGGCGGAGCACATTCCACGTCTGACCGAGCGCTTCTACCGCGCCGATCCCGGGCGCTCGCGCGCGACCGGCGGCTCAGGTCTCGGTCTCGCAATTGTCAAGCACGTACTGCAGCGCCACGCGGCGACACTGGAGATTCTTAGCGTCGCGGGAAGCGGCAGTACGTTTACCTGTCACTTCCCCCCGCACCGGGTCGTCGCTGACCGGGAAGAGATGCGGGAAGTAGTTTAGATATATGTCATAAGCTATTTAAAAGTAAGAAAAATTTCGCCCCGTTGTCATGAAACCGACACGCCGTTGCGCGAGCCTTGCACCAGGGCATGGGCATCGAGGAGGCGAAGATGGTGAGCTTCGGTCGGTCCAGACCTGCATACGTGCGGACCTTGTTTCTCTCCGACGTCCATCTGGGATTTAGGCGTTCACGCGCCGCGGAGCTGGCGGATTTCCTGCTGACCATTGACGCCGACACCATCGTGCTGGTCGGCGACATCATCGACGCGTTGAGCCTGCGCCAGAAATTCTTCTGGTCCGAAGAGCATTCACGGGTGGTGCGCGCTTTGCTCGCGAAACGCCGCGCCGGTGCGCGCCTCCTCTACATCCCGGGCAATCATGATGCCGCGCTTGCCCCGTTTGCCGCATTGCTGCAGGGACAGCTGGAGGTGCATCGTGAGTGGGTGCACTGTACGGCTCGCGGCGAGCGGCTCCTCGTTCTGCACGGCGACCAGTTTGACGGCGCAACGCGCGTGGCCGGCTGGCTTCACGGGGTGGGCGAGGCGATCTACGACTTCACCATCGTGCTCAACGATTACCTGAATGATCTGCGGCGCCTGTCGCGCCGCTCGTATTGGCCGCTCGCTGCGCGCCTGAAGCTCACGGTGCAACCGAGCGTGCGCTACATCGAGCGCTTCGAGGAAGCGGCGATCGCCCACGCGGCGGCACGCGGATTTGACGGCATTATCTGCGGCCACATCCACCGGCCGAACCTGCGCCGCGTCGGCGCGCGCGTCTATTGCAACACCGGTGATTGGGTGGAGTCGTGCTCGGCGCTGATCGAGGCGGCAGACGGTGGGCTGCACCTGTGGCGCGCCGGCGCCGCCGCGGATATAAGTCTGCAGATTGTCCTGCCGCAACTGGCCGATGCGGCCTGACGGGCCGCACCGACGTCATCAAGGTCTGGCTCTCTTGGGGCGTTTCGCTATGATCGCGTTCAGGCGATGACGCGGAAGATGCGCAACCCATGGAAACGGCCGACCTAACTCACCATATTTCCCGCCGCTTTAACGAGGACCTCGAGCGCGTGCGCAGCAAGGTTCTCGCCATGGGCGGGTTCGTCGAGCAGCAGCTGCAGAAAGCGATCACGGCGCTTGTCGAAGGTGACAGCACGCTCGGCGAGGCGGTCGCCATGGACGACTACCAGGTAAACAACATGGAAGTGTCGATCGACGAGGAATGCAGCCGCATCCTCGCGACGCGGGCACCTGCCGCGGGCGATCTGCGCGTCATCGTCGCGATCATCAAGACGATCACCGACCTCGAGCGCATCGGCGATGAGGGCGAGAAGGTGGGCTACATCGCCTCGCGGCTTGCGACCATGGAGCGCCCGGCCGACAAATACCGCGAGATCAAACACCTCGGGCGTGTGGTGTCGGACATGGTGCACGACTCCCTGGATGCCTTTGCGCGCATGGACGTCGAGGCTGCCTTGCGGGTGGCGCGCCAGGACCGCCTGGTCGATGAAGAGTACGAGTCGATCCAGCGGCAGTGCATCACCTTCATGATGGAAGATCCGCGCACCATTCGCCGTGCGCTCGATGTGATGTGGGTCGTGCGAGCGCTCGAACGCATCGGCGACCACGCGAAGAACATTGGCGAGTATGTGATCTACATGGTGCACGGCAAGGACATTCGCCACACCTCGCTGGATGACGTCGAGCGGGAGCTGCGCGAGTCACTGAGCGGCCAGACTCCCGTACCCCCGACGATTTTCTAGCAGTGCGTTCGCGTCGCGTGGTCAATTTCGGCGGTGCCGTCGCATGCTTTGCGATGCTCGCGTATGCCCTCTACGCGCAATACGGCCTGGGACTTGAGCCATGCCCGCTGTGCATTTTCCAGCGCGTCACGCTCGTCGCGCTGGGCTTGGTGTTTCTCGCAGCGGCGCTGCAGAACCCGGGCGGCGGCGGTCGCTACGTGTACGCGGCGCTCGCGGGATTGGCCGCGCTTGCCACCGCCGCACTTGCGACGCGCCACCTTTACATTCAAAGCCAGCCGCCCGGCTCCATCAATTCCTGTGGCGCGCCACTGCAAGTCATGCTGCAGTATTCGCCGTTCACGGAAGTGGTGCGCAAGGTGCTCACCGGCGGCGGCGAGTGCAGCCAGATCAACTGGACCTTTGCCGGCGTGGCGATGCCGGCGTGGGTGCTAGTCGCCGCGCTCGTGCTGGGGCTCGCCGGCGTGCTCGCAAACTCACGTCAATAGACGCTGCAGAATCCCGACGTACATGCGATGCAGCGTGTCGATCTCTTCGATGCGCACGCACTCGTTGACCTTGTGGATGGTGGCATTGACGACGCCGAGCTCGACCACCTCGGCGCCCTGCGGGGCGATGAACCGGCCATCCGACGTGCCGCCGCCGGTGGTGAGCTGCGGGGTGATGCCAACGACGGCCGCGACGGCGGCGCTGACCGCGGCGCTCAATGTTCCCGGCGGGGTGAAAAAGGGCTCACCCGATACATACCATTCGAGGCTGTGCGGCACCTGATGCTTAGCGAGAATGTTCGTGACCGTATGTTTGAGCCCCTCCAGAGTCTGCACCGGCGAATAGCGCAGGTTGATGCGCGCTTTGAGCTCACCGGGAATGACATTGGGCGCGCCGGTGCCGGCGTTCAGGTTGGACACCTGAAAGCTCGTCGGCTGAAAGTGCTCGTTGCCCTCATCCCATACTCGGCTCGCAAGCTCCGCGAGGGCCGGTGCGAAGCGATGGATGGGATTGTCGGCGAGATTGGGGTAGGCCACGTGCCCTTGTACGCCGTGCACCGTCAGGCGCGCGCTCAATGAGCCGCGCCGGCCGATCTTGATCGTGTCCCCGATGTTGACCTCGCTCGAAGGCTCACCGACCACACACCAGCGGATGCGCGTGCCGCGCGCCACCAGAGTTTCCATAACGCGCTTGGTGCCATCCGCCGAAGGACCTTCCTCATCGCTCGTGATGAGGAAAGCGAGCGTGCCGCGGTGCGCGCTGTCCGCGCGCAGAAATTCCTCGGTGGCGGTGGTCATCGCGGCAAGCCCGCTCTTCATGTCGGCAGCGCCGCGCCCGTAGAGCATGCCGTCGCGGATCGCGGGCGCGAAGGGATTCGAGTGCCACTCTTCGAGCGGTCCCGCGGGCACCACATCTGTATGACCCGCGAAGCACAGCACGGGCTCGGTTGTGCCATGCGTAGCCCAGAAATTATCGACGCTGCCGAAGCGCAGGCGCTCGATGTGGAATCCGACGGCGGCAAGGCGTTCAATCATGACCTCCTGACAGCCGGCGTCGGCCGGCGTGACCGAGGGCCGCGCCATCAGATTCTGTGTGAGCTCGAGAGTGTTCGACATGACGGGCGCGGCTGTCCGGATGAGCACAGGAAATGGGTGGCGGTTATACGGCGCGCTGTCGCGTGCGGCAAGTCAAAAGAACGGCACCGCGTGCCGGCGTGGCGCGCTGACTGAGCCTGAACGCGGGGTTTCTCGCGTGGGCCGCGCCCTAAGCGAGATAGTCTGCCGCGAGTGTCTCATCCAGCGGCGCACGTTCCGCTCGCATGGCGTTGAACACGGGCGTGAGCACGATCGCGAGCAGCAGGTTAAGGATGACCGTGTAGAAGGCGCTGTAACCGGGGAATGTGTAGCCGCCGAGTGAGAGCGGGTAGGCAGGTGTGAGATGCGCCGCGACGGCCATGGCGGTGCCGGCGAAGGTGCCTGCGGCCCAGCCCACGAGCAGCGCCCAGGAATTGAACCAGCGGGTATAGACGCCCAGCATGACCGCGGGCAGCGTTTGGATAATCCAGATGCCGCCCAGGAGCTGCAGCTGAATGGCGTATTGCGTGGGCACGAACAGAATAAACACCAGCGCGCCGACCTTAACGATGAGCGAGACCCACTTTGCCATCTGCGCTTCTTCTTTGTCGGTCGGATTCTGGTTGATGAACTCGCGGTGAATGTTGCGGGTGTAGAGGTTTGCCGCAGCGATCGACATGATGGCCGCAGGCACGAGCGCGCCAATGCCGATGGCGGCGAAGGCGATGCCGACGAACCAGGAAGGGAAGCTGTGCAGGAAGAGCGCCGGCACTGCAAAGTTGTTGTGGAACTCTTTGAACCCTGCCGCATATTCGGGAAGCTTGTCGACTCCGGCGGCGAGGGCGAAGAAACCGAAAAGCGCGAGCAACCCGAGCATCAACGAATAGCCCGGCAGAATCGCCGCATTGCGGCGGATGGCGCGGCCGCTGCTCGCGCTCAGGATGGCCGTCATCGAGTGGGGATAGAGGAGGAGTGCGAGCGCTGAACCCAGTGCCAGTGTTGCGTAGGCGCTGTAGGCGCCCGTCGTGTGGGCTCCGGGGACTGCGAGCAGGAGCTTCTGCGCCGGCACGGCTGAGAAAATCTTGCCAAAGCCGCCGAGCTCAATCGGGATCACGATGATGGCGACAAAGGCGGTGAGATAGATGAGGACGTCCTTGACGATGGCGATGGAGGCAGGGGCGCGTAGGCCGCTTGAATAGGTGAAAGCGGCGAGGATTACGAATGCCACGATGAGCGGCAGATCCGCAGCCACTCCGGTGCCTGAGATGCCAAGCGCGCCGATCACGACCTGAATGCCGACGAGCTGCAAGGCGATGTACGGCATGGTGGCGACGATTCCGGTAATGCTGATTGCCAGTGCGAGCCAACGATTGCCGAAGCGACCGCGCACGAAATCGCCTGCCGTGATGTAGCCGCGCTTGTGGCATACGTACCAGAGGCGCGAGAAGAACAGGAACAGGAAGGGGTAAACGACGATCGTGTAGGGCACCGCGAAGAAAGCGACTGCGCCGGCGCCGAAGGCGAGCGCCGGAACCGCGATGAATGTGTACGCGGTATACAGATCGCCGCCCAAGAGAAACCAGGTAATGAGCGTGCCAAAGCGCCGTCCGCCAAGTCCCCATTCGTGCAGCTGGTCAAGATCGCCCCGGCGCCAGCGCGCGGCAGCGAAGCCGAGCCAGGAGATGAAGCCAAACAACAGCACGAAGATGCTGAGCGCAATCCAGTTCACATCCTGCACGACGTCCCCCCGTGGTTCCTCTCGTTCTTAGGGTCTAGGGCATCTCTCGTCGCGGGCCGAGCTACTCGCGTGTCACTAGATACACGAAGGCAGTGATGACGGCGCTGATCACGACCCACAGCATCTGGTACCAGTAAAAGAACGGGATGCCGATCCAGGTAGGCTCGACCCTGTTGTAGAAGGGTGGCCAGAGCACTGCGACGAACTCGATGCCAAAGAGCAGGTACCACCAGCTCCACTCGCCAGGCCGCCTGTGTGCATCGTTCATTGCGAGTCCCCCTCCTGCTAGGCGTGCGGCGCACCGCACGACCGCTCGCAGCGGTGTAAATTTATACCGGCGGCTATTGGCTTACCAGCGGGGCGCGCATTTAACGCTGTCGATTGGGGGAGGGCAGGGGCGCTTTAGGCGTGGCCGCGCCGCGATTCGAAGCGATCGGCGGGAAGGAGCCGTGACACTATGTAGACAGCGCAGGCCGCTGCGACTCGCGGGGGAGGCTAGGCCGCGTCGGCGCTCCTCTGCGTCGCGGCGGGCTCTCCTGGCCCTGTGCTCGGGGCCAGGAGAGTGAGCGCTCGCGTCAGACTCTAGAACCTCCAGCGCAGACCGATCGTCGGGTCGACGTTCGAAGTATTGAGGTCGTAACCGCTCGCCAGCCCGTTCTTCACCTGCGTCCACATGAGGCCGGCATAAACATCGAAACGCTTGGTGAAGCGATAGTCGGCCGAGAACGACACCGCACTTTCCGTGCCACTGCAGGTCCCGGACTGGGTCGTGGAGCAGCCCGCGTTCGCGCCAGTGCCGTAAGCGTTCTGCGAGTAGCCGTAGTACGCAGCCGTCAGGTCGAAACTGGAAGTGACCGCATACTTAATACCCGCCCAGTAGACCTGCAGGATCTTGCTGTTGGCGAAGGCCGCATTATTGACGAAGGCAAGTACGTAGCCGCCGAGGTCGTCGAAGCCGGGCGCGAGCGGATCGGTCGGATTCGAGTATTTGATATGCTCGTAGCCGGCAAACACCTTCGGTGCGCCGAAGCTGTAATTTGCCATGACGCCAAAGGCTGTATTGTCCGAGATGGTCGCGGCAAGGGATTTGTCCGGCGCGAAGTTCGGCGGCAGCACGGCCATGTCGGCGGCGCTGATGGCGGCTGCTGAAACCGCATCGTTGACGTGTGCGTAGTATCCGTCGATCGACGCGCCGGCGAATTCGTAGCCGACCTGGCCCTGTTCGGCAGTGCTGGCGCTGCCGCTTGAGCCGTTGAATTTGTACAGCGCACCCACGTGGAAGCCGGAGAAGTTCCCGACGTATTTCAGCGACTGATCAAGACGGCGGTCCTGCGTGTCGCCACCACCGGCCGTGGTCCCGGATAAACCAATCAGCGAGAAGGCCTGGGAGGCACCCTGCGGGTCGTACTTGGCGATGCCATCCGCCAGCAAGGTGTTCTGACGGCCAAACGTGAATGAACCGAAGGTCGGTGAGGCAATGCCGATGATGGATTGCTCAAACACCTGCCCGGCAATGCTCGAATCCAGGTTCGTCGTCTGCGTCGTGCAAGGAGTCGTGGCCCCCACGCAGCTTGCCGAGCGGCCGTTGTTCTGCGTCAGGGACTTCAACGCGTCGCTGATCTCGCCGGACTGCGGGTTGAAGAAGGTCTCGAGCTTGAACACGCCCGACCAGTCGCCAACCAATGGCTCGATGCCCTGCAGGCCGACCCGTGACTGGCTGAGATTGCTCGGCGTCGCGCCGACTTCTGAGTGGTCGCTGTTCTTCTGGACGATATCGGCGCTTCCGGCTGGAAAGTAATCGCTGAACGGTGCGCCGTGCGACTCGTATTGCAGGCCAATGTCCACGATCCCGTACAGGGTAATGCCTTTGAAGGTCAGGCTGTCGTCGGCCGGTGCGGCGACTTGAGCCTGCGCCACGCCGGCGGCTGCCAACAAGCTACCCACCACGACACTACGCGCAAGAAGAATGCAGCCGCGAGCGGCGCCGACTCTGTGTATCTTCGTGTTCAAATCGTTCACAGCATGACCTCCATCGATAGTTTGTTGCATTTAATAGACGAAACGTTACACATTGATTACAGGCACTGAGTTATTGGCGTTGCGTAATAGCAACACCCAATTCCGCCGAGAATAATTTCCCCGAAGAGCTCAGGAGGGCAGCTTCGCCTGACTTCCCTTCGTCGCCGCGCCGTGCCCGAGTTTGTGTTTTATGCGCGGAAAGGTAATAGCAGCTGCGTGTGACACTTTTATGCTGCGCGTATGACGATTGTGTTTTTATTGCGCGGCGCAGCCCCCAGCGACTGTCATACAACCGCAATCTAAGAACGCAACACTGGCCGCTGAGGCCCGCGAGACTTGGGCTTAACCGTGAAGGACTAAAACATGCAACGTTTCAGTATGAGTCGAGTCCTGGCGTTGCTCGCCGGGGCAGCGGCACTCATCGGCTGCGCCCCTCATCCTGTGGATATTTCCGGCGCGGGCGCCACCTTTCCGTATCCCGTGTACTCAAAATGGGCTAGCGCTTACAAGGAGCAGACGGGCGTCGGGCTTAACTATCAGTCGATTGGTTCGGGCGGTGGCATCAAGCAGATCAAGGCAAAGACCGTCACCTTCGGGGCATCCGATATGCCGCTTAAGCCCGAGGATCTGCGGGCGGCAGGCCTCGTGCAGTTCCCGATGATCATCGGTGGCGTCGTGCCGGTGGTGAACATCAAAGGTGTCAGCGCTGGGGCCCTCACGCTTGACGGTGCGGCGCTCGCTGCGATTTACCTGGGTGACATCAAGAAATGGAACGATGCGCGCCTACAAGCGCTCAACCCGAAGCTTGCCCTGCCCGACAGCGCCATCGCGCCGGTGTATCGGTCCGATGGCTCTGGGACCAATTTTCTTTTCACCGACTACCTGTCGAAGGAAAGTCCGAAGTTCAAGGATTCGATCGGCGCGAATGCCTCGGTGCAGTGGCCGAGCGGCATTGGGGCCAAAGGCAATGAGGGTGTTGCCAACATGACCACCCAAACGGACGGCGCCATCGGCTACGTTGAATACGCCTATGCGAAACAGAACAACATGGCGTACGCTCGCCTCATCAACAAGGGCGGCGCCGCCGTTACGCCGAGCGCGGAATCCTTCCAGGCTGCCGCATCGAGTGCGGATTGGGAGCACGCAGACGGGTACTATCTGATCCTGACCGATCAGGACGGAGCGAACAGCTGGCCGATTACCGGCGCGAGCTTCATCCTGCTCTATGCCGAGCCGCCGGACGTTGCGGCGACTGCCGCAGCACTGAAATTCTTTGCCTGGGCGTATAAAAATGGCGGACCGATGGCCGCGCAGCTCTCGTATGTTCCTCTGCCGACGGCTCTGACGACGCAGGTTGAGGCAACGTGGACGGCGCAGATCAAGTCGAACGGCACGCCCGTGTGGAAGGGCGAGTAGTCGCGGCACAATTCTCTCGGCAGGCGAGTATTGGCCTGTCCTTCGGCGGCTGGGCCGCCGCGTGAGTTGGAAGATTTAGCGTGGCCGTTGTCAGTGCGAAGCGTGCGGCGAGGCAACGCACCGGCGAGCGCTATTTTCGCACCGCAACGCTGGTTGCTGCGATCCTGGTGCTTGCTCTTCTTGGCGGCGTTGCCGTTTCTCTGCTGCAGGGAGCATGGCCGGCGCTGTCGCATTTCAAGCTTGCCTTCCTGACGCGCGAGATCTGGAATCCCGTCACGGCGCAATTCGGCGCGCTGGCGCCGATTTATGGGACCCTCATGACCTCGCTGATTGCGATGCTGGTGGCCGTTCCAATCGGCTTTGGCATCGCCATTTTTCTCACCGAGCTGTGTCCGCGGCCGTTGCGTCGGCCGGTTGGTGTTGCCATTGAGCTCCTGGCAGCCGTACCCAGCATCATTTTTGGAATCTGGGGGCTTTTTGTCCTGGCGCCCATCTTGCAACGACACGTGCAGCCCTGGCTCATCGCGCACATCGGCCCCGTGCCGGGAATCGGCGCGCTTTTTCAAGGTCCGCCATTCGGCATCGGCGTACTGAGCGCGGGCCTGGTGCTCGCAATTATGGTTTTGCCCTTCATTGCGGCGGTCATGCGAGACGTCTTTGAGACGGTACCGGACGTACTCAAAGAATCGGGCTACGCGCTCGGCGCTACGACCTGGGAAGTCATCTGGAATGTGGTGGTTCCCTACTCTCGGGTCGGCATGGTGGGCGGCGTCATGCTCGGTCTCGGGCGTGCGCTCGGCGAGACCATGGCCGTCACTTTCGTGATCGGCAACGCGCACCGCGTGAGCGTCTCGCTACTGGCGCCGGGGACGACGATTTCCGCATCGATCGCCAATGAATTCACCGAAGCTGTCGGCGACTTGTATACGTCCTCGCTGGTCGCGCTCGGCGTGCTCTTGTTTCTCATCACGTTCACGGTCATCGCCGCGGCGCGCTTCATGCTGTTGCGTCTTGACCGTCGGGCTCTCTCCGCCGTATGAGCCGGCGCCGTCAAGTGCGCAAACTCGGCAACCTTGCCGCACTGTGCTTGTCATTGTTGGCAACATTGATCGGACTATTCTGTTTGGGCGCAATCCTGTGGACGCTCATCGCGCGTGGCATGAGTGGCATGTCCGTGCAGCTCTTCACGCAGATGACGCCGCCGCCCGGCGGTGCCGGAGGATTGCTGAACGCAATCTACGGCAGCATCGTCATGACGGTGCTCGGCATGCTCATTGGGGCGCCGATCGGAATCCTCGCGGGCACTTATCTTGCCGAGTACGGGCGTGACGCGCGCCTGAGCAACGTCATCCGCTTTGTGAATGACGTGCTGCTCTCGGCGCCGTCGATCATCATAGGGCTTTTCGTTTATGAAGTGCTCGTGGTGCGCATGGGCCATTTCTCCGCGATCGCCGGTGCCGTGGCGCTTGCAATCATTGCCATCCCCGTTACCGTGCGCACCACCGAGGATATGCTGCGCCTCGTGCCGCAGGGTATGAAGGATGCGTCCACTGCGCTGGGTGCCTATCCCTGGCGCACGATCACGAGCATCGTCTACCCGGCGGCGCGCAGCGGCATTGTCACAGGCCTGCTCCTCGCGGTCGCGCGCGTCAGCGGCGAGACGGCGCCGCTCCTCTTCACGGCGCTGAATAACCAGTTCTGGAGCGAGAACCTCAATGCGCCGATCGCGAATCTGCCGGTCGTGATCTTCCAGTTCGCCCTGAGCCCGTACAAGGACTGGCAGCAGCTTGCGTGGTCGGGGGCACTGCTCATCACGCTCGCCATTCTGGTCCTAAGCGTTATCGCGCGCCTCATCATAGCGGCGCTTCCCGGCGGCACGGGGCAAAAATGAGCGTATCCGAGCTCGCCGCGCGCGAGAGCGCACATGATGAAACTCAGGTACTGCCGCCGAAGTTCGACGTGCGGCAGCTCAACTTCTATTACGGGCAGACGCGCGCGCTCATCGACATCAACCTCAAATTTGCCGACCGCAGCATCACGGCGCTCATCGGCCCATCTGGCTGTGGCAAGTCCACACTGCTGCGAGTGCTCAACCGGATGTACGCGCTGTACCCCGGACAGCGCGCGACGGGCGACGTACGTCTTGACGGGGAGAGCATTTTCGCTCCGAACGTCGATGTCGCAAGCCTGCGCTATCGCGTAGGCATGGTGTTCCAGAAGCCGACGCCTTTTCCCATGACGATATTCGATAACGTCGCCTTTGGCCTGCATCTGGAGCAGCGCATATCGCGCGCGCACGCCACGGAGCGTGTGGAAGCCGCGCTGCGCGATGCAGCGCTGTGGGATGAAGTCAAGGACAAACTGCGCGATGACGCGCGCAGCCTCTCCGGCGGCCAGCAGCAGCGCTTGTGCATCGCGCGCACGATCGCCGTGCAACCCGAAGTCATGCTGTTCGATGAGCCCACGGCCGCGCTTGATCCGATCTCGACGCTGCGCGTCGAGGAGCTGCTGCAGAGTTTGCGCGAGCGATACTGCATCGTCATCGTCACCCACAATCTGCAGCAGGCAGCACGCGTGTCGAACGTGACCGCCTTCATGTATTTGGGAGAGCTTGTGGAGATCGGACCGACGGGACAGATATTCACGGCGCCAAAGAACCGCCGTACCGATGACTACGTGACAGGACGGTTCGGCTGATCATGAGCACGCCAGGCGACGACATTCCTGCCCGGGACACGGCCTTTGTCAGCGAACAGAAGCGCCGGGGGGCAGAGGCCGGGCTTAATCTGAAACCCAGCTCGCGCATGCCGGCACAGCCGCTGCCGGAAACGCGGCCCGCGGCGGGCGCGGCGCCGGCATTGAAAGTTGCGGACGCCGTTTTCTCCTGCCGCGACGTCAGTGTCTTCTACGCAGACAAACGCGCGGTCAGCAACGTAAGCATCGATATCGAGCGTCAGCAGGTGCTTGCGGTGATCGGACCATCCGGCTGTGGAAAATCCACGTTCCTGCGCTGCCTGAATCGCATGAACGACACCGTGGCGGGTGCACGCGTTACCGGCTCAATACTGCTCGAAGGCCACGATATCCAGGACCGGGATCAGGACGTCGTGCAGCTGCGTGCCAAGGTGGGGATGGTCTTTCAGAAGCCCAACCCCTTTCCGAAGTCCATTTTCGAGAATGTCGCCTATGGACCGCGCATTCACGGGCTCGCGCATGGCAGCGCGGAGCTCGACGACATCGTGTGCACTAGCCTGCGCCGCGCAGGGCTGTGGAATGAGGTGAAGGACCGGCTGAGCAGGCCTGGAACGAGCTTATCCGGCGGCCAACAACAACGGCTGTGCATTGCGCGCACCATCGCCGTGCAGCCGGAGGTCATTCTGATGGACGAGCCGTGTTCGGCGCTCGATCCCGTTGCCACCGCGCGCATCGAAGATCTGATCGACGAGCTGCGCGAGAGCTATACGATCGTGATCGTGACGCACTCCATGCAGCAGGCTTCGCGCGTGTCGCAACGCACCGCCTACTTTCATCTGGGCGAGCTCATCGAGGTCGGCGAGACCAATCGTATCTTTACCAATCCTCGTCAGAAGCTCACCGAAGATTACATATCGGGCCGCTTCGGATAGGTCAGCAGCACGATCGCAGCACCAACCTAAATGACTCTGCCCAGACAAGTCTATTTGGTAGTCCTCGCCGTCCTCCTGACTGACACTCTTTCCGCATGTGCGGTGTATGCGAAATGCGGCTTCACGGGTTGCCCCGGCGATGCGAGCATCACGGCCAACGTACAAGCACAGTTCCGTCAACATCCGGCGTTGGAGCCTCCCAATCTACTTCACGTCCAGACACTGGATCACGTGGTGTATTTGACCGGTCAGGTCGACACGGAGCTGGAGCGCTCGATGGCGGAGTCGCTCGCCCGCAATGTCGCAGGCGTAAGGCGGGTCGTTAATTCCATCAATTTCAGCTATGAAGGCCGATAGGCGAGCCGGTCGGCCTGAGCCTTGCGCGGCCGCTGCGCTACGCGGCAACTCCAACTACGGGCATTACGGCGGTAGGTTGCTCGCGACGATTGGCAGGCTCGCGAGCACTCTGTGTTCTCTATTTTATTTACTGTCGGAGCCGCCCCGTCAGAGCCACCTGCAAAGGCGCTCATTGACACTCCTCTACCAAGGAAACGCCTTGGAGATCTTTGCGCGCACGCCAATGCCGTAGAGCACGTTGCCGGTCGCCAGCTGGATCGGGGTGAACTGGGTGAGGTAGGCACCCGAGTAGTGAGCGATCAGGAGTCCCGCATAGACGTCAAAGTGCTCATTGAGTGCATAGGAGGGTATGATCCCAAACTGCTGGATGGTGTACTGGTCATTGTGGCTATTGGATTCGTTATTCACGTTGTAATAGCCCGCGCTGATCGTGAAGGCGTCCGTTAATCGATAGCCGACTCCCGCCCATACCGTTCGTATCGGTGCCTGACCCCAAGTGGAGGCGAATGCCTTTGCCGTGACCAGGCCAGCGATAGGCATGTTGTAGTACGAAGTGATTTGAGCGCTCCAGTTATTGGAACTGGAGGGTATGGTCTGATCCGTGTGCTCGAACCCGGCCGAAATGGCGATTCTCGATGTGACATCGTACTTGCCGGTGAGCATGAATCCATCAGAGTCCGAAACTCGCAGACCCACATCGTTGGTGAAGAGTTTGTACGACAGTGCTGGGGTGTTTCTGGCCTTGGACCCAGCCAGTTCCACGCTGAACGGGCCTGCGCGGTAGGCCACCATTCCCTCGAGCACCGAACCGACCTCCGCGGCTTCAGAGCTATCGGTCTGACCGAGCTTGTATTGCACGCCGAGGCTCACGTCGCCGATCTTGTCTTCGTACCGGATGCTGTTGTCTAAACGCGAATTCTCCGTGATCCCGAGGCCGCCGCCGATAGTGCCGGAGTAGCCAATTGGAGAATAAAGACCCGAGGCATGCAGAGGATCGAATTCGGAGACTTGTTCGGTAGAAAACGCCACAGTTCGTCCAAACTCGATGGATCCAACCAGCGGATATGAAATGCCTACGTATTCGGCACGCGAGAAGGCTTGACCATTGATCGCCGACGCGCTGCTGATGGTCGAGAGGTCATTCGCGTTATTCAGCACCGACTTGCCGTTGTTCGCGATCTGTCCCGAGGCGGTATTTATCGCGCCTTCCAGCCTGAAGAAGCCGCTGAAGCCGTTACTGAATGTCTCACTGCCTTGTAGGCCATAGCGTGACATCTGTTCGGCCCCTGATACCACTGCCCACCGGGATCCCTGGTCCTGCGCCGGAACGTTGTAGGAGTTGAACCCGAACGTGTGAACGTCGCTGGGGGGCAACGAGTGCTCGATATGAGCAACGCTATCATCCAAGAGCGTATAGATTTCGAACGTGCCTTCCGCCGCGCGCGTTCCACCGGCGATTACGCTCATGCCTGCTACGGCCAGGAGTGACTTTCTCACGGTATTACTTCTCCGCAATGCTGACGGCCACAGTTAAAGGACATATCGCGACACGCCAGCATCGATGAAGTAACCAGGAGATGACTTCTCTCGTTATTATTGGCGCTATATACGGCCATATATAACATATAATGGCTGTCCGGTTAAGAGTGGATATGGAGTCAGCCACTCAGAGGAGTCGAGCTCGTACAAGATACTGACCGTCTCCACATGAGCTTCAGTTAGCGGATGTCGGTTTTGTGCCGAGAAGGCACGTCTCGATGTCGTGCCAACTTTTCCGGTGCGGCAACTGCGCGAAAGCCATCAAGCGAGATTGTTCAGCGCACTTAAGTACTCGGGCGCGATGGTCGCCGCGCAAACGTTGCATGAGGGACTCGAAGCTCGTCTGCGGCAGAAAATCCACGAGCTGCGCGCAAAGCGGCTTTATCGGCAATCATTGGACGATCTACTCGAAACAGCGGCCGAGAACCTCGACGCCGGAATTAATGGGCTCCGTTTAGGTTCGAGGGGTATGCGCTATGACGCTTAGCCATAAAGAAGATTGGAAAGTCCCCGCGGTCCGGCCTTGTAGATCCGCGCGCAGACTTCGCGGCAAAGCTCCAGGCAAGGGTAGAAGGCAATGGGTCACTCGCCGAGTGAATTCTCCTGCGAGTGAACCGTAGTGGGAGGCAGGCTATGAGCGCGGCACGGTCTCGTGAGAAATCCCCTCGTGTCAGGTGACACGAGGGGAGTCATTTTCAGAACTTGTAGCGCGCGCCAATGGTGGGGTTGATGTTTGTCGAGTTGAGGTAGCCCGCGGCCACTCCGTCATGCACGCCGCTGTACATGGCGCCAAAGTAAGCGTCAAAGTGCTTGTTGAACCTGTAATCGGCGGCGAAGGAAAACGCGTCGAGGCTCCCGCTGCAAGCGCTGTGCGCGTTAGTCGTGCAGCCAGCCGTCTTCCCGGTGGCGTACGCGGCCTGATGGTAGCCGTAATACGCTGCGGACAGGTCGAGGTTAGGGGTAACGCTGAAGCGTACGCCGGTCCAATACACTTGCACGAGCTTTTCTTCGGTATAGGCCGTGTCATTGACGAAAGCCAGAATGTAACTGCCGATGTCACTGAAACCGGCGTTCAACGGGTTCGTTGGATTGGTGTACTGGATGTACTCGTAGCCGACAAAGAATTTCACCGGATCAAACTTGTACTCCCCCATGAGAGCATAAGCTGTGTTGTCCGAGACCGTCGCTGCCAGAGAATCAGATACAGAGTACCCGAGTCCCGGCAGCTGAGCGACTTGAACGGCGCTCAGGGAGCTGGCCGATATGGCGCTATTGACCTTGGAATAATACGCATCGAGCGATGCGCCTGCGAAACTACCACCAATATTCGCTTGGTAGGCGGTGTTCGCGGCTCCATCGGATCCGTTGAATTTGTACAGCGCCCCGAGGTGCACCAGATCGTTGAAGCGTACCTGGTACTTCAGCGTCGAATCGAGCCGGTCATCTTCGCTGCTACCGCCGCCTGAGTAGGTTTTTGACGCGCCGAGCAGGCCGAAGGCCGAGGCTAGGTAGTTGGGGTCGTACTGGATAGCGCCTTCAGTGAGGAGCGTTACCTGACGACCGAAGGTGAGGGCTCCGAAACGCTCCGATTTTATCCCGACGAAAGCGGTCTGGAAGGCCTGACCTGCCGAGCCGCCATCGACACCGACGTTTTGGTTGGCGAGGGCGACGCCATTGTTCACCGCCAACGACTTCAGAGAATTTGCGATTTCGCCGGACTGTGGATTGAAGAAGGTCTCCGCCTGAAACACGGCCGACCAATCGCCCACCAGGGGCTCTTTGCCCTGAAGTCCGACGCGCGTCTGGCCCATGTTGCTCGGCGACAGTCCGTTCGCTGACTCGTCGCGGCTGTTCTGTCGCACGATGTTGCCGCTCGCGGCCGGACGGTACGGGGTAAACGGCGCGCTGTGCGTATCGTATTGATAGCCTAGGTCCAAGACGCCATACAGCGTGATGCCGTGCCACGTAAGGCTGTCATCATCGGTGATGCCGGGTCCGGTTTTCTGCTGCGCCAACCCGGGAACGGACGCGGCAAGAGTACCGATCAAGATCGCCGCGTACCATCCGAGCCTTAAATCGCTCGCGCCCGTCGAAGCAGGTTTGAACGCGGGCGAGTGACAATTATGTTCCATTGAAGATGCTCCACCAATGTAATCCGCTGGTCTTTGTTGTGGTCGTTTACTAGCCATCATCCTAAGCATGTTGGTATAGCTCCCCTGATTTGTTATTCGTGCTTGCAGATGCTTGTAGGGATCTTAGGGATGCGCGGTTATGCGGTCAGTCGTGGCACGGTCACAAACCGGTCGCTGGACATAATCAACTCGCATGTCGCTATGACAAACCGGAAGCGTCCGTCGATTTCCGATTATGTCTATACCGCGCACATCGCCCAGCAAACACACACGGTTGTGTGCCTAAGCCAAGCGCGGTTCATAGACTCGGGAGCTGATTCGGAGACGCGCGACGTTACCCGCAGCGATTTACCGCGACTGAATTGCAGCGATTACTGTCGCGAGTTGCGCGGCTGTATTTGAAGTTGAATGCGCGAACTTAGGCCAGGGCCTTCGCAGGACCTATGAACCTTTCGGGCAGTCGTGCAGGGGCTTGGAATAAATAGTGATTGCACAGGGCGCTCCGTCGGGACAGAGCGCGTAGTTTGGTATTTGTCCGCAAAGCTGCCAGCCTTGACGAGCATACAGGCGCTCAACGTCAGCGCTGGCCGTATCGAGCACCAGCAGCGTCTTGCCGGCGCGCGGTGCGCTGCTCTCAGCGGCTGCGAGCAGCGCCGCACCTACTCCACGCCGACGGACTCGCCGGGGCACCAGCATCTTCGCAAGGTCCGCGCGATGCGCCTGATTCTCGGTCTGAGCCAATACGACTTGCACTGTGCCGACGATCGCACCTGTTGCGTCTTCGGCGGCAAGCACGAGACGCTCGCCGCGCGCAACACTCGCGGCTATATCGTGCCAATACGCCGCCGCTTTGCCGCGGGACATTGGCAGCATGAAACTCACCGACGTGCCGCCTTCGACGCAGTCGATGAGCACGTCGCCCAGGCCTTGGATCTCGCAATCACCGAGTGTCTGCAAATTTCGAATTTGAATGGCGCTCGACACTTCATCGCCGCGGTGCACGCGCTCGGTCGCTGGCGATTACGACGATGTAGCGCGCAGAATTGCGCGTGCGGTTGCAAAAATTCATTGGCTGTGTGAGCTGCATGGCGAGGCAATCGTCTTGCGCGAGGCGATGGGTGGTGCTACCGAGCGTCACTTCGATGCTGCCCTGCTGCACCCAGATCTGCTGATGGATGCTCACATCGTGCGCGCCCGTTTCAAATGCCACACTCGCGCCAGCCGGCAAAACTACTTCGACGATCTGCAGGGGGGAGGGAAAATTGGCCGGAGAAATGTTGCGTCGCACGTAGCCGGACTTTGGATCGCGCCAGCTTGTCCGATCATCGCGATGCGACACCGGATTGGCCGCCTTACTCAGGTCATCGAAAAGCGTTGCTAGCGGCACGCCGAGTCCGGTGGCGATCTTGTCCAGCACAACCGCCGTCGGGCTGCTTTCGCCACGCTCGACCAGGGAGATCATCGAGCGGCTGACTGCGCATTTCGCCGCGAGTGCATCCAGGGTCATACCGAGTTCTGCGCGCAGCGCACGCACGCGGCTTGCGATGCGCAAGTTGATGGCCTCGGGGAGGGGGGCGACTGCTTCATCCTGCATAATGGATATTGTGTCCAGTAAAGTAGATGGATGTCAACGCGGCGGTTCCTCATGGCCGGCGGCGGCCGGCGCCTGAATCTGCTGCAATGCATTTCTGAGTGGAACTTAATTTGCGATTTAAGCCTTGTTAATGTCCGGGGTGTAGATTGCGCTGCGATGGAGTAATTGCATGCGCATATTGGTGATCGAGGATGAGGTCAAGGTTGCCGACGTGATCGTCCGCGGCCTGCGTGCAGAGCGCTTTGCCGTCGATGTGGCTCACGACGGAATCACCGGCTGGCAGATGGCGTCCTCCATCGAATACGACCTCATCATTCTGGATCTGATGCTGCCGGGTTTGAGCGGCACCGAGATCCTGAAGCGGCTGCAACGTGCGGGCAGCGGCGCGGCGGTGCTAGTCCTGACCGCGCGCGATTCCATCGGCGACAAGGTCACACAATTCGAGGCTGGCGCCGATGATTATCTGACGAAGCCGTTCGCCTTTGCCGAACTCATCGTGCGCATCAAGGCCCTGCTGCGTCGTCCCCCGACCAATCACTCTTACACGGTGCACGTCGGCGACCTGGAGCTTGATCGGCTGACCCAGAAGGTGCGGCGCGCCGGCAGGCGCATTGATCTTACGGCCAAGGAATATGCGCTCCTCGAGTACTTGGCCGCCAATGCTGGACGCGTGCTCACACGCACGATGATCATGGAGCACGTGTGGGACGAGAGCTTCGAGGGGTTGACCAATATCGTCGACGTCTATGTGCGCCACCTGCGCACCAAAGTGGACGAAGCTCACGAGAAGAAACTCATTCGGACCGTGCGCGGCGCCGGATACTGCCTGAGCGATGAGGCCGACCCGTGAACACGAGCTCCATTCGCTTCCGGCTGAGCGCGTGGTACGCGGGGCTGCTGATACTGGTGTATGTGCTCTTCGCAGCGCTCCTCATGCACAGCGTGCAGAGCTTTCTTGAGGCGAGTGTGCTGGATACGCAGGCGCGGCGCGCGCGGCAGATTGCCTCCACTCTCGTTACTCCGCTTGCGCCGGCGGCCGAGTCGACTCTGGTCGGGCAGGTGAGGGCGCTGTATTCACCAGAGCTCAGCGACCGGTTCATCCGCATTACGCGCGCAGACGGCAGCGTGCTGTATCGCTCGGGGGAGCCCAGCGATCACAGCTTCGTCCCCGCGGACGTACCGCCCGTGCCGGTAACATTTGGTGAGGAATTGCGCCGCAGGCAGGCATTGCCCGATGGGCGCACGGTGCTGGTGGCCGCCGTGCATGCAGGCGATGTCAGGTATACCGTCGAGGTTGGCGTGTCCACCGCCGCCATCAGCGCCCTGTTGCGCCAGCTCCTTTGGCTGACGGCGCTCGGCCTGCCCATTATGGTCGTCCTGGCCGTGAGCGGCGGCTATCTTTTGGTGAAGCGCACGCTGGCGCCCGTCGAGCGCATCGCGAGCAAAGCCGAGCTCATCACGCATCACAACCTGGCGGAGCGGCTGCCGGTGGTGCGCACTGGCGATGAGCTCGAGCGCCTGGCGATCTCACTGAATCACATGATCAGCCGTATTGATGACGCCTTCCAGCAATCCAGACGATTTGTCGCCGACGCCTCGCACGAGCTGCGCACGCCGCTCACAGTGTTGCGCAGCGAATTGGAGAGCCTGGCGCACAATCGGCCGCCTGAGTCTGACCCGTACGAGCGTTTGGGTAGTCTGCTGCAACCCGTCGAGCGGTTGAGCAAAACGGTGGAGCGCCTGTTTGCCCTGTCGCGGCTCGATGCCGGCGAAGCGCAGACCGAGTGGATCGAAATCGACCTCGGCGAGCTCGTTGCCACCACCGTGGATCAGATGCTGTTGTTGGCCGCGGACAAGGAAATTACGGTCACTTGCGAGGCGCAAGGGCGCGTGCTGGTCAGCGGCGACCGCTCGCGCCTGAAGCAGGTCGTAGTGAATCTACTGGACAACGCCATCAAGTACACGCCGCCCCACGGCGCCGTGCATCTGCGGGTGACGGCGGCCCAAGGGTGCGTGGTCCTGAGCGTCGAAGACAGCGGTGTCGGCATTCCGGCCGAGGCTCTGCCGCACGTATTTGAGCGTTTCTACCGGGTGGATACGACGCGCTCCGACGATACTGGCGGCGCGGGGCTCGGGCTCGCCATCGTCAAGACCATCTGCGACGCCCATGGTGCGGCGGTGCGCGTGGCAAGCGCATTGGGACGTGGCAGCTCCTTCCACGTGACCTTCCCGCGGTAATTCACGCATGTCGCTCGTCGCTTTCGTCCTCAAGCGTCCCTACACGGTGGTCGCCGCACTCATTCTCGTGTGTCTCCTCGGCATTGGCGTCACGTTGCGCATACCGGTCGACATCTTCCCGGAGATCAACATTCCGGTAGTGAGTGTGGTGTGGACCTACAACGGCATGAGCGCCGCGGACATCCAGAATCGCATTCTCTCCCTGCACGAGCGGCAGCTCGCATCGCTGGTCGATGACATCTCGCGCATCGAGGCCACGAGCTACGAGGGCGTGGGGGTCGAGAAGGTCTACCTGCACGAGGGTGCGGATGTAAGCCGAGCGGTATCGCAGCTGGCGAGTAGCGCTCTCGTGGTACTCAAATACATGCCGCCCAACATCACGCCTCCCATGGTGCTGCGTTATGGCGCAACCGACGTGCCTATCATCCAGCTCAGCCTCTCGAGCAATACTCTGCCCGATACCAAGCTCAACGATCTCGGCCAGAACATCATCCGCCCCGATCTCGCGGTGGTTCACGGGGCACAGGTCCCACAGCCCTACGGTGGTAAGCCCAGAGTCATCATGGCGGATCTGGATCAGCGCGCGCTCGCCGCCCGCGGCCTCTCGCCCGCCGACGTGAGCGACGCCCTGCAGCGCCAGAACGTCATCCTGCCCGCGGGCGACGTAAAGATCGGCAATAAAGACTATGCGCTCGCGATGAACAACAGTCCGGACGTCATCAACGCGATCAACGCCTATCCCATCAAGGAAGTCGCCGGACACACAGTGTTCATGCGCGACGTTGCGCATGTGCACGACGGCTTTCAGGTGCAAACCAATTCGGTTGCCGTCGACGGCAAGCCCGGAGCGCTCATCACAATCCGCAAGACTGGCGGAGTGTCGACACTTGCCGTGATCGACGGCATCAGGGCAGCGTTGCCGGACATCGAGAAGGTGATGCCCAAGGGCGTGACCATCAAAGCCATCTTCGATCAATCCATTTTCGTCAAGGCGGCGCTCAACAGCGTCAAGATGGGTGGCCTCATGGCGGCGGCCCTGACGGCGCTCATGATCCTGCTGTTCCTCGGCAACTGGCGGCTGACGCTAATCATTCTCGCGGCAATTCCGCTCTCGATCATCACCGCAGTGCTCGTCATGTACGTCGGCGGCCAGACTCTTAATACCATGACGCTGGGCGGCTTTGCGCTCGCCGTGGGAATCCTGGTCGACAATGGCACCGTAGTCATTGAAAACATCGAGCGTCACGTGCACCTGGGGGAGCCGCTCGAGGCGGCGATCATCGCCGGAGCGGGCGAGGTGGGGGTGCCGACGTTCCTTGCGACACTGTGCATCTGCATCGTGTTCGTGCCGGTCTTCCTGTTGCAGGGAACTGCGAAGTATCTGTTTTCGCCGCTGTCGCTGGCTGTATGTGTGTCGTTGCTCGCAAGCCTGGCGCTGTCGTTCACCATGGTGCCGGTGCTTTTCAAATACCTCATGCGCTCTGCAGGGTCGCCTACGCACGCACGCCAGCTTGAGCGCAGTCCGTCACAGGAATCGCGCGCCAATCCCTTCATGGCAATTCACTACGGCTTCGACCGTCGATTTCAGCGGTTTCGCGAAAAGTACCGCGACGCACTCGCCTGGACGCTGTCCGAGCCGTTGCCGACAGTCGTGTTCTTTGGCGCGCTGATTCTCATTTCGCTGTTGCTGTTTCCCGCCCTGGGCCGCGACTTCTTTCCGCAGGTGGACGCGGGCCAGATGCGGCTGCACGTGCGGGCTCCGCCGGGAACCCGAATCGAACAAACGCAGAACTATTTCGCCGCCGTCGAGGCTGCGATCCGCGACGTTGCGGGGCGCGGCCAGATTGACACTATCCTAGATAACATCGGACTGCCCTACAGCGGCATGAACATCGCGCTCAGCGATTCGGCAACAGTCGGCCCAATGGACGGCGAGATCCTGGTCGCACTGCAGCCTCGGCACGCGCCGACGGCGGATCTGGTGGCGCGTCTGCGGCGCGAACTTCCGCAACGTTTCGCCGCGCTGCAGTTCTTCTTTCAGCCCGCCGACATCGTCGATCAGGTGCTGAATTTCGGACAACCGGCGCCGATTGACATTCGCATATCCGGGCCCGACAACGAAAAGGCGTACGCACTCGCGACGAAGCTCGCGCGCGATTTGCAGCACGTGCCCGGCATCGTCGATTCACATGTCTTCCAGGTACCGGATGCGCCGACCATCAATGTCGACGTCGACCGCGCACTCGCATCACAACTGGGTCTCGATCAACGCGCGACCGCCAACAGCGTGCTGGTGACGACCAACAGCAGCGCGCAGAGCGCGCCGAATTTCTGGGTTGACCCAGGCAGCGGCGTGAGCTACCCGCTCGTCGTACAGCTGCCGACCTACCGGATCAATTCCGCGCACGACTTGTGGACCATGCCGGTGAGCGGCGCCGGCGGCGAGGCGCGTGACCAGATACTGATGAATGTCGCGCGCTTTGGGCGCGGCAAAACACCGATGGTCATGTCGCAGCTCAACATTCGACCGGTGTTCGATGTCGATGCTGATGTGCAGGGTCGGGATCTGAATTCCGCCGCAGCGGCGATCGACAACGTCATTGCCGCTGACCGGCCCGATCCCAAGGAGGCGATCTCGGTGACATTGAGCGGGCAGGTCGAAACCATGCGCGACAGCTACGCCGGGCTCTTTTCGGGCATGGCTTTGGCGGTGGTGCTCGTGTACCTCTTTCTCGTGATCAACTTCCAAAGCTGGGTCGATCCGTTGATCGTGCTGATGGCAGTGCCGTTCGCGCTGGTTGGAGTCCTGTGGATGCTGTACCTAACCGGCACTCATATGAGCGTGCCGGCGCTGATGGGTACCTTAATGTGCATCGGATTGACCACCGCCAACAGCATTCTGGTCGTGACCTTTGCCAACCAACGCATGAAAGCGGGTGATGATGCGCGCTTGGCAGCGGCCACCGCAGGCTACACGCGCATGCGGCCGGTGTTGATGACCGCCGGCGCCATGATGCTCGGCATGATCCCCATGGCACTCGGGATCGGCGAAGGGGGAGAGCAGAACGCACCACTGGCGCGCGCGGTCATCGGGGGGTTGTTTTTCGCAACTTTCGCAACCCTGGTATTTGTCCCGACGATGTATCGATTGCTGCGCAGGGCCGCTTCTGCTTCACATCCCGCTTCCATGGAGGATCCACTTGCAATTGCCTGATCATTCCCAAAGCAGCGACAGCAAAGCGCCGGCATCCAATGCTGCGACCGCCTATTCGGCGGACACGGGCCGGAGGCTGAAATTTGTTGCGGGCGTTGCGGCGGCGGTGCTGCTCGTCGCATTTTTGATCATGCACTTGGCAAAATTGCACGCCGAGCGGACTCTCGCGCGCGACACGAACGCCTCCGCTGCCGCCGCGCCGCTGGTAGAAGTCGTAAAGGTTCGCACTGCAGCTGCCGGCCGGCCTCTCACGCTGCCAGCCGAGACGGCCGCCTGGTACGAGAGCTTGATCTACGCACGGGTCAGCGGCTATGTCGGCACGTGGTCGGCGGATATCGGCGATCACGTTGCGATGGGGCAGGTGTTGGCGACCATCGAAACTCCGGAGCTGGATGCGGACTATCTCGCCGCCAAGGCCAAACTGACCGCCGCGCAGGCTCAGGTAAAGGTGAAGCAGGCGGAAGCTGAATTTGCAACGAGCACCTACGCGCGATGGCGCGATTCGCCCAAGGGAGTCGTGTCCGAGCAGGAGCGTGAAGACAAGAAAGCCGGTCAAGCATCGAGCGCCGCCGAACTCGACTCGGCGCGCGCGCAGGTCAACCTCGCGCAGGCCAATGTCGAGCGGTTGGCTGCGTTTGAGCAATTCAAGCGGGTGACGGCGCCGTACGCAGGCACCATCACCCAGCGGCGCATCGACATCGGCAATCTGGTCACCGCCGGCAGCTCGACTTCATCGACGCCTCTTTATCGGATGGCGCAGGACGATCCGCTACGCGTGTTCGTTGAGGTGCCGCAGAGCGCGACCGCCGATCTGATGAAGGTCGGCGTGCCGGTGCAGATCTCTGCCAACGATTCCGCGCCGAAAGTTGCGGGCAAGATCACGCGCACCTCGGCGGCGATCGATCCACAGGCGCGCACCTTCCGCGTCGAAATCGATATCCCCAATCCCGGCAACGCTCTGGTGCCCGGGATGTACGTCGAAGTCGGATTCCTGCTGGATAACTCACGCACGGTTCAAGTGCCAGCCGCCGCCCTGGTGTTCCACTCCGGTCAATCGCAGGTTGCCGCAGTAGATGCAAACGACATTGTGCACTTTCGCAACGTCACGATCGCTCGTGACGATGGCAACACTATTGAATTGCAATCGGGCGTCGCGAGCGGTGAGCAGTTGATTCTCAATTTGAGCAATCAGATCGTCGACGGGCAGAAGGTGCGCGTCAGCGAGGACGGTGCGCCGCGCACGATGGCGGCTGTGCGAATGCGCTAAAGACAGTGCGCGCAGTGACGACAAGACGATTGTTGTGGCTTTTCGCAAGCGCGGCGGCGCTCGCAGGCTGCGCAGTCGGTCCCAATTACCGTGCACCCCAAACTACACCGCCCGAGAAATTCGCCGCGGGGGCTCAGGTACCACTGGCGCCAAGCGCGGTACCCGCTGCGCCGACTGTTGATCTGGCTCAGTGGTGGCGCGCGCTCGATGATCCCGAGCTTGATTCATTGATCGCGCGCTCCATTCGGGCCAATCCGGACATTGAGATGGCTCTGACGCGCCTGCAGGGAGCCCGCACCCGCCTTGCCGCGGTCACGAGCGACATCCTGCCGCAAGTCGGCGCGGGTGGCGGCGCAGCGCACGGGACGGGCAGCGATCTTGCGCGCGGCAGAGCGCCTCAGACGCTGGTCTCGGGCGAAAATACGACCCACTTGAGTCAGGTCCAGCAGATCGTCGGCTTCGACGCCGGCTGGGAGTTGGATCTCTTCGGTAAATACCGCCGCGAGATCGAGGCTGCCAAATATGACGCGCAGGCGGCCGTCTGGTCGCGCAATGCAATATTGATCTCGGTGGTCGCCGATGTTGCGCGCTCGTACGTCGACTTGCGTGGCTTGCAGATGCGTTTTGCGATCACGCGCCAGGATGTGGCTTCGGCTCAGCAGTTTCGTGACCTAGTGCAGGCTCGCTACGACCGCGGCTTAACAAATGAGCTCGATCTGACGTTGGCCAATCGGGAGCTTGCGGCTCTGCAAGCGGAAGTCGCGCCACTGCGGGCGCAGATCAACGCCGTCCAATACAGCATCGCCGTGCTCCTGGGCGAATACCCGGAGGAGCTCGTCACGGAATTGGACAAACCGGGGACGATTCCCGCCCTTCCCCAGCAGGTTGAACCTGGTTTGCCGCTCGATCTGCTCAAGCGTCGCCCCGACGTTCAGGAGGCGGAGCGTCAATTGGCTGCCGCTACCGCGCGCATCGGCGTCGCAACGGCGGATCTGTTTCCGCGGGTTGCGCTTACGGCCGGCGTGGGCGCCGAATCCGCGCACATCGGTAACGTACCGGGCGACCACATTTGGTCCGCCGGACCTTCCGTCTATTGGCCGCTCCTTGATTTCGGCTCCCTCGACGCCCTGGTCAGTGTCGCCGACCTTCAGACGCATGAGCGACTGGTGAACTACCAGCGCACGGTGTTCGATGCGGTCCGCGACGCGGACACGGCTATCAGCAATTTCGCCGCCGAGCAGGATCGATTGCAGTACCTCGATGCCGCAATGCTGGCCAGCGAACGCGCGGTGAGCGTTGCCTCGCAACGCTATGATCGCGGGCTGACCGACTTTCTCAATGTCGTCGATGCTGAGCGTCAGGAATTCGACTTGGAAAATGAATATGCCGCCACACAGCAAAGCGCGGCAGAGGCCTACGTGAGTCTATACAGGGCGTTGGGAGGGGGCTGGGAGCAATATCAGAATGTGCCGGCCATTCGCCGGCCGTTGCCCGCCGTGTTGGCTATTTTTCGCAGGCTGGCCAGGAGCGAGGATCCGCAAAAATGAGCGCACAATTCTGGCTATCCCCTTGACCTAAGAGCCGCAAACGGCGCGTCAAATCGATTGGAGGAGGATGTCCGTTGCCAGATTACCGGGAATGCGCGAGGCACTCTGCAAGTGTGATGGGGCATCGCGGCTCTAGGTCTCTACAGTAAGAGCGCTTTACGATGTCGTCCGGGCCAGACTTGGTATCGCCGTAATGCCCTCCTGGTATTGCAAGAACGCGCCGAGCGATTTGACTCATCCAACGTAACGTTCTCTTCAGTCAGTCCCCGCCACGGCCTGGGCCAAACCACCGATCGCCGCAAGATTGCTAACCAGCGCCTTGGAAAAGCCGTGACGCCGTTGAAGATACTGTGGGTCGTTATAGCCTACCCAGGTGCGTCCTTCAGCGTCCTCAAACGCGAGTACCTTGAGCGGAAGATCGATCGCCACCGTCGGCGTGGCCGCCATCACCGGGGTGCCGGCAGCCGGGTTTCCAAGAATGACAAGACCAGTTGGTCTTAGCGTGAGATTCGATTGGGCGGCATCAGCGCTAAAATCAATCTTTGCGAAGACTTTGATCCCGCGCGCTTGGGCGATTGAAATAGTTCTCGTCAGAATATCTGCCACCGTATGCTGGGTCGGTAGTACGATAAGTCCATCGATCAAAGGCGCTTCCATGGATTGCTCCCCTGTGGCTTGAATCTGAATAAGTTGTCGCGGAGCGTCCGCTGAGCCGGCACGAATGACTAAATAACGCCGAGTTGCATTGGCCCGAGGCTCGACGATTTGCCGGAGGGGACCAATCGAGTTGACGATCGCCGCCCCGGCCGCATTGGTCTTGAAATCGGCGAGCGCTTCCATTGGACCGCCACCGTCAGCATTACGGGCAAGCCCGAGCACATAATCCGCCCTGGGCGAAAGACCGGTCACAGCGGCTTCCAACACCTGTACCAATCCTTGATCGAAAAGGGTCACACTGGTGAGAGGGTGCGACGCCGCATGATCACGATCTGCGGCAGATAGCAGGGAGAGGTAGTGAGCTTGCGCCGCGATACCAAGCGATTGCAGTCCTTCGGTCCCTGATGTCCCTGGCTGCACTGCATTCGGCACATAAACCACCGCTTGGGGTGCCTGACCAATTGGGACGCTGGCGATGACTTTATTGAGGGCGGTATCGATCACCTCCATCCGATCATCATTTTCGAGCCCCACGTACACTCGCGATCCATCGCCGGATGGCCAGATTCCGTGAGGCAGGCGCCCGACGGCGATGGTCGCTATCTCCCCGAAATCGGAGGTCCTAAATACTTTCACCTGGTCGAGACCTCCTACGGTCACATAGGCGAGCGCGCCGCTCGATCTCGAGACAAAGTTGACATGGTTGGTGATCGGCCCGGTTTTGAGGGTCTTGAGCAACGCAAAGGGAGGGCGGGCATCGAACACTTGGGTCAGTCCGGTGTCCTTGAGCGTGAACCAGACCTGGGTGCCGTCGGGTGTCGCCGCGATGTTGGGGCAGAATGGGCTCGCCTGAGGGATTCGACCCACGATTTTGTGATCAGTGACCGAGATGACATCGGTCTCCGGAGTAAACGAAGAACAGACATAGCCATACGCTCCGTCGGGCGAAAAAATCTGCATACCCGGGCCGTTCGGCGTCTCGATCCGAAGCTTCGCGGCATAAGTCTTCGCATCGAGGACCAAGACATGACTCTCGCCGCGGATCGTAACCCACACTTCTTGGCCGTCCGGTGTAAAGAAGGCCTCATGCGGCGCTCGTCCGACGTAAGTCGTGTGTTTGACCGCGTTGGTTTGAGTGTCGATGAAGGTGACCGAGTTCGAGCCGATGGACACTACCGCAAGCGTTCGATGGTCCGGCGAGAAGCCCAGTCCGTGGACCAGCACTTGACCCCTGTAGAGCGGGCTAAAATTGGTTGGCGCCGGGTCACCCAGTCGGATCACGCCCAGCAGCCTGTTGTCCTGGGGATCGATCACGGAGACAGTGTTCGAGAACTGCTCAGCGGCGTACACGCGGTCGCGATGGCTGATTGCGAAGTCCGGGTCGGTCGCGCGCAAGGGCGCTTGGCCTGCAATCGCGAGTCCCACGACCGCAACTGCCATTACCCCCGCCGCCACAAGTTCGATCCAGCGACACATCACTTCGCCTCGGCGCGCGCGGCGTTTACCTGATGCAACGACTGTTCTCCCTGCATCACTACGATCTCGGCTTGCTGCTCCACGATAATCTCCTGTGCAAGGCGGCGTAGCTGCTGATTTCGGCCATAACGCAGCTCTGCCTTCGCCATATCGATTGCCCCTTGATGATGAGGAATCATCTGCCCGATGAAATCCTGATCGACATCCCCGTGAGGCGGTCTCTCCATGCTGGCCATCATTGTCCGCATGGACGCCTGCGTCGACGCCAAAAAGGATCTCTCTGGTTCAGTGAGCGGACCAACCTCGCTGGCCGCGGTCACCGAGGTCAACAACGCGGCACTACGAACGAGCACCACAATGGCGATCGAAGGAGCGATACGCATACAAAACCTCACTTCGCGAGTGTGCTTGATTTCTTCCCTAAGCTTGTCTGACCTACGATTCTCGCAGCCATCACATGCGCAGCACCACCTAGGTTCTTTTCCGGGGCGGGACAACCTCGGGTACGCAGAACGACGTATTCGCGCCAGCGTCACCCCTAGGCAGGCGCCCGCCGAGAAAGTTTTGCAACACAACAACAATCAATGGTGGACGCCTCGCGCGCGCGTATCCCATAGATGTATGTCCCCTTTGTCCCCTCATGACCTCATGAGTGTGAGTGCATATTTAGAAGGCATTGGGGACATAGGAGACATTGGAACACATGCCTTATGGGGACAAAGGGGACATCACGGGTCGATCAGATCAAGTCGGAGACCGCCTCCTTTGCCGCGCCTGCCGGTCACACGAGACCTCTTCCATCTTGTGGGGCCGTCATAAGTATCCCACCCCACTGCAGGTATGCCGTCGATGATGAGAACCCAAGCGCGCACGCGAGCCCACATTCGGCCCTCTTTAAGCGCGCACTGTGCTTACCGGGTGCCGACGCACCGTGGAGCTCTACTCTGCGCCGCGCAACAGCTCATTAATGGAGGTTTTCGCGCGGGTCTGTGCATCAACGCGCTTCACGATGACCGCACAGGCGAGCGCATAACGGCCATCGGGCGAAGGCAGCGTGCCCGGCACCACGACGGAGCCTGCCGGTACACGCCCCTGCAGGGTCTCCCCGCTCGCGCGATCATAGATCCGCGTGCTCTGGCCGATGAAGACCCCCATGGAGATCACGCTGCCTGTCTCGACGACGACGCCTTCGACGATCTCCGAACGCGCGCCGATAAAGCAGTCATCCTCGATGATCGTTGGCGCCGCCTGCAGCGGCTCGAGGACGCCGCCGATGCCTACGCCGCCCGACACATGCACGTTGCGCCCGACCTGAGCACATGAGCCGACCGTGGCCCAGGTGTCGATCATGGTACCCGAGTCTATGTAGGCTCCGATATTGACGTAGCTCGGCATCAGTACCACATCGGGCGCAACGTACGCGCCCTTGCGCACGACGGCGTGCGGCACGACGCGCACACCGCTCGCTCGCATCTGCTCCGCGGAGGCCGCCGTGTATTTGAGCGGCAGCTTGTCGAAGAAGCGCGTGTAGCCGCCCTCGATGAGGGCGTTGTCGTGAATGCGAAAATAAAGGAGCACGGCCTTCTTCAACCATTCATTGACCACCCATTGACCGTGTTTCTTGTCCGCGACGCGCACCTGGCCACCGTCCAGCAGATCAAGGCAGGTATCGAGGGCGAGCGCGAGTTCGCTCGGGTGCCGCTTTGGTGTGAGCCCGGCGCGCTCCTCAAATGCGGCACCGATGACGCCCGCCAGCTTCTCGATGTCATGCATGGGCGGTGATGAACTCACGAATACGTTCAGCGGCTGCGACGCAGGAGTCGACTTCGGGCACGAGCGAAATGCGCACGCGCCCGGCCCCTGGATTTTCGCCCAAGGCGCGCCGCGCAAGGTAGCTGCCTGGCAGCACGGTCACATTCTGCATCGCGTAGAGATCGCGGGCGAATGCTTCGTCGTCGCCGCCCACGTGCGGCCACAGATAGAACGCTCCGGCGGGGCGCGTGACGTCGAGCACCGGGGCGAGGATCGGCAGCACACGCGCGAATTTTTCCTGATAAAGACGGCGGTTCGCGGCCACGTGGGCGTCGTCGTTCCACGCGGCCGTGCTTGCGGCCTGCGTCGGCAGCGCCATCGCGTTGCCGTGATAGGTGCGATATAGGAGATAGCGCGCAATGATGGCCGGATCGCCCGCGACGAAGCCGGATCGCAATCCGGGAACGCTCGAGCGCTTGGAGAGGCTGTGAAATACGATGCAGCGCTCAAAGCGCTCGCGGCCCGCCGCAACACACGCCTGCAGCAGACTCGGCGGAGCTGCTGTTTCATCCGTATAGATTTCCGCATAGCACTCGTCCGCCGCGATGACGAAGTCATAGCGTTCGGCGAGCGCGAGCGCCTGATTGAGATAGGCGGGCGTCAGCACGGCGCCGGTGGGATTGCCGGGACTGCAGAGGAAGAGCACCTGGCAGCGCTCCCAGATCTGCGCGGGGACTGCAGCCAGATCCGGGATGAAACCCGTCGCGGCAGTGGCGTCCATAAAATAAGGCTCGGCGCCTGAGAGGAGCGCCGCGCCCTCATATATTTGATAGCAGGGGTTCGGCATCAGCACGAGGGCAGCAGCACGGCTGTCGACGACGGCCTGCACGAACGAGAACAGGGCCTCGCGTGTGCCGTTGACGGGCAGCACCATCGTATGCGGATCGACCGACCCGACGCGCAGTGCGAAGCGCCGCTGCAGCCACTGTGCAGCGGCGGTGCGTAATTCGGCGCCGCCGGCGGTGGCAGGATAGCTTCCCAGGCGATCAAGATTGCGTTCGAGCGCCTGCAGGACGACGGTGGGCGGTGCGTGCTGCGGCTCGCCGATCGACATGGCGATATGCTCAAGGTGCGGCGGCGGCTGGACCGTGGCCTTCAATTGGGCGAGGCGCTCAAACGGGTAGGCGTGCAGACTCGCCAGCCGCGGATTCATGCCGCGCGTCGCCGGTCGAGGGTCTCGGTGAGACACTCCTTCAAACGAGTCGCGGATGCCTCATCGAGCGGCCGGTTGGCGGAGTCGGTCACATAGAACACATCCTCGGCGCGCTCGCCGACCGTCATGATCTTGGCGGCATGCAGCTCGATGCGCTCCTGCAGCAGCACCTTACCGACGTCGCACAACAGGCCCGGCCGGTCGCCCGCGATGAGCTCGAGCACGGAACGCTGATTACGCTCATCGACACTCAGGCTGATGCGTGTCGGAGTGTTGAACATGCGCACCTGCCTTGGCGTGCGGCGCGAGACGGCAAATGGCGAATCATCGGGACGATGGATCGAGCGCCACAGCGCGCGTTCAATCTCGTTCTGGCGATCGTCGTCGGTGATCGGCGCGCCGTCGTCCTCGAGCACGTGATACAGATCGAGACTGAAGCCGTCTCCCGTCGGGGTGATGCGCGCATCGACGACAGTGAGCCCGAGCTGATCGAGCACCGCGGTCGTGCGCGCAAAACCGTGGCCGCGCAGCCGGGCGAATATGAGTACCGCGGTTGTGCCGCGGATGCTGCGCGGTTCGAGCGCAACCAATGGCTCATCGCTGCGCGCATCGCGCTCGGCCAGCAGGCGCGTGTGCCACGCAACCTCGGCGGCGGTGTGGCGCAGAAAATAATGTGCGGAGAAGCGCGTCCAGGTGCGCTCAATCGCCTCGGGCGCCACGGCCTGCTGCAGGAGGATGAGCCGCGCGGCGTCCTGGGTTTCGCGCACCAGCTCCTCCTGATCGAGCGGGCTCTCGAGGCCGCGCCGCAGCGCGCGTTTGACGCGCTCGTAGAACTCGTGGAAGAGCGAGGCCTTCCACGAATTCCATAGCCGGGGATTCGTGCCGCGCACGTCGGCGCAGGTGAGCACATAGAGATAATCCAGATGCGTCTCATCGCCGACATGACGCGCAAATGCAGTAATGACCTCCGGATCGCCGATGTCCTGCTTCTGTGCGGTGATCGACAGGCTCAGGTGATTGGCGACGAGCCACGCGACGAGCCGCGCTTCGTAGCGCGACAGGCCCTGCTCGAGGCAGAAGGCCGCAGCATCGACTGCTCCCAGATCGGAGTGATCGCCGCCGCGTCCCTTGGCAATGTCGTGAAACAGCGCTGCCAGGTACACGATCTCGGACTTCGGCAGCGATTGCATGATGCGCGACAGTTCGGGCAGCTCCTGGTTGTAGCGCGGCAGCGCCAGGCGGCGCAGGTTGCTGACGACAAAGAGCGTGTGTGCATCGACCGTGTAAGCATGAAACAGGTCGTACTGCATGCGGCCGACGATGCGGCCGAAGGCCGGGATGTAGCGCCCGAGCACCCCGTAGGTATTCATGCGCCGCAGCTCGTGCGTGACGCCGACGCTCGCGCGCAGCATGTCGAGAAACAGGCGATGATGGCGCGGGTTCTGGCGGAACTCCTCATCGATCAGCCACAGATTGCGCGCCACGCCGCGCATGGTGGAGGCGCGTACGCCTTTGATCTGCGGGTTCTGCTGCAGGATCGCGAAGAGCTCGAGGAGCGCGGACGGCGTGCGTGCAAACACCTCTTCGCTCGTCGTCTCCAAGGAACCGTTGCGCACCTGGAAGCGCGCATTGAGCGGGCGCGGCGGCTCGTTCTCGGTGAGGATGGCCTCGCGAAAGAGCTGCAGCAAAAGCTCATTCAGCAGGCTGACATCCATCACCGTGCGGTAGTAACGCTGCATGAACTGCTCGACGGCGAGGGTATAGGAGGCATCCTCGTAACCGAAGGTGCGCGCCAGCTTTATCTGATGATCAAACAGCAGGCGGTCCTCGTGCCGACCGGTCATCACGTGCAAGCCGAAGCGCACTTTCCACAGAAACGCCTGCGCCTGCTTCAGGCGGCGCAGCTCCGCCGGGGTCAGAAAATGCTGCCTCGCGAGCTCATCAAGAGTGTTGGCGCCGAAGTGACGCTTCGCGACCCAGGCGATCGTCTGGATGTCACGCAGGCCGCCCGGGCCGGTTTTGACATTGGGCTCGAGGTTGTACGCGGTATCGTTGGCCTTCAGGTGCCGATCGGCCTGCTCGGCAAGCTTCGCCTCGAAGAACTCTCGAACCGGCCAGACCCGCTCGGGTGCGAGTGCGGCGCGCATCGCCTCGAAGAGCTGCGTGTCGCCACTGATGCAGCGTGCTTCGAGGAGGGTGGTCATCACGCCCACGTCGGGTGCGCTTTCCTGCACGCATTCCTCGACGGTGCGCACGCTGTGGCCGACCTCAAGGCCGATATCCCACAAAAACGCGACCAGTGCCTCGATGCGCGAGCGGCCCTGCGGATCGACCGCCTTCGGCACCAGCACCAGAAGATCGATGTCCGATGCGGGATGCAGCTCCGCGCGGCCATAGCCTCCGACCGCGACCAATGCCCAGGCAAGCCCAGCAGTGCCGAGCTGCGTGCGCCACAGCTCACGCAGCACGGTGTCAACGAGCGCGGCGCGCGCGTGCACTAGAGTCTCGACGGGCTCCTCGGCGAGGAAGCGCGCCTGCAGGTCATCGTGCGCCTGACGCAATAGATCGCGAATCGCGGCGGGCGCGCCCCGAGCCTCGAGGAGCAGCGCCGGCAGCCGCGCGAGCAGCGGCCATGGCGCGCTGCGGACCGAGCCCGCATGAGTGTCCTCGATGAGCTCCATGTCAACGGAAGGCATTAAAGCGGATTCAGTTACGGCCGCGCGTGCCGAGCGTCAGAACCTCAAAGCCCGTGTCGGTAACGAGCACCGTGTGCTCCCACTGCGCCGAGAGGGAATGGTCCTTGGTGATGACGGTCCAGCCGTCCGGCAGCAGGCGCACGTGCCGCCGGCCGGCGTTCACCATCGGCTCGATGGTGAAGGTCATGCCGGATTTCAATGCGATGCCAGTTCCCGGCTCGCCGTAGTGCAGAACCTGCGGATCCTCGTGGTACACGCGGCCGATGCCGTGCCCGCAGTATTCGCGCACGACCGAGAAATGCCGCTCTTCGACGAAGGACTGGATGGCGTGGCCGATGTCGCCCAGGTGCACACCCGGCTGCACGACCTCGATGCCGCGCCACATCGCCTCATGGCAGGTTTCGCTTAAGTGTTGCGCGTGACTCGGCGGCTTGCCGACGAAATACATGCGGCTCGTGTCGCCGTGGAAGCCATCGCGAATGACCGTCACGTCGATGTTGAGAATGTCACCGGCCTTCAGGCGCTTGTCGCTCGGTATGCCGTGGCAGACCACGTGATTGACGGAGGCGCAGATGGTCTTCGGAAAGCCGCGGTAGTTGACGTTGGCGGGAATCGCCTGCTGCACGTTGACGATGTAATCGTGACAGATGCGATCGAGCTCCTCGGTCGAGACGCCGGGCACAACGTGCTCGCCGATCATGTCGAGCACGTCGGCCGCGAGGCGGCAGGCGACGCGCATTTTTTTCTGTTCCTCGGGTGTCTTAATGGTGACCATGGCGCAGGGCGTGCGACCGGTTGTGTGGTCGCGTAAGGCGTTGTTCGGACGGGACCTTCATGGTATAAAGCCCGGCCTTTTTTGGCAACGTAACTCACACGCGCACCACCAACCAGGCGGCTGGGTGTTTTCGCAGATGTAACAATCTGCGGAAATGGCCGCTCGGGGTGCGCGGAGGCCCAACCCAAACAGGAGCTTTTCATGCCCGGCGTGTCCATGCGACAGATGCTGGAAGCGGGAGTCCATTTTGGACATCAAACCCGCTTCTGGAACCCGAAGATGGCCCCATACATTTTCGGTGAACGTAACAAAATCCACATCATCAATCTTGAGAAGACGCAGCCCATGTATGCGGAGGCGGCGAACTTTCTCAAGGGCGTCATTGCCGACGGCGGCACGGTGCTGTTTGTCGGCACCAAGCGTTCCGCGCGCGATGCGATCCGCAAGGAAGCCGAACGCTGCGCGATGCCCTATGTCAATCAGCGCTGGCTCGGCGGCATGCTCACCAACTTCAAGACGATTCGCCAATCGATCAAGCGCTTGGCGGAGATTACGGAGCTCTCCACGAGCGGTGCTCTGGAGAAGCGCGGCAAGAAGGAGGCGACGCAATTGCGTCGCGAGATGGAAAAGCTTGAGCGCAGCCTGGGCGGCATCAAGGACATGACCTCGCTACCGGATGCCTTATTCGTCGTGGATGTGGGACACGAGAAGATCGCGGTCCATGAGGCAAAGAAGCTCGGCGTGCCGGTGGTCGCCATCGTCGACACCAACTGCTCACCGGACTCCATCGAATACGTGATTCCCGGCAATGACGACGCGATGCGCGCCATCAGCTTGTACGCGGGCGGCATGGCGGAGGCGGTCATCGAAGGCAAGGCCTCCGTCCCGACAGTCGCGGTGGGCGAGGATGAGTTCGTCGAACTGGACGAGGCGGGCCAGCCCAAGAAGAAGAGTGCTCGTGGCCGGCAGCGGCCTCAGGCGACCGTGCGCAAGAAAGCGCCGGCCAGGCGGCGGGTAGCGCCGGTGAAGGTCCTTCCAGAGAGCGAGGAGGCCGCAGGTGATGGCCTGGATGAGCTCGATGACGCCGAGGAGGCCGAAGTCGTGGCCGCCATAGTTGCGCCGCTCGTGGTGGAAGAGCACCAACCGCAGCCGGCACGTCGCAAACCGCGCGGCGACGACGAGGGCGGTTCGCAAGGCGAATGAGGATTAGCGCATGACGATTACGGCAGAGGCGGTCAAGCAGCTGCGCGAGCGCACCGGCGCTGGAATGATGGAGTGCAAGAAGGCGCTCGTTGAAACCTCCGGTGACCTGGACGCGGCTGCTGAGCTCATGCGCAAGCAGGGACTCGCCAAGGCGGACAAGAAGGCGACGCGCGTTGCTGCGGAAGGCGTAATCGCCATCGCGCGTTCGGCCAACGGACATGCGGCCGCCATGGTTGAGGTCAACTGCGAGACGGACTTTGTCGCGCGTGAGCACGACTTTCGCGCGTTTGCGCAAGAGGTCGCTGCGAACGCGCTTGCTGAGCGCCCCGCATCGCTTGCTGCGCTTCTGGCGCTGCCGCTGGCGAACGGCGCAACCGTGGATGAGCGTCGTCGGGCGCTGGTCGCCAAGATCGGGGAGAACATCGGCCTGCGCCGCTTCGCAGTGGTCGAAGCGCGCGGACCTCTCGGTGCCTATTTGCACGGCACGCGCATCGGTGCCCTGGTCGCAATGGAGGGTGCCGAGGCGGCGCTCGCCCATGACCTCGCCATGCACGTCGCGGCGAGCAATCCGCAGTATCTATCTCCGGCACACGTCGCGCCCGAGGTCATCGCCAAGGAGCGCGAAGTGCTCACCGAGCAGGCGCGCGCCGAGGGTAAGCCGCCGGAGATCGTCGCAAAAATGGTCGAGGGACGGCTGCGCAAGGCGCTGAATGAGCTTACGCTCACCGGCCAGCCCTTCGTGAAGGATCCCGATGTCTCCATCGAGAAGCTCCTGAAGGCGGCGGCTGCCACGGTGACATCCTTCCAGCGCTTTGAGGTCGGAGCCGGCATCGAAAAACGCCAGGAGGACTTCGTTGCCGAAGTCATGGCTCAGGTGAAGGGTAGCTCAAAACACTGAACTTCCGCTGAAGCGGGGCAAGTAATGAACGACCGCGAACGAGCGCGCTATTCCCGCATCCT
>Ga0302325_10002825_pt1 | contig 41764 bp, 33 predicted proteins | sample Palsa_T0_2_FD_201948 | JGI IMG/M metagenome (GOLD analysis project Ga0302325, IMG submission 201948) | Peat permafrost microbial communities from Stordalen Mire near Abisko, Sweden - Palsa_T0_2 | ecosystem: Environmental > Terrestrial > Soil > Palsa > Peat permafrost | place: Sweden: Abisko...
CGAGTTTTGGATCTCCCTCCACACCGCTTTCGGTCACCCGGCTCCAGCGGTTGACCATGTGTACCGGTCCGGATCCGAACAGATCGTCGAACATGTATTGATTCAGCCGTGAAGGCGTCTCGCGGTCCGTCGCCAGCGTCATGTCGACGAGCTCCGGTTTCAAATATTGATACATGGCAGTTTCAAACTCACCCGCGTGTGCCATTCCGCCGGGAAACTCCGAGTCACGCAGTTGATCGACAGCCTCCTTGGCGAGAGCCCAATGCGCAACGGCGGCAGCCAGGGCGGGCGTGGTGTTCACAATCCGGCGGGCAGCCAGGTTGCACAACATCTGATTACTGCCGTGGCCATTCACGAAGACGATCCGATCGTAGCCCTGCCGGACAAAACTATGAGCCACGTCGTAACAGAAATCGATGAACACGTATTCCCGGATTGAGATGGTGCCGGGAAAGCCCATATTGTGCTCGTTGAATCCGTAGTGAATCATGGGAGCGGTCAGCATCGCTCCGTTAGAGCGGCGCGCTCCTTCTTCCGTTACGTGTTCGACCAGCACATTATCGACGTCAACCGGCAAGTGATAGCCGTGCTGTTCGATTGCGGCAACTGGAATGACGATTACAGAGCCCTGTTTCGCTCGCTCGCGAGTCTCGGGCCAGAGCAACGTGCGGTAGAGATGCTTCACGCTCACAAACAGGTATTATCGGGATTGTTTGTACGCCTGTCAACGGCGCTTGTGTGATACTGAGTATTCGATTGCCTTCCAGTCCTCCGCTGCGGGATCCGTACGTAAGCCAGACACGCCGTGATTTTCTGGCAACGGCGGCGCTTGCGAGCGTACCGGCAAGACTGAAGGGCGGCGTTCAACCCGTCTACAGGCATCGCGGATATCTGGGCTGGATCACCGATCTCGATCCGCGGCCGGATCCACATGCGGCGTGGCCCTCCATGCGCCTCGATGAGACGCTGGTGGGCGAGTATCGGGAAACTTTTCGTCTGATGCGATACCTGGGGTACAACAACGCGGTCATCTGGGGACTGTATGTGTCGCGGGATTGGCCGGCCGACATTTCGAAGGCTGTTGCCCCGGAAAGAGGAAAGTTGGTCGAGCAAATCATTGACGCCGCCCATGCGGAAGGCCTGCGCGTGGTGTCCGGCCTCGGTGTATTCAGTTGGGGCTTCGAGGAACTGATCCGGACTTACCCGGCGTTGAGCCGCACCAATCCCAAAGCCATGTGCGCCAGCAACGCCGACGCCTGGAGGTGGATGGAAAAGATTACGGATTATGTTTTCGCCCGTTTCCCGATCGACGGCGTCAGCATGCAATCGGCCGACCTGGGGCGCTGCAACTGCGAACAATGCGGCCGGTTCGGCGATGCCGAGTATCACGCTCGCATCAATGTCCGCGAGGCGCAATATATACGCGTGCGGCACAAGGACGCGGTGGTGTCCGTGAGCGGCTGGGGGATGAAGTTCGAAAGTCCCGAATCGCTTCCGTATATGGTCCAGATGAGCAAGCATCTGAACTATCTGATCGATGTGACCAACTCGACCCGTATTGCGGGAGAGGCCTATCAACGCGATGTGATCCGGCAACTTGAATGCGACTTCGGGACCATCGGCGGCCCGCTGGTTGAACCACCGCAACACTGGGACCGCGACCGCTGGTTCCTGCCCATCGTCCGGACACAAGGAGAGCGTCTCAGCGAGCTTGCCGATAACGGGGGCCGTGCCTGCGAGTACTTCTTCCACATTCGCGCGAATCCGGGAGATGAGGTCTCGTTTTGGGTCACGGGCAAGTTGCTATCCGGCATCGGGACGCCCTGGCAGAAGCACCTGCGCACAACACTCGAGCAACTGTACGATGTTTCGAAACCCGCCACGGTGGATGGACTCGCGACGCTCTTCGTCGAAGCCGAAGATGCTTACATGAACCGGATCAAGCCGCTGCTCGGAGGTGACATTTCGATGGAGCCGCTGGTGGAGGATTACGCGGGCCCTCCAGTTTACCTGAAGCGCCTTAGCGCTGAAGGCCGCAGGCAATATAAGGCGGATCTTCTGCGCGTGGGCGAAGGGTTCCGCAAGATCGCCCCGGATGTACCGGAGAAAACGCGCATGGCCAAGATTCTCCGCTCGATCGACAACGTCCAAAAAGAATTGAGCGCCCTGCCCGCATGATTCCCATCGCTTATGCCCTGATGGCCGCGGGGCTGGTTTGTTTTGCCTCTATGGGCATCGTCCACAAGCTGGGCGATCGCTTGCACGCGCAGCCGCTCGGAATTGCCATGATTGCGATGGCTACTGCCTCGTTGGTGAGCCTGATCTCTTCGATATTCCTGCAAGGCGATGCCATCCGCACGATTCCGCTAAGCGCTGTACTTCTGGCGCTTCCTTTCGGCGCCTCCGCGGCGATAGCCCTCTGGTTATTTCAGCGAGGGCTGCGTTATGGGCACATTGCCACGAGTTGGCTGCTGATCAATCTCTCCGCGGGAATTCCGACGGCGCTTTCTATTGTTGTCTATCGGGAGCCATTGACGCTGCGCAAGATGCTGATTTTCGTTCTTGTGGTCGTCTCTCTGCTCTTGCTCTGGTGGGATCGCCGCGGCCAGGCCAAGGAGAACTCCTGAGATGTGGTTTCGCCTGATGATGATCGCGTTCCTGTTTAACGGGCCGTGCACCTTTGGCTTGCGAATATTGGCGGCAAAGGGATTGGCAACCAGATACACGACCAGCTATCTCGTTTTCTGGTACCTTGCAGGCACAGTGTTCCTGGCAATGCAGTATGTGAGGAGCGGGGAGCGGCCCAGGCGATCCGATATCGCTATCGGATCCGCACTCGGGGTGTGCAGTGCCGGAGGCCAAACCGCGCTCGGACTTGCACTGGCGCGCGGCCTGCCCGGAAGCATCGTCTTTCCCGTAACGCTCGCCGGAGGGCTTTTCATTGTTGTAGCTGCGGGTGTGCTGGTGTTCCGCGAACGAATTGGAAATGCGGGGCGTCTCGGGATACTGCTCGGCGTGCTCTCGATTGTGCTGCTGAGCCTGGATTAGGACCATGGATTAGGACGATGGATTAGGACGATCTCCGCCGATTCGTAAAACGCTTCTTAACCAGAAATAGCAAATTGTGCAGACCGTCTCTCCAGGGATTGAGCTTCTTTTCGCCCACCCTCGATGAATACATAATCGAGATCTCCCCGAAACGAACACGCGGGTTCTTCAATGCCTCGATTTTAATCTCCTCGGAGAACGACATGCTTTCCGATTCCAGGTTCATGTCCTTGAGGATCGATCGCCGGAAAACCCACATACCCGACTGCGAATCGCGCACCCAGCGGAAATAAAGAATCGACATGGCGAGCGAAAGCGCGAGATTGCCGAGATGGTGTTTCAGGCTCATGGCCCGGCGGTCGCGCACGGGAAAGCGCGAAGCATTCAGAAAATCCACTTCGTGGTGCCGGAACGCCTCCAGCAGATAGGAGAGCGCGTCCACGGGATAGCTATGGTCGCCATCCAGAGTCACGATCAGATCGCCGGTGGCGCAAGCGAACCCTCGCTTGTAGCTGCGGCCGTATCCGCGCACGTCCTCCCGAATCACCTGGGCGCCCAACGCAGTTGCGACCTGGGAAGTACGGTCTGTCGAGCCGTTGTCCACAACGATGACCTCATCGACGAACTCCGGCATGCTGCGCAGCACCCGCTCGATGCCTTGCTCTTCGTTGAGGCAGGGAATGATGACTGTGATGGTATCGCCCTTGTACATGTTTATAGATGGGTTAAAGCGCGCATTGCTATTATAGTGAACGAGATGAAACGGGCCTTATCGCTACTCGCTTTCCTTAGCTTCTGCCTTTGCCTGAGCCGCGCCGGCGCCGCGGAACTCAACGGAACCCGCACGGTGTATCTGCTGCCGATGGGGCACAACCTTGACCAGTTCATTGCCGACCGGCTCACCCGTATGCACGTGTTACAGGTGGTCACGGACCCGGCCAAGGCCGATACAATCATCACCGATCGCGTAGGTGCCGCTCTCGAAAGCCGGATGAGAGATTTGTATCCGCCGCCACCCGAAGTCAAAGAAGCTAAAGAAGCCAAAGAAGCCAAGGAAGCCAAAGAAGCCAAGGAAGCCAAGAAGGAGGCAGCGAAGCCCGCGCCGCCACCCGCTTCCGGCGACACCCCGCCGCAGTCCTCAAGTGCGTTAGTCAACTTTGGCGACGCCTCTAACAAGGTGGAACGCGCGGGGAGCATGGGGACCGGCAGCCATGGCCGCGGAACTATTTTTATGGTGGATGTGAAATCCAGCCAGGTGATCTGGTCGATTTTCGAATCCCCCAGAAGTAACAGCCCGCGTTCGTTGGACCATACCGCGGAGCGTATCGTGAAACGTCTCAAAGAGGACCTCACCGCGAAGTAGCGCGCCGCTTGTCCATTACGGCGGCGCGATAACTCTCAATCAATCGCCCGGTAATGGCGGTCATGTCCCAGTTTGCCGCCACTTCCGCGCGAGCGCGCGACGCCATCTCCGCCGCCTGAAGGGGATTGTCGAAGATTTTGAGTACCTTGTCCGCGAACAGCCCGGGCTCGTCCGCGAGCCAACAGAGCTCTCCATCCTGGCGCGCCAGGCCCTCAGCGCCGATGGCGGTCGACACCACGGGAATACCCGCCGAAAATGCTTCCAGCAGCTTGACGCGTACCCCCGAGCCGCTACGAATGGGACAGACGAACACGGCGTAGCGGGACAGCGGCTCGCGAATGTCTTCCACGAATCCCAGTATTTCGATGGCCGGCGCGCGGTCGGCATACGGGCGCTGAGCAGGAACGTCCGAGCCCACCACGATGAGCCGGGCTTCCGGCCTGCGCGCCACGATACCGGGCAACACCTCATCTACAAACCATTGCAAAGCTATGCGATTGGGGTCGTGGCGGAAACTCCCGAGGAACAGCATGGTAAACGGCTCGCGCCCACAGGGACGGAAATCGTAACGGGTAGTGTCAATGCCGGCGCGAAGACCCTCGCGCAGGCGGCCGTTCATCTCCGGCAAAAACGACGCAAGGTATTCCCGGTTCTCCCGCGTGCACACCTGCACCTGGTCGCAGCGTTTCAGCATCTCAAGCTCGTAGCGCAGGGCCCGCAAATACTCGAAGCGCGCCTTGAGTTTGGCGCCTGCCCCGGCCATATGTTCGAGTGCGCGCGCGATCGACTGGAAATAGACATCGTGCTCAAACAGCATCTGCGGAATGTTCCCATAGCTCTCCGCATACTGGCCGAGCGGGGTGTACTCAAGCTGCACTACGCCGATGCGCTTCAGATAGAGCTGCCGGTGAATGAGGCGCTCCAGGTCTGGATTGGCGAACTCGCGCACGGCGTGCGGAACGATCGATCCGGCGCCATCCACGCGACCGGCCGGGCGTACCAGAAATTCGGCGGATGCGCAGAAGTCCCGCAGCTCCTCCTGCGCCGGAGCTTGGCCGGGCTCATCGAGCAGCGCCACCACGTGCACTTCGCACGATTTCGCCAGCGCCCGCAAGGTCTGATACATGAATACTCCGCCGCCGTGCACCGGCGGGCAGATCGGATAGGGTGAAACAAAAAGTACCCGCAATGTATCGGTGGTTTCCGGCGGGTCCGCAAAGCGGTCCCGATAGTATCCTGCGAGCGGCCTGCGGAACGCTTCGGTGTCGTCCACCATGGCCAGACTGCGTGCCCGCCAGCGCGAGGCCGCCGCTCCACGCAGTTGGCAACATGCGCGCCACCAGCCATACAGGCTGGCGCGGCCGGGCCCATCCTCCGTCGTCATGCCAAGCAGCGCTACGCCAATACTGAAGAAGAAATGAACGGCCAGCCGCCGCCATTCGTGGATATTCTTCCACGAAAACAGCAGGTAGTTTTTCTTGAGCACCGCTTGAATTTGCGCTTCGCTGAAACGCTTGCCGATGGTGCCGCGGTGCTCGTGGTAAACGATGCTGCGAGGCTGGTACAGCACCTTCCAGCCGCGCTTCCATGCCATATACCCCAGATCCGTGTCTTCCAGATAAAACGGGGCGAGCAGATCGTCGAAGCCGCCCAGCTCGAGAAATTTACGCCGATCGAATGCGCAGGATCCGCCGCCGCCGTAGAAGCAGGGAAACACATCCGTAAGGGCCTCGTCGACGCGATGCCCTACCTTCAGGCCGCCATTTTGCCACCAACCCTCGGTCAGGCCGGTCTCTTCACGCCGCTTGTGGGGATCGCGGAAGAAAATCTGGCACGAGACGGCGAAGACGCGCTCATCGCCGAAACCCTCGAGCAGCGGCGCCAGGAAATCCGGCGCTACGCGCATATCGCTGTTCAACAACACCACTACGTCGTTCTTCGCCGCGCGAAAGCCGACATTCGATCCACCCCCGAAACCATGGTTCCGATCGAGCGCCAGCACTCGCACTGCGGGAAAGGCCTGGCGTAGAAAATCGGCGCTTCGATCGGAAGAGCCATTGTCCACCACGATGATTTCATTTTCGGGATGGCCGGCGAGGGCCGCGATCACGGATGGCAAATATTGTTCCAGCAGCTCACGGCCGTTCCAATTGGGAATCACCACGCTCGCAGCATCACGCCGGCACGCCTCTGTGGCCGGTTGCCTTTTGCGCCCGAACAGCAGCCACGCCAGATCGGTAAGCGCCAGCGTGAACACCGCCGCCAGCAATAGGAACGGCGAAAAAATCAGGAGCGGAATCGCACGAAGGAAGCGCGCACGCGAACTCATTTCAGCTCAAGTTCGGGTCCCAGTCCGACACTGCGGCCGAGCCGCACCCAGCGCGAGGCTTCGAGCAGGGCGAGTTGGCCGCGCAGGCGTTCGACCTCGGCCTGTTGTCCCTGGGCCCAGCGCGTGCGTTCTTCGACCGTACTCTCTGCCTGATGCAGATACTCGACGCACTGCGCCAGCTCGCGCATTTTGTTCGCGAGTTCGCCGTCCAGCCGTCCCGCCCACTCCGTTTTTGTGCGATTCTCGTTCTCGAGCTCTGCAATCTGCGCTTCGTAAGCCTGCACCATGGCGTGGACGCTCTCCTGTTCCTTTTGCAGCTCGACAATGCGCGCCACCCTGGCTTCGAGCTCCCGATTCAGACTTTCGGCCCAGCGGTTGCTCCGCTCGAGCTCTGCCGTCTGTTTCCGGTGTTCCCCGTCGAGAGAGAGCAGCTCTTCCTTGTTGTGCTCCAGCCATTCGTCTTTCTGACGCAGCTCGCCTTCGAGTAAAGCGATATGCGTTTCGCGCTCCCGCAGTACGTTGGCCGCGCTGGGGACATACACGAACGTAGGATTTCCGGTCTGCGGGCGGTGCGCGCAAACGGCCACGAAGAAATGCGACTCCGCCGGAGAAACCTCTGCGCCATCCACGCGGACCTCGGTCTTTTCCGCCGCTTCCACCGGCCGGAACACGACCCCCGCCACATGGTTCTCCAGAAACAGGGAGATGTGCGGGAAAATAGAAGACAACTCGTTCCGGAATTCGCCGAATTCGAACTCGTGCGCGTGAAATGGATTGGGCCCGGTGCGGCCGCGCGATTCCGCATAGTAAAGCTTGTTGGGGGTCGACACGATGAACTGGCCGCCCGGCGCCAGCACGCGCCGCACCTCCGCCAGAAATTCGGGCCAATCGGGCAGATGCTCGATGACTTCAAACGCCACTACCAGATCAAAGCTCGCATCCGTGTGAGGCAGCCCGCTGCAGGAAGCCTGTTCGAAATGCAGATTCGGCAGCCGGTAATGTTCGCGCGCATAGGCCATCGCCTCGGCGGCCGCATCCACTCCCACTACGGAAAGCGCCGATTTGGCTAATTCCGCCGAGCCGTAACCCGCGCCGCATCCAGCGTCCAGCACGCGCTTGCCGTTCGCCAGGCGGGCGGCGAAGGCATAGCGCGCCAGGTGTTCATTCAGCAGGTCCGCGTCTACCCGCCCGGGAATCACGCGCTCGCCGGTGAATTCCATGCCCATCGCCTCAGCCAACGCCGTGCACCGTAAGTTGGGCGGCGTTTGGAGCAAGTCTGGAATTCACTTCGATACGGCAGGGCAGCCGCAAGAAACCATAGATCTGGCCCTCGGAGTGGCTCATCTGCAGGGCTATGGCGTTGTCGATCCAGTCGCACATACGGTAGCCCAGCAGCGTGCCATCCGCGATCGCCGGGGAGAAGGAAAACGATGCCGGATAGAGCTCGGGCAACTCCAGGTGAAAGTCCACCGTATAGATATCGCCCGGCATCATGGAGGGCAGATCGTGATTTTCCCGAGCCGTATTCGTGCCTGAAAAATCCACACCCAAATGGTTGCGCATCATGAATCCGACAATGGGTTGCGCAATGTCCGCGCGGGCCTGTACGCTGATACGCACGGTAATCCGCTGGGACGGTTCCATAAGCCCCAGGGGATGGCCCTGTGCATCCAGCGCCGCAATTCCCAGGATTTGGGCCCGGCCGTCGCCATAGCGATGGTCGATATTCGGAATGTGCTCGACTACTTCCGGAGCCCGCACGCCATGCTCGCCTGGCACACGCTCAGGCGCTCCCTTGAGCATCAGGTAGGCGGAATCCTTTTCGACCATGGCGGCCAGATATTTAGACACGACGCGATCGGTTTCGCCGATCTCCCGGATGCGCCCGTGCTCCAGCCACAGTGCACGGTCGCCGATGGCCTTCACGTCGGCGACCGCGTGGGATACGAAGAGTATGGTAATCCCGCGCGCGCGCAGCTCGTGGACTTTACGCATACAGCGCTGCCGGAAGTAAATGTCGCCCACCGCGAGAGCTTCATCTACCAAAAGAATTTCGGGGTCCACATTGATGGCCACCGCAAATGCCAGCCGCACCACCATGCCGCTCGAATACGTCTTTACCGGTTGATTGATGAATTCTCCGATCTCGGCGAATTCCTCAATCTCCCCGTAGCGCTGATCGATTTGTCTGGTGCTCAGGCCCAGGATCGATCCATTCAGGTAAACGTTGTCGCGGCCGGTGAATTCGGGATTGAATCCGGCGCCTAATTCGAGCAAGGCCGACACGCGCCCGTTAACGGTCAACGAACCGCCGCTCGGATGCAGGATCCCGGCGACCATCTGCAGCAAGGTACTTTTCCCCGAGCCGTTTTCGCCGACGATACAGAAGGTTTCGCCGCGCCGTATCTCGAAGGTGACATCGTGCAGCGCCCAAAAATCCTTGTGGAGTTTAAGGCGGTTGAGCGAAAGCAATTCCTTAAGCCGGTCGCCCGGGGAGCCGTAGATGGAGTAGCTCTTGGAGACACCCTGGAATTCGACGGCGTTCACGTTCACTCAGTGTATCAGTCCATTGACGCGCCTCGCCGCTCCTGTGACAGACTAGATAGTGTGGTGGGCCAAACGATTTTGCATTACGAGATTTTGCAGCGGCTGGGCGCCGGTGGGATGGGCGAAATTTACCGGGCTCAGGACACCCGGCTGAATCGCATTGTCGCCATTAAGGTTCTCTCGGCCGGAAATGCCGACGACCCGGAGCGGCGCCGGCGGTTCATTCTGGAGGCACAGGCCGCCTCCAGCCTGAATCATCCCCACATCATCACTATCCATGACATCGTCTCCCAAGGCGACCAGGAGTTCATGGTCATGGAGTATGTCGCCGGGAAGACCCTTAGCGAGCTGATTCCGCCTGGTGGAATGGCCGCGCCCACCGCGCTGCGTTACGCCGTTCAAATTGCCGATGCTCTCGATGCTGCACACGCCGTCGGTATCATCCACCGCGATCTGAAGCCGGGCAACATTATGGTGACTGACGCCGGGCGAGTCAAAATTCTGGATTTCGGTCTCGCCAAACTGACTGGCTATAGCGCGGCCGCCTCGCTCACGGACGAAACCAGGAGCGCAGGCCCCGTACCCCTGACAATCGAGGGATCGATTCTCGGCACGGTGAGCTACATGTCGCCGGAGCAGGCCGAAGGCAAAAGAGTGGACCAGCGGTCGGACATCTTTTCATTTGGGCTGGTCCTGTATGAGATGGTCACCGGACGTAAGGCCTTTGCTGCGGACTCCGCAGTGTCCACGCTATCGGCAATTCTTCGCGACGAACCCACTTCCGTCGCCGCGATCGTGCCTGGTATCCCGGCGGAACTCGACAGGATCATTCACCGGGCGCTTCGAAAAGATCCTGACCAGCGCTGGCAGTCGATGAAGGAAATGCAGGCGGAGCTGGTGGCGCTGCAGCAGAAGTCGGATTCCGGACTGCTCTATATCGCGCCTGTCGCGGTTCAGACGAAGCGGTCATGGGCGGGGCTGGTGATCGTTTCGATCATACTGCTGGCTGGAATTTTGGGTGGAGCGTTGTGGTGGGCAAGGCGCGGCGCCACCAGGCCCGTATCGCCGATCCAGCAGAGCTCGCCGATTCCAGCAGCCCCTGCGCCGCCCGGCATTCCGCCGCCTGCGCCCGAGAAAAGGCCATCACCATTCGCCAGTTCCACCCTGACGAATCAAACTATTCTCGATATGGCCCAGGCGAAGGTGGCGCCAACTCTCATCATCGATCAAATCGGATCTTCCAAAACGAACTTCGATTTATCGACCGCTGAGATCATCCGGCTAACCCGCGCGGGTGTACCGGCGGCGGTCATTGAGGCGATGCGCAGTTCCGCAGGCGCAACTATACCTCCACCACGGGCTCGTGTCCTTCGCGTGATCGATGGCGTACCGTTTTCGATCAGCCTGCCCGAGGCCGTTCCCAACGATCCGCAACCCGGCCAGGCGTTGCGCTTCCAGGTGGACCAGGATGTTCGCGTGAGCGGCGCTGTGGTCATTGCGAAAGGGTCCGAGGTTACCGGCGAAGTGGTAACGGCGGCAAAGAAAAAACTGCTGATTCGTACCGTGAAGCCGACCTTCCGGCTGGTCGAGGTCACCGCCGTGGACGGAGCGAAATTGAAGATTCGCGCCACGCCGGTGAGTCGCGGGGAGTATAAGACGGAGCGAGCGCTTGAACCGCTTGTCCCGCTGCGGGAGAAGGACGTGCTGGCCGCTGCCGGCAGCGAGTTTCTCGCTTACATCGATGGGGATCAAAGCGTGACAGTGCGGCAGTGATGCGTTGGTTCATTCATACCGCAAGGCAACCAGCGGGTTGACACGCGACGCGCGGCGAGCCGGCCAATAGGCGGCGGTTGCAGCCGTCAGCGCCAGTAATAACGATGCGCCCGCGAGCACCGTCAGATCCTTCGCGGGCACGCCGAACAGGCGGCTTTCGATCAGGCGCGTGGATGCCAGGGCCGCCGGTATTCCGGCCCCCAGGCCGAAGCTGAGAATCCAAATCATTTCTCGCATTACCATGGCGCGGATTTTCGCGGGCGCCGCGCCCAGCGCCATACGAATGCCGATCTCACGCGTACGGCGCGCGACCCCGTGCGCCATTACGCCGTATAGACCCAGCATCGCCAGCACCGTTGCGAGTATGGCGAATGCCGCCGCCAGGCGCATGATCAGTTCATCCGACTGGATGTTGTGGTGCACCTGTTCTTCGAGGGTGCGCACATCCTCGAGAGGGACATCGCGATCAATGGAGCGCATCACGACGCGGATTTGTGGAACAATCTGCGCCGCGGGCAGTTCGGAGCGCACGTAAAAAGAGATGGAGCCCAGTTTGTCATCCTGGCGCCAGGGCCTGTAAAACACAGCGGGAGGCTGCTGGCGCACACTCGCGTAATGGCTGTCCTTCACTACGCCAACCACCTCCGTGTCCAGATCGCCAGGCTTGCCAAAGCCGATGCGATGTCCAATGGGATTGCGGCCGCCGAAGAACTGCTTGACGAACGTTTCGTTAACCACCACCACCTTCGGCGCTGCGGCAGTGTCAGTCTCGCGAATGTCGCGCCCCGCGATGAGCGGAATCCCCGCTTTCCCCAGGAACCCTGGGCCCACTTCGTTGAATTTCGAATTAAGCCGTGGCGCGTCCGGCTTCATGCCTTCCATCGTAAAGCCGGTACCCCAGTTGCTATCGCCAATCAACGGCACCAATGCGGATGCCACGCTGTGTACGCCAGGAATCGCGGCGAGTTCAGCCTCCGCGCGCTCGAAAACCGCCTGGGACTGCTTGGGGGTGTAGCCGTTCCACTCCGGGGTGATGCGGAAACCGACGATATTGGCCGTGCGGATTCCCAGGTCGACGCGCATCAGGTTGACCAGGCTCTTGAGGAACAGGCCTGTGGGAACGAGCAGGATGATCGAAATGGTAACCTGCGCGCAAACTAATCCCTGGCGCAGCCGGGACGCGCCGCGTGAGGAAGATGCTTTCGCCGATTCGTCGCTCAACGTGGTGGCCAGTGTGCTGCGCGCGGCGCTCCAGGCCGGATAGAGTCCGAACAGAAGACCGGTCATCAGGGAAAGACCGAGGCTGAACAGCAGCACCTGCCAGTCGAGTCCGGTGCTGGCGAAGGATTCGAGCGCTTCTTCGCCCCACGCGGCGAGTAGAAGCTTGAGTGTCGCTCCGGCGATCGCCAGACCCGCCGCGCCGCCGGCACCCGCCAGCAACAGGGCCTCGGTGAGGAACTGGGCCATGAGATCTCCGCGACCGGCGCCCATGGCCGCGCGTATGGCCAGTTCCTTGCGCCGTTCCGCGGCGCGGGCCAGCAATAGATTGGCCGCGTTGGCCATGGCGATGAGCAGCACCAGCCCAGTAGCCATCATGAGGATCTGGAGCGCCGAGCGGTACTGATCGCGAAATTCGCTGTTGCCGCGGCTGCCATCTTTCAAGGACAGCTTCTGTTGGCGGAAGCGCGGCGATTTCTCTGTCCGTCGATCGATCACTTTGGCCATCTCTTCGACAATCGCGTGATAGGGACCGTTCAGCGCCGCTTCGGCCTGTTGCCGCGTGACGCCGGGCTTTAGGCGCGCCAGCAGGTACACCCAGTAATCCGGCAGCTTGTCGGTTCCGTCCCAATCTTCCGTGAGACGCGGCTTGAAAGATATCGGCAGGAACAAGCTGGGTTCGGCGCCCACCGTCGAGCCGCCGAAGCTGGGCGGCGCGACGCCAACCACGGTGAAGGGTTGCCCATTAACCTTAACGGTTTGGTTAAGGATGTCCATTTCACCGCCGAGCTTCTCGCGCCAGTAACGGTAGTCGAGCACCGCGACCGGGTTTCCTGCGGCCGGAACATCGTCCTCCGGTCCGATCAAGCGGCCCATGAGCGGCTGTACGCCCATCACCTGGAAATATGCGCCCGAAACCAGCATCATCGATCCGCTTACAGTTTGGTGCGAGAAGGCGATGTTGCTGTTGAACGTGCGGAATCCCGCGACTGCGGCGATCTCCGTGTGCTTCTCGAGCTCCCGAAATGCGCGCCAGTTGAAGATGTAGTCCGCGCCTCCGGAATCATTGTCCGAAGTGCGGCCGTGCTTGAACTCTCCGGGACTAGTCAAGACCATGAGTTGCTCCGGATGCGGGATGGGCAGCGCGCTCAGCACCACCTGGTGCAGCAACGAGAAGATCGCCGTGTTGACGCCAATGCCCAACCCCAGCGAAAGGATGACTACCAGGCTGAGCAGCGGCGCGGTCGCCAGGCTGCGGCAAGCATACCCAATCCGTCTCATGTGGCAGGCCTTCTATCGCGGGATCACTGGCAGCACCAGCGCGGATGGGTGCTGCTGGTCGTGGTAGATGCGCTGCTGGGCCTTGACCATGCGCACGGAGCCGGTGATCGGCTCGTCCGTATTCAGGTTCCGGTCGAAGCGCGGAAAGTTGCTGCTCGATACATACAGCCGGATGCGGTGGCCGGCCTTGAACAAGTTGCTGGTGGCCCACAGATCGATCGAATATTCATAAATCTTGCCCGCCTCGATCGGCTCGGCCCGCTGTGTGGAATTGCGATAGCGCGCACGCACAATGCCGTCGGTCAGGAAGCGCGCGTAGCCTGACGGCTCCACGTCCGCCAGCAAGGCCGTGAAATCGGTGTCCACTGCGGAACTGGACGCGTAGATGGTGGCCTTGACCCAACCGGTCGCTTCCACGTCCTTAGCCAGGGGCGGGGTGGAGAAGACCAGCACGTCTGGCCGGCCCTCGTTGGGGCGCTGATCGGCAGGGCCCGGCGGAAGCTGATTGTTGCCGCAGCACAGCCGCCCGCCGATGGTTGGAACAGGCGCTGCCGGATCGTATTGGTACTGTTCCGGTTCGCCTTCGCCCGGGGCATCGGTCGAGAGCGCGCCCCGCTGCAAATAATATTTGGTGTACTGTGTGCGTTTCAGGGGGAACTCCCGCTCGTCGCGCCACGCATTTTCGCCCATGATGAAAATGCGCACCGGAGCACCGGCAGCGTACTCGTTGCGCACGCCCTTCAGCGCGTAATCGTACCAGTGTAGGATAGTGGCCTCGGTGTCGAGCACGGCGCTCTTGCCGAAAGTGACGTCGCCAATCTTGCCTTCGGGCGAAGTCTCGGCATGCGCCCATGGGCCCAGCAGCAGCCGCTGATCCGCGCGCGCGGGTGAAGCGCGGTGCATCCCCACGTAGTTCTGAATGGTGCCCTTCAGGAAGATGTCATGCCAGCCGCCCGAGTGCAGCGCTTTGATATTCATCTCCCCGTAGTGATCGGAAATTTTCCATGGCCGCCAGTAGTCGTCATCGTGTTCGTGCGCCACCCAGTCGGTGAAGTAAGGCGCCAGCGCCGAAACCGGCGGCAGTTCCAGCATGCGATAGCGTTCCACCGGCAATTGCGCCACCCACGCTTTGGGGTCCTCGAGCCCGCTCGCTTTGCGCCGCAAAGTATCCACCGTCAAACCGCTCGACCACGAGCTGGCGAACCATTGCATGAGCGCGCCGCTCTGATACGTCCAGCCATCGTAATACTCCGATGCAGTCACATAGGGCTGAATGGCAACCAGGTGGGGCGGGGAAGCGATGGCCGCGAGCATCTGCGTGGCGCCTACGTAAGAGCCGCCGAACATGCCGACTTTGCCGTCGGCGTAGGGCAGCCTGGCGGCCCACTCGACGGTGTCGTAACCATCCTGGCTTTCGTAGCGGAAAGGGTAAAACTCGCCCTGCGAATCGAATCGCCCGCGCGTGTCCTGGATAATCACGACATACCCGTGCGCAGCCATGGCCGCGGCCGAACCAGCGCCGCCCGCGCGGTTGTATGGCGTGCGCTCCAGCAGCACGGGGAATTTGCCCTCCACCTCAGGCTGGTAAACATCGGCGATCAGCTTGACGCCGTCGCGCATGGTAACGGCGACGCCCGAGTGTATGGCGACGCGGTAAGGCTGGGCGGAGGCGCTCAGAGCGAACCACAGCGAGAGAATGGAAACGGTGAGCAGGCGCATCGGTAACAATCATATCTCCAGATGCGCGCCTTGGCGTCAGGCGCAGGTTTGAATCCACGGCGTTAACGTCCGCATCGAAAAACCTTACGGCTTTGTGTGTTTTGCAGAGCGGCCCATGTAAAAGACGCCACGACGCGTTGATTCGACCGCGGGCGTTTCCTCGGAGTACCCCGCACTGGTGCCTCGCGAAAGGGGAGATAGGGTGAAGAGTGGATTCAGGAACGGTCTCACATTATTTGCCGTAGGGCTGCTGCTCAGCCTGTGGGCAATGACTACGGTCAGTTGTACGAAAGCCTCGACCGCGGCAGGCGCGCCGCCCGCCCCTGACGTAGAAGTCGCCACCGTCGAGCAGAAGGACATACCCATTGAACGCGAATGGATCGGCACGCTCGACGGCATGGTGAACGCCGCCATCAAGGCGCAGGCAGCCGGCTATTTGCTCAGGCAAAATTACACGGAAGGCTCTTTCGTCCACAAAGGGCAACTGCTATTCGAGATCGACCCGCGCCCGCTCCAAGCCGCGGCGGATCAGGCGTTGGGACAGCTCGCGCAGGCCAAGGCGCAGCTTGCACAGGCGAAGGCTGGATTGGTGCAGGCACGGGCACAGCTGGTGAGCGCCGAAGCCAATCAGAAGAAGGCGCAAATGGACGAAGATCGCTACGTCCCGCTCGCCAAACAGGAGGCCATCACCAAACAGGATCTGGACAACGCCGAGCAAACCAATCGATCAATGCAGGCGCAGGTAGCGGCCTCCAAGGCGCAGGTCGAGACCGCCCAGGCCCAGATTGAAGCGGCGCAGGCGGGGGTGACTGCCGCCGCCGCCGCGGTTGAAACGGCCAAAGTGAATCTGGGGTTCACCAGACTCACTTCGCCGATCGATGGAATCGCGGGCGTTGCCACCACGCAGGTCGGCAATCTCGTAGGTCCGGCCAGCAGCGCCGTCACCACCGTATCTACGCTCGATCCGATCAAAGCTATCTTCACCGTCAGCGAGCAGGAGTATCTCAGCTTGACTCGCAGCGCTTCGGGCTTCGGCAAGCTGCCTCTCGAGTTGATTCTTTCCGACGGCACCTTATATCCGCAAAAAGGCCGCTTCTCTTTCGCCGACCGCGAGGTGAACCCTGCCACGGGCGCCATTCAGTTAACCGCTCTGTTTCCCAACCCCGGGAACAAGCTGCGTCCGGGTCAGTACGCCAAGGTGCGTGCCACCATCGGCGTACGCGAGGGCGCCCTGCTGGTCCCGCAAAGGTCGGTGAACGATACGCAAGGCAGCTACATGGTTGCCGTGGTCGATCCGAATAACACCATTCGCTTCACGCCCGTCAAACCCGGCGACCGTATTGGTTCCCAATGGGTGATTGAGACAGGATTGAAGCCGGGCGAGCGTGTCGTCACCGACGGGCTGTTCAGGATCCGCCCGGGCGGCGCAGTGAATCCGAAGAGGGCCCAGTAATGTCGAAGTTCTTCATCAATCGCCCGATTGTCGCCATGGTGATCTCCATTCTCATGGTGATCGTCGGTATTTTGACGATCTTGCGGTTGCCCATCGCGCAATTCCCGCCGATCGCGCCTCCAGAAGTGCAGATCCACGCCAACTATGTGGGCGCCGATGCGCAGACCATTGAGCAGTCGGTGGCCACGCCCATCGAACAGCAGATGAGCGGCGTCGACAACCTCAACTACATGTACTCGCTCAACGCGGCGGGCAACGGCCAGATGACCATGATCGTAGACTTCGATGTGAAGAGCGATCCGAATACCGACCTGATGCTGACGCAGATGCGGGAAACGCAGGCCGCTTCCCAGCTTCCCGTAGACGTGACCAACTTTGGCGTGACCGTGCAGAAATCGGTTACCGCGCCGCTGATGGTGATGGGCCTCTTCTCGCCCAATGGTACTTACGACGGGAAGTTCCTTGCCAATTACTCCTACATCAACCTGAACGATCAGTTGACGCGCGTTCCGGGCATCGGTAACGTTCAGGTGTTCGGCGCGGGCCAATATGCGATGCGCTTGTGGGTGAAGCCCGATCAGCTTACGAAGCTCGGTATTACCGTAACCGAGATGGTCTCCGCCATTCAGGCGCAAAACGCGGTGAATCCGGCGGGGCAAGTGGGCGGCTCTCCCGCTCCCAAGGGCCAGGAATACACGTACTCCGTGCGCGCGCAGGGGCGGCTTACCTCGCCCGAGGAATTTGGAAACATCATCGTTCGCGAGTCGCCCGACGGAGGGATCGTGCGCGTCCGCGATGTTGCGCGCATCGAACTCGGCGCGCAGGATTACACGCTCTCCGGCCGCATCAACGGCAAGCCGGGTGCGATTATTGCGGTCTACCAACTCCCTGGAACCAACGCGGTGGATGCTGCCAGGGGAGTCCGCAAGCTGATGCTGGAAGCCAAGAAACGCTTTCCCCAGGACGTCGATTACGTCATCTCGCTCGATACCACGGAATCCGTTACGGAAGGCATCCGCGAGATCGTCCAGACGATTCTCATCGCCATCGCGCTGGTTACGGTGGTCGTTTATCTCTTTTTACAGGGCTGGCGCGCGACGTTGATTCCCTTGCTGGCAGTGCCGGTATCGTTAATAGGCACTTTCATCATGTTCCCGGTTTTTGGATTTTCCATCAACACGCTGTCGTTATTTGGCCTGGTGCTGGCGATCGGGCTGGTAGTGGATGACGCCATCGTGGTGGTGGAAGCCGTAGAGCGCCACATAGAAGAGGGCATGGATGCGAAATCGGCCGCGCTGAAGGCCATGGAAGAAATTTCGGGCCCGGTCGTCGGCATCGCGCTGGTGCTTTCGGCGGTGTTCGTGCCGACCGTTTTCATTCCGGGAATCACGGGCCGTTTGTATCAGCAGTTCGCGGTAACGATCGCCATTTCCGTGATCCTGTCGGCATTCAATGCGCTGAGCTTGAGCCCCGCGCTCGCCGCCCTGCTGCTCAAGCCAAAACAGGAAGGCCACGGTCTGCGGCGCCGCTTCTTCGACGGTTTTAATCGTTTATTCGCACGGGCGACCGACGGATACCTGCACTGGTCGGGCGTGCTGATCCGCAAGAGCGCCATCGTCATCGTGATGCTGTTAGCCGCCGGCGCAGGCGCGGCGTTTTTCAGCGGACACGTTCCCGCAAGCTTCCTGCCGGGCGAGGACCAGGGTTACCTGTTTATGCATTTGCAGCTCCCCAACGCGTCGTCTCTCGAACGCACCGAGGCAGCTTGCGCGAAGGTCGAGCAGATCCTGCTTCACACGCCCGGCATCAAGTATACGACCCGCGTGGCCGGCTTCAGCCTGTTGAGCTTTGTGAGCACCAGCTACACCGGATTCTTCTTCGTCACGCTCGACGACTGGAAAGACCGCACCAGCCGTGCCACGCAGTATAACGAGATCGTGCAGCACGTCAATCAGGAGCTCTCGAAGCTGCCGGATGGGTTTGCGCTGAGCTTCCCGCCGCCCGCCATTCCGGGTGTCGGCACCTCCGGCGGATTCACCTTCGTTCTCGAGGACCGCGCCGGCAAAGACGTACAGTTCCTGGCGGACAACCTGCAAAAATTCATTGCGGCGGCGGCCAAGAGGCCGGAAATCGCTCCCGGCCTGGTCAGCACCTTCCTTCCCAGCGTTCCGCAGCAGTTTCTTGAGGTCGACCGCGAAAAAGCTCTCAAGCAGGGCGTGGCCCTGACAGACGTCTATCGCACCATACAGGCCTACATGGGCGGATTGTTCGTGAACTACTTCAATGCCTTCGGCCGCCAGTGGCAGGTCTACATCGAGGCCGAGGGCGACTACCGCAACAACCTCGATAACGTCGGCCAGTTCTACGTGCGCAACTCCCAGGGCGACATGGTCCCGCTTGCGGCGCTCACCAGATTCGAGTCGCGCTCCGGGCCTGAGTTCACCATGCGCTACAACCTCTATCGCTCGGCGCAACTCATCGGCGGCGCAGCTCCCGGATACAGCTCCGCGCAGGCGATGAAAGCGCTCGAAGAGACCTTCGATCAAACCATGCCGCGCGAAATGGGATACGACTACATGGGCATGTCCTATCAGGAAAAGAAGGCGCAGGAGGGTATTCCCACATGGGCCATCTTCTCTTTCTCGCTGCTGTTCGTATTCCTGATTCTGGCGGCATTGTATGAGAGCTGGACGCTGCCGTTCAGCGTGTTGCTCAGCACTCCGGTAGCCTTGTTTGGCGCCTTTTTTATCCTGTGGCTGCGGCGCTGGGTGATGGGCCTGTTTCTGCCGCAATACATGATTCAGATCGAGAACGATGTGTATTCGCAGATCGGACTGGTGATGTTGATTGGTCTGGCCGCGAAAAACGCAATCCTGATCGTGGAGTTCGCCAAAGACAAATTTGAGGGCGGGATGGGTCTGGCCGAGGCGGCGCTCGAGGGCGCGCGCCTTCGCCTGCGTCCGATCCTGATGACCTCGTTCGCATTCATTTTGGGTTGTATACCGCTGTGGATCGCCTCAGGCGCCGGTTCGGTGGGCCGTCAAATTATGGGCACCACGGTGATCGGCGGAATGCTTGCCGCGAGCGCGATCGGCATCTTCCTGATCCCCGCGATTTTCTACGTGGTGGAGAGACTCTCCGGCGCGAAGAAGCCCGACCCAGGCCTGGCGCCGGCGCTGGCACAGGGAGACTGAGATGAGATACTTACTGGCTGCCCTGGCCGCCGCCGCGGCACTTTCGACCGGCTGCACTATGGGACCGAAGTATGCGCGCCCCGCGGTGGCAACCCCGCAGAATTTCCGCGCGCCGGAGCCTTTGCCGTCTTCTCAGGCCGCTTCCATGGCCGACCTTAAATGGTTCGAGGTTTTTAAAGACGATCAACTGCAGGGTCTGGTGCGCACCGCGCTCGAACACAATTACGATCTGCGCGACGCGGTGGCGCGCGTCGAGCAGGCGCGCGCGAATCTCGGCATCACGCGCTCCAACCAGTATCCCCAGGCCAACGCCGTCGGCAACCTTCAACTCACGCGTCTCTCGCGTGACGGAACGTTCCCTCTACCGGTATCCTTCGTGCCGAACCAGAATCGCAACTGGGGGCAGGCCACCCTCAATCTGCTGTCGTTTGAGTTCGACATTTGGGGACGCCTCCGCCGGGCAACGGAAGCCGCGCGCGCCAATCTGCTGAACGCCGACGAAAATCGCAAAGCGGTGATCACGACGCTGGTAAGCGATGTCGCCAGCGCCTATTTCAATCTTCTACAGCTTGACTACGAATTAGAAATCTCGCAGCGGACGCTCGAAACACGGCGCGACTCGTTAAAGCTCGTTCAGGAGCGGCGCGGCGGCGGAGTCGCCACGTTACTCGATCTGCGCCAGTCGGAGCAACTGGTCAGCACCGCCGCCGAGATCATCCCACAACTCCAGCAGCAAATTGAACAGACCGAAAACCAGATCAGTCTCCTGCTCGGGGAAAATCCGCATAGCGTCGTTCGCAGCCGCAAGTTTGCAGACCAGGAGGTGCCCCCAGAGGTGCCCGCCGGCCTTACGTCTTCGCTGCTCGAGCGCCGGCCCGATATTCTCGCGGCCGAGGACGCGCTGATCGCCGCCAACGCCAATATCGGCGTGGCCAAGGCCGCCTATTTCCCGCAATTGACGTTGAGCGGTTTTCTGGGCGGCCAAAGCTCTCAATTAACGAGCTTGTTTTCCGGGCCGCACAGCGCCTGGACTTTTGTTCCGCAAATCAGCCAGCCGATCTTTGCGGCCGGGCGTCTCAAGTCGGGCGTCAAGCTCGCGGAAGCCCAGCGCGATAGCGCCTTGGCGGAATATGAGAAGACCATTCAGACCGCCTTCGGCGAAGTGTCCAACGCCCTCATTGCGCATCAACGAACGCGTGAGAGCCGCGTGGAGCAGGAGAAACTGGTCGCAGCACTGGAGGATCGCAAGCGCCTCGCCTATGTTCGCTACCGTGGCGGCGTGGATACGCAGCTCAACGCGTTGGACGCCGACCGCGATCTGTTCCAGGCCGAGCTTTCGCTGGCGCAGATCCGCTTGAATGAGCTGCTAAGCATCGTGCAACTCTACAAAGCGCTCGGTGGTGGGTGGCAGTAAGGCAGGTTGCCGCCGTTAGATCACCATGCGCCGAATGCGGCATAATGAATGACACCAGAAGGAGGCCGTATGCGGGGAGTGGAGTCTTGCGTTCGTGCGCTGATGATCGCGAGCATGGCGTGGTCCACCGCGGCTGCTCTGCATGCCCAGGAGCTCGGCAGCATCACTTTTCCAAACTCCGGCGCGGCCGCCGCGCAGGCCAAGTTTATTGAAGGAGTCAAAGACCTTCACAGCTTCGAGTTCGATGAAGCGGCGGAAGCATTCCAACAGGCGCGGCAGCTCGATCCGGACTTCGCCCTGACTTACTGGGGCGAAGCCATGAGTTACAACCATCCGCTGTGGGCCCAGCTCGATTTGCCGGCGGCGCGGAAGGCGCTGGAGCGGCTCGCACCCACGCCCGAAGCCCGCCTCGCGAAGGCGCGGACGGACAAAGAAAAAGCTTATCTCGAAGCGGTGAATCAGCTCTTCTACGCTCCCGGAGACAAACTGGCGCGGGACAATGCGTACTCCGAGGCGATGGCGCGGATGTACGGCCGGTGGCCGGACGATCATGAAGTCGCGATTTTTTATGCGCTGTCGCTGCTCGGTACCGTCCGGCCTGCGGACAAAGGGTTCCGGCGCCAGGCTCTGGCGGCATCCATTGCCTTGAAGGTGTTTCAGGAAAATCCGCACCATCCCGGCGCGGCGCACTTCGTCATACACGCGTTCGACGATCCGGATCACGCCATTCTGGCGCTTCCCGCCGCACGCGCCTATGCCGCTATCGCGCCGGCCGCGCCGCACGCTCTGCATATGCCGTCGCATATCTTCGTACAACTGGGTATGTGGCAGGATGTGGTGGCGTCCAATACCGTGGCCTATAAGGCTGCGATGGATCTTGTCGAGCGCAAGCACCGCCCGGAGGGAAGGGAGGATTTTCACACGCTGTCGTGGCTCGAGTACGCGAATCTGATGCTCGGGAAATTCGACGACGCGCGGCAAAACGTGGATCTGGCCCGCCAGGCGGCCGGCCGCAATCCCAAGAACGCAAACCTCGCCGAGCAATACCGGAGCATGTTGGCGCGCTGCATCCTCGAGAGCGGCAAGTGGGAAAAGATTCCGCAGGATGAGCCGGCCAGTGTGCCGGCTGACCACAAGCCCATGCCCGCAATGCCTGGCATGGGCGGGTACTCCGAAGACCAGGATTGGATCTTCATCGCCGGGCTGAGCGCTGCCAAACTGGGCCACCCGGACCAGGCGGAGCGGGCGCGCGCCAGGCTTGACGCGATGCGGCAAAGCACGGAATCGAAGGGTGACGCATACGCCGCCAAGCCACTCGCCATCATGGAGAATGAGCTGGCCTCGGCTGTTCAACTGGCGCGCGGGCAGGCGTCGGAGGCGGTGCGTCTGGCCCGGCAGGCCGCAGATATCGAAGCGACCTTGGCGCCTCCCTCCGGGCCACCCTACCCGATCAAACCGGCGCTGGAGTTTTACGGAGAGGTGTTGCTGGAAGCGGGAAGACCCGCCGAGGCCGCCACGGCATTCCAACAGGAGTTACTGCGAACACCCAAGCGAACGCCCTCGGTCGAAGGACTCGCGCGAGCTGCTGAGAAAAAGTAACCGGCAACCCGTCTCTGGGCTATGCTGGAGTGATGCAACAACTGACACCCGAACAAGCTCAATTCCTGCTCAACGCCGTTTACCTCCCCAATCTCAGGAACGAGCAGCGCATCACCAAGAGCGTTATCGAAGCAATTCCGCCAGACAAAGGCGACTATCGGCCGAACGAAATCTCGAGGAGCGCCCTGGATCTGGCTTGGCATATCGCCGTTACGGAAATGCGGTTCATGGAAGCTGTGTCGGCAGGTGGTTTCGATCTTACCCCCCGTCCGATGCCGGATTCGATCAAGAATTCCGCGGATTTGACGGTATGGTACAAAGACAATTTCGAGCCGCATTTCGAAAAGGTAGCGAAGTTGACCAATGAGCAGTTACTGAAGATTGTCGACTTCCGGGGTATGTTCCAGTTGCCCGCCGTCATGTACTTGAACTTCATCCTGCATCACTCGGTCCATCATCGCGGGCAGTTGTCCACGTACTTGCGGCCGATGGGGGGCAAGGTGCCTGCAATTTACGGCGAGAGTTACGACTCCGCGGAGGCTCGCAAAGCGTCGCAGCAGAGTGCTTAACAATGCGCTCGTCTCGCCGCGTGTTTCTAGGGACGGTCACAGCGGCCTCCTATAAACGATTGCTGGGTGCTAACGACCGCGTGCAGGTCGGTTTTATCGGCTACGGCCTGATCGGCCATCAGCACGTCCATGATTTCCAGAATCAGAAGGACGTCGATCTGGCGGCCATGTGTGAGGTCTACCAGCCACGCCTCGAAGAAGGGCTGGCCGCGTGCGGGCAGGGCGCTAAGGGATACCGCGATTTTCGAAAACTACTCGATAACAAAGATATCCAGGCGGTGGTGATCTCCACGCCCGACCATTGGCACGCGCTGCTCACCATCATGGCCTGCGCCGCCGGCAAGGACGTCTACGTCGAAAAGCCCATGACCTTGTTCATCAAAGAGGGCCGCTGGATGGTCACCGCCGCGCGCCGTTACGGGCGTATCGTCCAGGTGGGCACGCAGCAGCGCTCCGGGCCCCATTACCAGGCGGCCCGCGAGATCGCGCACGCCGGCTATTTCGGCAAGATCATTTCCGCGCGCATGGGAGCTTTCCGCAATGTGATGCCTGGATTCGGCGATCCGCCCGACGGCCCGCCGCCGAGCGATCTGGACTACGATCTCTGGCTCGGACCCGCGCCCCTGCGTCCCTACAATCCGCACCGCGCGCTCTATCATTTCCGCTGGTTCTGGGATTACTCCGGTGGCCAGATGACCAACCTGGGCGCGCACGAGATCGACATTGTGCAATGGTACATGCGCGCGCCGGGACCGCTGGCGGTCTCTTCGAGCGGCGGGCGTTTTGCGCTGCGGGATAACGGCGAAACTCCCGACGTGCAGGACGCCTTATTCGAGTATCCCGGCTTCACCGCCCTCTATTCCTACCGCGAGGCCAGCTCCGGGCGCCACGCCGGCCTCGGACTGGAGTTTTTTGGAACCGAGGGCAGTATGGTCGTGTCCCGCTCCGGATACGAAGTCATCCCCGACATGAAGATCGATCCTGCAAATGCGATCCCGGTTTTCGAGGGGCATCCGACCGGCGGCCCCACACGGTCGGCGACCAAGCCCGAGCCTTGGATCGCGCCACTCAAAGCGCCCGGTTCTTCGCCGCAGCAATTCGATCTGCATGTGCGCAATTTCCTCGACTGCATCAAGACGCGCCAGCCGCCCATTGCCGACGTGGAACAAGGACACCAGGCGGCCGTGCCCTGCCATCTGGCCAATCTCTCGCTGCGCCTCGGCCGCAAGCTCCGCTGGGACCCCGCCACTGAGGAGATTGCCGGCGATCGTGAGGCGTCCGCTCTTCTGGTGCGGCCCTATCGCAAGCCATGGGACGAGGTCCTGCGCAGCTTCCATTTATGAATCGCAGAACGTTTCTGTTCGCCGCCGCGGCAGGCGGCACGCTTTCCGCCGCTCCGCACTCGAAGATGGGCATCGCCGTCACCTGCTACATGAGCTTCGGCCACCCCAAGGATACGTACGAGTTTCTGGAACACGCCAACGCTCTCGGCGCGGGCGGCATACAGATGCAGCTTACTTCCAGGGAGGCCGACTACGCCCGCAAGCTACGCGCCCGCGCAGAGCAGCTCGGCATGTACTTCGAGGCCATCGGCAGCTTGAACGCGAGGGAGGATGCCGCCGCATTCGAGCGCACCGTGGAATCCGCCAAGCAAGCAGGTGCGCTCTGCCTGCGCGTCAATTGCATCCCCGGCCGTCGTTATGAGAACTTCACCAGCCTCGAGGACTGGCGCAAATCGGTGGCGCAGACGCGCGAGAATATCGGCGACGCCCTACGTATCGTCGAGAAGCACCAGCTCCCTCTGGCTATCGAAAACCATAAGGACTGGACCGCCGATGAGCTGGCCGCGCTGGTGAAACAAAAGTCCAGCCGTTGGTTGGGCGTGTGTCTCGATACCGGCAACAATATTTCCCTGCTCGACGACCCCATGGCTACCGTTGAGATACTAGCTCCTTACGCCTTCACCACGCATCTCAAGGACATGGGCGTGGCGCCCTATCCGGAGGGCTTCCTGCTTTCGGAGATGCCGCTGGGAGAGGGTCAACTGGACATGCGCCGCATCGTGGACACAATTCATAGCGCGCGGCCGGAGGCGCGCATTACTCTCGAAATGATCACCCGCGACCCTCTCGAGGTGCCCTGCCTCACGGACAAGTATTGGACCACGTTTCCCGATCGCAGCGGCGCCTGTCTGGCCCGCACTCTGCGTATGGTGCGCGACCGCAAGGATCCGCGCCCATTGCCCGTGGTGAGCGGCCTTTCTCACGACGTGCAGTTGCGCCTGGAAGAGGACAACGTCAAGCAATGCCTGAATTACGCGCGTGAGCACTTGGGATTGTAGTGACGGTTCTGGTGATTGTCCTGATCGTTACCGGTCTCTGCGCGCTCTACGCCGCGATCAGTTTCGTATCCGGCCGTATCGTCTTCCAGCCGACCCGTTACCCGGACGGGTGGTGGGACACACAAGCGCAATTAGGCGCTCAGGATGTGTGGCTCCCGACGAGCGACGGCTTGCGATTGCACGCGTGGTGGTTGGAGTCGCCCGGCAGCCGCGTCGCCACCCTCTATCTGCACGGCAATGGTGGTAATCTGGCTTATCGCCCCGGCCACCTGCGCGAAATACTGGCGGCGGGCTCCTCGGTTTTGATAGTCGATTATCGCGGCTATGGGCGGAGCGCCGGGCGGCCGACAGAGCGCGGGCTGTATCGCGATGCCGATGCCGCCTATGACTACCTCGTGGCCCAGGGCATTGAGCCCGATCAGATCGTGTTGCACGGCGAGTCTCTCGGCTCGGCGGTTGCCGTAGACGTGGCTGCCCGCCGTCCCTGCGGCGGCGTCATCCTCGAATGCCCGTTCCCCTCCATCGCCTACATGGCCGACAGGCTGGTGCCGTATCTCGGTCCATTGTTCGTACGCGGGTTCGACACGCGCCGGAAGATTGCTAGTGTCAAGGCGCCTCTCCTGATCATTCACGGCGACGATGACCGCAGGGTGCCTCACGCGGCGGGGCTGGAACTGTTCGAGGCAGCTCGCGAACCGAAATCATTTTGGACTGTGGAAGGCGCCCGTCACCTGACCATCGTAGAAGTAGGCGGTATGCGCTATCGCGCACGGCTGCAGGCGTTCTACGAAAGCATCGGCCTGGGATCGCGAGTCTGATTACTGCATTCCGCCGGTATTGACGTCCATATTCCAGGAGCCCAGCATGGACGCGCGCTGGCTCGAGCCGGTAGTGGCGGAGAGAATCGGCTCGACTCCGGCAACCAGCATGATAGCGGTAACCTGGCTGGGATCGGGGCCTGCGATGCTCGTCACGATGATGGCGTCGCCCGGTTTCAGATCTTCCATCTTGAGCGAAGGTATTTGCTCGAGCATCTGTTGCAGGTCGCCGGAGTGGCCGCCGCGCGCACCTCCTGGCACGGCCCCGGCGGGACCTCCGGGAGCTTGCCTGCTGCCTGCAACTGGGGCGTTACCCGGAGCAGCCGCGGGAGGTCCGCCTGCCGCGCCACTGGTGCGGGCAGCAATCCGGCGAGCCACTTCCTCAGGAAGTTTCTTTATAGTCGATTGGGAGTTGAGGTGGACCAGCAACGGTTTCTTGGTGGTCAGATCCGTGACTTTGAGGGTGTTGGTGGCGGGATCGATCGCGGAAACGGTGGCAGGCACGTTACGGAACGTTCCGAAGACCAGCTCGTCGGCGGTGTAGCGGGCCCCATCCGCGCTCTTTTCGCCCAAGGCGTTGGCCTGGTCGCCAGTCTTCACTTCCGCTACCGCGGAGGGTTTAGCGTCGGCGAAGTTTACCGAGTCCGGCGGGTAGCGGCGTACGGAGGCTTTTGGTCCGACCACGATCACGACTGGCTTGGGCCCTGCCACGGTGTGTGTGGTGACGGTGATCTCTCCGGCGCCAGGATCGACCGCGGTGACCAGACCGCTGATACCGCGTGCACGCCATTCGGCGCGGTCGGCCGCATGTTTCTTGGCCAGATCGCCCTTGGTCATCACTACCACAAGCGTGGCCGACAGCGTAGTCTTGTCATCGCCAATCTGGCCGCGGGCGAGAAGACGATCGCCGGGATCAATGTCGGCAGCGGTAATGGGGGTGCCCTTCGCCAGACTGGTTTCACCCGGAGGCACCCGCACAAAACGCGCGTTGCCCTGGGGGGTAATCTTGAACGTGGTGCCATCATCGGCACGCAGGGTGATCTGACCGTTACTGGCGTCAATCGCCTGTACCACACCCAGCGCGCGGCCGGCCTGCTGCGCGAGGGTTACACTGATCGCCAGAAAAAACAATGCTGTGCAGCGGAGACAGGTGGTTTTCATGAGGGAGGAACAACTCCAATAAGAATGGACGTTCGAAGAAGGGTAAAAGGTTATGCCGGAGCGCCTAAAATCAGCCGGAGAGCTTATAACCAAGACCGTGCACGGTAAGAATCCACTGGGGTTGATGCGAATCTTCCTCCAGCTTTTGGCGAAGCCACGCCACATGGACGTCTACGGTTCGGCTGGAGGTGACGCCGCCGTAGCCCCACACCTCGCTCAGCAGGGTCTCGCGCGAGACCGTGGCACCGCGATGTTCGAGCAGATAGCGTAGAAGCTGAAATTCCTTGGCGGAGAGCGCTACGGGCTTGCCGTGGCGCAGGACCTCGGTGCGCCTCAGGTCGACACGTATCGATCCGAACTGATAGATCTCGGCTGCTGCGCCAGACGGAGAAACGGGCGCGCGCCGCAGGAGGACCTCGACACGCGCAAGCAATTCCATCATCTCAAAAGGCTTGGTGAGATAGTCGTCGGCGCCGATTTTCAGGCCCACTACTTTATCCACCGTCTGCCCGCGAGCGGTAAGCATCAGGATGGGGGTGGCGATGCCGTGTTGGCGGAGGTCGCGGCAGACGTCCAGGCCGTTCTTGCGGGGGAGCATGATGTCCAGAATGATCAAGTGAAAACGTGCAGTGGTTGCCAGGTCCAGGCCGGACTGTCCATCGGAGGCGGATTCCACATGGTAACCTTCGCTGCGCAGGCGGTCGCACAGAGTCATTACCAGACCCGGTTCGTCTTCCACCAGCAGGATGTGGCGGTCCGTCATGAGCGCGTCACGCCGTACGGGGAAGCGGCTCGGCGGCTTCAGACGACACGGGCAACTCCAGCACGAAAGTGCTGCCGTGGCCGGGCTCGCTGGTCACCGTCAGGCGCCCGCCCATGGCTTCGGCGATGTCGAGCGAAAGGCTTAAACCGAGACCGGCGCCGTGGATCTGCGCGGCTTGCGCTGCTTTGCCGCGGTAGAACGGCTCGAAGATGTGCGGACGGTCGGCCGGGTCGATTCCCATGCCGCGATCCTCGACGCTGATCCGAATGCCGGGCACGCGATCTGCGGCGGATTTCTGGGCCTGCACGCGCACCCAGCGGTTTTCTCCTCCGTACTTCACCGCGTTCAGCACCAGGTTTTGCACGCAACGTGTAAGAGCGGCGGAGTCGGCTTGTACCGCGGGCAGATCCGGATCGATATCGCGCTCGATGGTGAAGCCCTCGGCAGCGGGCAGGGCCGTGACGTTAGCTACGGCATCCGCGATCGCTTCGGAGACCTGCACGGGTTGCAAGTCATAGGTGGCGCGTCCGGCCTGGCCGGCAGCGAAGTGCAGGATCTGTTCGATCATGCCCGCGAGACGCCGGCCTTCGTTGCGGATGAGTGCGCCATATTCCTTCACCTGGTCTTTGCCGCCGACGAACCCTTCGGCGAGATTGTCGGCCGCCGAGCAGATGACCGCGACCGGGGTACGCAGCTCATGCGAGACGCCGGCGACGAATTCCATCTGGAGATGCGCAAGGCGGCGGGCACGCTGCGTGGATATGATGATCATCGCCATGCTGACAGCCAGCACCAGTAGGACGCCGAAGCTCAACAGGAGATTACGGCGGCGGTCGGCCGCCACCACGGTTTCAAGCGAACCCCATCGGTGCCTGACCAATAGCTGCCAGGGCGCGGCCGCGGAGGAAGGCAGAATCATGGCGCTGCGGGTGCGAAAGACGGGGCCGGGGCCGCTTCTGTCGGGTCCGCCAAGGCCCGGGCGGCCGCGCCGGGGACGTTCGGCGGGATCGGGGGATCCCAGTCCTGAGATGACCCGGAAGTCGGCCGGAGTGGAGGCCAGCAGCCGCGTGCGCGCGTCCGATGGGGTGAGAGCCTCTTTGGTAAGTTGCGCATCGGAGCGGTAGATGATTTTGCCATTGGGTTCGCCGCCAATGACAGCGACATTGTAGATGAAGCCATCGGGGCCGGCGAAGAAACGCTGCGCCAGTTCGCCGAGCAGGTGCTGCTCAAGCACTGCGGCATTCAGCTCGACAATGACGAAGCCCGATAAATGCGGCGGCTCGGGTGGGCCGCCGTCGCGCCGCCAGCGTTGGCCTGCAACATTGGAAACCGCGCGCACCAGGGCGGGGATTTGCTCTTCGAAGGACCAGGCGAACAGACGCGCTTCGGGGGCGGGCGGCTGAGGCCCATCGCGCAAATGTTCCGCGAGCCGTGCGTGCAGATCGGACAGGCGCGCGGGCCACTCGACCGGTTCAAACTGGTTGAGCGTGGGGTGAAGCTGCAAAAGTCGGGAGCTCGCGCCGGGGCCGGTTTGCCATACGAAGACATTGGCGATCAGGTCCGGGCGGGAAGAAGTACGGGCCCAGGTCTGGTAGCCCTCGGCGTAGCCGCTCCAAAAGTCATCCGCTTCGGTCCCCGGCTCGCGGTGGAAAGCGGAGCAGACCTGCACCAGCTCGCGATAGAATTCCTGGCGAAACTGGCTTACCGAAGTGTTCAGGCCGGCTTCGATGCGGGCCCGCTCGGCGTGGCTGACTTCCAGGCTCCAGCGGTACTGTTGTACGGCCAGCAATGCCAGGATACCCGCGAGGACTGCTACCAGGCCCAGGCGCAGGAACTGCCGGTGCGGCGGAGGGCCTACAGTGGCCATATCCGAAGGATAGATTTACGCGGGGGAAAAAGCAACGCGGATCGTTACTGGTGCTATCCAGCACCGGCGTCTCATCGAGTCTCCCCTTGGGAGGTAGCGGCGCGGGACGCCGTGAGCTAGTATCTAAAATCGAAAGGGAAAACATGAAAAACTCCACAGCAGAAAAGGCCCGGGTAGGCGCGCGAATCCTGAAGGCGCCGCTGGTGACGCCCACCGACTTGAAGCCCGAGGCCACCAGGGACATTACCGGCGCGATGAATGCCATCCTGGCGGACGCATTTGCGCTGTATCTGAAGACCAAGAATTTCCATTGGCATTTGAGCGGACCACATTTCCACGACTATCATTTGCTATTTGACGAGCAAGCGGACCAGATTTTTGCGATGACCGATCCGATTGCCGAGCGAATCCGCAAGGTGGGCGGCACCACGCTCAGGTCGATCGGCCATATTGCGCGGACGCAACGAGTGCTCGATAATGACGCGGAGTACGTCGAACCGGCGGATATGCTTGCGGAACTGCGCGACGACAACAAGATGCTGGTCGCCCGGCTGCGCGAAGCGCACAGCGTCTGCGAGGAGCACGAGGACATCGCCACGACCAGCCTGATCGAGGTCTGGATCGACGAGACGGAACGCCGCACGTGGTTCCTGTTCGAGGCCGGCCGCCGCGCCGATTCGACCGGTCACTAGCGTTGACGAACAGAATGTCGAGCTCTCCGACAACCCGAATTGAGCAAAATGGATTCTGAAGACAATCCATTGCCATGCCAGTTCGATGTCGTCATAGAGCGAGGAGGAAGGGTACTACGTTGCATCGGTCCCCCAACTTTCTGGATGCCACACGCAGGCGCGATCCCTCGACGAGGTCACCGAACGAATTCGTGAGGCGATCGAACTGTGCTTGAAGTGGAAGTGCCTGAACAGAGTCTGGAGTTCATTGGCATTCAACGCATCACTATCGCAGCATGAGCCGGAGCCCAAGGATAACCGGCTCTGAATGGATTGCCGTCTTGGCGATGGCTGGTTTCCAGGTAGTGCGCGTCCGAGGTAGCCACCACATTGTTCGTCGTGGAGATGGCAGGCGTACTGTCGTCCCCGTGCACGACGTTGCCGGGGCATGACGACAGGCTGGCCGCCAGCAGCCGGCCCGCAAGCATCTCTGATATTGCTAACCAGTCCTTCAGTTTAGTAGTCTAACTATCGTATCGCTAAACTATGGGACCAAAATCCGACATCCTGCCCGGAACCCTGTACATGCTCATTCTGAGATCCCTCGCGCGAATGGGACCCATACACGGGTACGGGATCGCTCAGTTCATTCAACAGACATCCGACGATGTTTTGCAGGTGGAAGAGGGGTCGCTCTATCCTGCGCTGCAACGCATGCTGATCAAGGGCTGGGTGACGGCGGAATGGAAGCAATCGGAAAACAACCGGCGCGCCCGCTATTACCGGTTGACGCCAGAGGGACGCAAGCAGATGACGCGGGAGTTGAATGAGTTCGAGCGCGTGATTGCGGCTATCGCGCGTGTCATCGCACCTGCGTGAAGACTATGCGAGAACTGCTGCGCCGGCTCCGATTCCTGCTCCGGCGCCGGGAGTATGAGCGCGAGCTGGAGGAGGAGATGGCGCATCATCTGGCCATGCTCGAGGTGAACGGCAGATTGCCTGCCGCGGCGCGCCGCCAATTTGGAAACCTGGGGTCGCTTAGAGAGGAGAGCCGGTCGATGTGGACATTTGCATTCTTGGAGCAAACCGCGCGGGACATTCGCTATGCCCTGCGCATGATGGCGGCAAACCCGCTTTTTACAGCCACCGCGGCGCTTTCGCTGGCCCTCGGCATCGGCGCGAACACGGCGATTTACAGTTTCCTGGACGCGATTCTCATGCGCTCGCTGCCGGTGGCAAATCCCCATCAACTGGCAATTCTGAAGTGGCACGCGGCGCGCAGCCCGGGCGTGATGAAAGGCGCTAACGGACGTATGTCCCGATACGGCAAAACCGGCCGGGAGAGTCCCAACTTCCCCTTTGCCGCGCAGCAGGCGTTGCGCGACAACCCGACGCTGTTTTCCACTATGTTCGGTTACACCTACGTCCAGAACTTCAACGTCACGGTGGGGGGCGAGGCGGATTCCATTCCCGGAGGATTCGTTTCCGGGAACTACTTCAGCGGTTTGGGCGTGCCGCCCGCCGCCGGTAGGCTGTTGGCGGAAGACGACGATCGCCCCGGCGCTCCCCCAGCCGTGGTGCTGGCGTATGCGTACTGGCAGCGCCGTTTCAATGGCGACCCATCGGCGATGGGAAAATCGATTCGGATCAATGACCTGCCGTTTACGATTGCGGGCGTGGCCGGTCCCGGGTTTTTCGGAGTCGATCCCCAAAGCAATCCGTCGATTTTTCTGCCCATCCACCAGTTTCCGCCGCTGTCCCCCCATCCCGATGCCGAGGAGCGTTCGCGGTTTTTCGACAAGAATTTCTACTGGCTCGAGATGATGATCCGATTGCGGCCGGGCGTAACCCTGGAGCAGGCCCAGGCTGCCCTGAGCGCGCAATTCCACCGTTTCGCCGCCGGCACCGCGGCCACGCCGAAAGAGGCCGAGGTGCTGCCCGAGCTGGCGCTGGAGCCGGGCGGCGCCGGGTTGGATTACTTGAGAAGGGAATACTCTAAGCCGCTGTATGTACTCATGACCATGGTCGCATTGATTCTCGCCATCGCCTGCGCGAATCTCGCCAATCTGCTACTCGCGCGCGCCGCAGCGCGGCGCCGGGAGATGGCCGTACGCTTGAGCCTGGGCGCGGGCCGTTGGAGGATTGTGCGGCAGTTGCTCACCGAGAGCGTGCTGCTTGCGGTGACCGGCGGCGCGATGGGGTTGTTCGTGGCGTTTGCCGGTATTCGCATGATTACCTGGTTGATCGCCAACGGGCGTGAGAACTTTACCCTGCACGCTTCGCTGCATTGGCCGGTGCTGGGATTTACATTCGCACTCTCGGTGGCATCCGGTCTCGTGTTCGGCCTGACGCCGGCCGTGCAGTCGACGAAGGCCGATTTCACTCCGGCGTTGAAGGAAGGCCGCTCCCAGGGGTGGGGGCGCACTGGCCATGGATTTCAGCCGCGCCTCGGGCATGTGCTGATCGTCGCGCAGATCGCGGTGTCGCTGATTCTGGTCATCGGCGCTGGCCTGTTTATCCGAACGCTTTCCAATCTCCACTCCATCGACGTCGGATTCAACCGCGAGAATATCCTGCTGGTGAGCATCAACGGCCGGCAGGCGGGTTATCGCGATGCGGCCTTGGCGCGCTTCTACTCCGGCCTGCTCGACCGGTTTCGTGAGATACCGGGCGTGCGCTCGGCCACGGCGTCCAACTTCCCTCTGGTGGCGCAGTATGTCAACAATCCGGAGGTGATCATCCCCGGCCGGCCGTCCCCGCAGCATTCCGCAACCGAGTGCCTGAATGTCGATCCGGCTTTCCTGGAAACGATGGAGATTCCGGTAGTGCTGGGCCGCGGATTGCAAAGGGAAGATCTTGCCTCGCCGGCTGTGGCCGTGGTCAATCAGAAATTCGCCTCCACTTTCTTCCCCGGTGAAAACCCGCTCGGCCGGCAGTTCGCGCTGGGCAGGGACCCCGGCGACCCCGTGTTGGCGATTGTCGGCGTGTCCAAGAATGCGCACTACAACTCCCTTCAGGAAAACGATGAGCCGGTGGTCTATGTCCCGTATACCCAGGGCGTCGCAGACCTTCGCGGCATGTTCTTCGAGCTGCGTACCGCGGGTGATCCCCTCGCGCCGGTTGGCGCGGTGCGCCGCATTGTTCACGATGCCAGCCGTGCTGTCCCCATCACCGAAGTTACGACCCAGGCCCTGCGAATGGAGCAGACCATTTCACAGGAGCGCACCTTCGCGAATCTGGGAGCCTGTTTTGCCGTGCTGGCCCTGTTGATTGCTTGCGTCGGCCTTTATGGAACCATGGCATATGCCGTCGCGCGCCGGACCGGAGAGATCGGCATCCGCATGGCGTTGGGCGCGCAGCGACGGAAGATTATCGCGATGGTCCTGCGCGAGGTCTTCGCGCTCACTGCGGCCGGCCTGCTCATCGGTTACGGCGCCGCTCACTTCATGACGCACCTTGTCGAATCGTTTCTCTACGGGATCAAGGCAAACGACCCGCTGGCGGTGTCGGCGGCCATCGGAATTCTGTTCGCGGCAGCGCTTGCGGCTGGCTACGCACCGGCTCGGCGAGCTTCCAGGATCGATCCCGCGGCCGCGTTGCGAAACGAATAGGTTGTGGGGCAAGCGGGTAGCCAATGCCTTCCAGTTGGCGCCTTCGGCCGTTCTGTTTGCCGAGCACTATCCTGCGCCACCCGTCGCAGCTCGGTCCTGTCTTGTCGCCTGGCGTAAACCGATCACGTACGGGTCGCTTCGCCATTTAACGTCCGGATTTGACGTCCAGATATTTCGGAAGTGTGCTGGCACGCGGCCGTACTTTTCCTGTCGCCATACCGACTTGTACTAAGGCGCTTGCGCGGCAGGTCACCTCCGAGCATTCGGGGTAGTTTCGATGGATTGAACGATCTGAAGGAGGTCGTTCATGACCGAACTACGCAAACGAATGACGGAGGATCTCCGGCTACGGAATTACTCCGACCACACGATCCTGGTTTACGCCAACACCGTTGCCGACTTCACCCGTTACTTTCACAAGTCGCCGGACAAGATGGGCTCAGAGGAGATCCGTCAGTATCAACTCTACATCATCAGCACATTCATGGGCAGCGCACAAACCAGCAGGTCCAGCTGGTATTCGACAAGAAAGTTTGAATTCGCTCTCCGCGCTCGCGGCCCGGCGTCTTCACGGACTTCTCGAATCTTATCTTCCATCGCGGTCTTGATGATCTTCCATCCGTTCTTCGTGCCCTTCGCGATCGCTTCGGCGAAATGCAGGGCCTGTTCCGCGCTGATGTTACCCGGGAGCGGCGGCTCGTTCGGATCGACAACAGCCTCGATGACGGCAGGTCCAGGATGGGCCAAAGCCTGCAGGTTTGGGAAGAAATTCCATGTAAGGGGAAACTGAGCATAGCCACTTTCATTCCGCTGTTGATCAGATCGGCGGCCTGGCGCAGCGCACGCTCCAGCGGCACGGGATAAGCAGCGGCAAACAAATCGCTGCTGTGCTCGGCGATGTTGGCCGAGGACCGCGCGCCTTTCGCTTCGGTCCAGTCCTGGAGGTCCTTCGGATATGAGAGACAGTTCGCCTCGCAAGAGAAGTCTTGATTGCCTCATCGACTACGTTCACAACGTGAGCTGGGCCCATCACCCTCTGGTTGTAGGCGGCTACATCCATGAAGAGCTTGTCCAGATCCACATCCTGCTGGTAATGCGTGCCGATCAGATCGTGGAACGTGTGCCCGGTAATCGCCAGCACAGCCTCCCGGCCCGGATGTCGCGATACACATTGCGAGCCATCGGCCTTAGCATCCACGCAATTCAAGCGCTTGGTCGATGCGCCGCGGCAACAGACTAACGCTGACGGCGGTGGCCGATACGATTTTACGCGTCGCTTATCACATCATCGGCTGTGGCGGTGTCTATTCCCCCCTCAACAGCATTCGACCACCGACCAGGGGATAATCCTCCACACTAGTGCTTCGCGACCGCTGAAGGGGTGCGTTTGAAATGCGTGGTCTCGACCTTGGCGGGAGGCACAATTGGGATGGTCTCCAAGTTCATGGTGTCGCCATCACCAGTAATACTGAAACGCCGCTTCACAATCTGAGCTCCCCGGGTCTCCAGCTCAACCAGTTTCGGTCCGTTGAACCACATCGACACCTTGGACGGCCGGCCGGCATCTTCGATGGTGCATTCTTTGCCCACGGTATTACACTCGAAGTCCGCCACGGTTTGTGAGCCGTTAGAGCTGCTCACTCGCATGGAGCCGCCCGAGCTCTCCAAAGTCCATGTGGATTTATTCTCGCCATTTCCGTCGCTCTGCTGCCACCTGCCCAATAGTTTGGCGCGGCTGGAATCGTCGTCCCCAAACGCGGAAGTCGCCAGCAGCAGCGCGCTCAATGTAACCATCGAAGCTATCATCGGTTCTCCTTTTTGCTCAACTTTTAGTCGACGGCGTCTCGAGTTTGGACCCGTTCGCGTTTTCGCAAGTAGTGCGTAACCAAGAACGCTTCCTCGATACGCCCCTACAGGCTCACTTCAGTGCTTGCGCCATCGCAATGATATGGACGCGTCGATTTCGTTGCCAGCAGGCTTCATCGTGCTCCTGACAGACCGGGTGTTCTTTGCCATAACTGATCACGTCGAGTTGAGCCGATGGGATACCGACCTGGACCAGGTAATCCTTGGCGGCCGCGGCACGCTTATCCCCGAGCGCGAGGTTGTACTCCTCCGAACCGCGCTCATCGCAGTGACCCTCAATGGTTAGTTTGTAGTCGGGGTAGTCTTTCAGGATGTCCCGCAGTTCCGTCGAGTCGGCCTCCAAGGCCTTCAGGGCATCGGGACGAAGCGCGGCCTTGTCGTAGTCGAAGTAGGCGTCTTCGATTTTCGCCAGAAGCTCGTCAATCCGGGCGCGGGTCACCGCGTTCGGATATCGCGTGGCCGGCGTGGTGGCCGCAGGATGCTGCGCTGTAGCGGTACGCGTCGGCGGAGGAGTCGACCTCAAAGTCGCCGCGCGCGTGGCCGCCGGGGGCGGCGGGGCGACCGCGACGTTCTTCTTGGCGCAAGCCGCGGTAAGCAAACAGACGGCCGCCAATGCAATCAGGGTTCGTTTCTGAGCGTGTTTCATATTGCTCCTTTTCCTAGATATTATTGAAGCCACTGCTGGGGCGCGAGCGAAATCCTGTTCGCACAGGATTTTTAGCTGGCCAGGGGCTGAGCTAGACTCAAAGCGGGAAAAGGTTGCGCTCTCATATTGCCTTCCTACTCAGGCAGTCCGGTGGCCGGTTTGGGCGAGAGGCGCCGTAAGCCTTCATGGGTAATCGTGTCTGTCGGCTTTGGCGCACTGCTCATTTGCATCGTAGCGGCCGCCGTAGGCACGCTGTTGGCTTTTCAGCGAGTTCGCAATACCGACACCCGATCGCGGAAGGTGTTTCTGGAGCGGCTCGGCGCTCTTGATCAGATTCGCGCCCAAATCTACTTGTCGGGTACCTACGTGCGCGACTCGCTCCTCTCGCCAGACCGCGATACTGCCAAAGCGGAGGCTGCCCACTTGGCAACGTTAGAACGCCAGACCCACAGCGCCCTGGATAGCTACGGGCGCGACCTGGAGGCTGCGGAAAAGGAGCCGTTTCTTGCGCTGCGCAACGAGATTGATGCCTATTGGCGGGTGCTCGATGCTACCATCGGGTGGTCGCCGCAGGAGCGGGACCGCCTGCGATTCTCGTTCTTTTTCAACGAATTGGTCCCCCGGCGTACCGCCATGCTTCAGATCGCGGACCGCATTGCTTCGGTGAACGAGCGTGGCCTGAGGCGTTCGGAAACGGGGTTATCCGCCTCAGCGGATAGCTTGCGGCGCTCCCTTGTGTTGACGTTCGTGGTTACTCTCAGCGGCGGTTTGATCCTGGCGCTGCTGACGACCGGCCTCACGCTTCGGCTCGAACGGGAACTCGATCTGCGCCGGGCCGACTTGCAGGAACTATCGACGCTGCTGCTGCAGGCACAAGAAAACGAGCGCCGCACACTCGCGCGAGAGCTTCACGACGAAGTCGGGCAGTGTCTGTCGGCGATCCTTATGGAAACGGAAGGCGCTGAGTGCGCGGATCAGCCGGCCGATATCCGGGAGCACCTTGGTTCGATCAAGACGCTGGCGGAAAAGACCGTTAACCAGGTGCGCGATCTTGCGCTTCTGCTTCGGCCGTCGATGCTCGATGACCTCGGTCTGGTGCCAGCCCTAAACTGGCATGCGCGCGAAACCACGAAGCGCACGGGACTGAACGTGCTAGTGTTCGCCGACGACATGATCGACAGCCTGCCGGACGAGCACCGGACATGCATCTATCGGCTGGTACAAGAGGCGGTGAACAATGCAGTTCGCCACGCCAAGGCGCGCACCGTCGAAGTGGCGGTTCGAAGAGAGCACCAAAACGTGAATGTAACCGTACAAGATGATGGGGCTGGCTTTGATACCCGCTTCCTGCGCGGCCTCGGGCTGCTGGGCATGGAGGAGCGGGTACGCCGGCTGGGAGGGCGCCTCAAGATCAGCTCCGAGCCGGGGCGAGGGACCATCGTCCATGCGGCGTTGCCGGTGGCTGAACTGGGCCAAAGGAACGGCCATGAAACCAATTCGTATCTTGTTAGCTGACGACCATACGGTCGTGCGCGATGGACTGCGGGCGCTGCTGGAGCGCGAGTCCGACATGACCGTGGTGGCAGAAGCCGCGGACGGGCGGGAAAGCGTCCGGCTGGCGGAGACGGAATCACCCGATGTCGTAGTAATGGATCTCGCCATGCCGAATATGAACGGCATGGAGGCCACGCGGCGCATTCGCGCGGCGAACTCGCGGATCGGCGTAGTTATCCTGAGCATGCACCAGGACGAGAGCTATGTCCTGGGCTCACTGAAAGTCGGCGCCAAGGGGTATCTGCTCAAGGACTCGATGCGCAGCGAGCTGGTACAAGCGATTCGGGCAGTGTTTCAAGGGCGCTCCTTCCTGACGCGCAAGGTCGCCCGCATCCTCCAGGAGGACTACATGAGTCTCCTGCAGAAGCGCGGCCTCGAAGACCGCTATGACCTGCTCTCGGACCGCGAGCGCGAGGTTTTACAGATGATCGCCGAAGGGCGTTCCAACAAGGAAGTCGCCAACCTGCTGAATATCAGCCTCACAACCGTCGAAACTCATCGGGGCCATATCCTGCAGAAGCTCGATATCCACAGCATTCCGGAGCTCATTCTTTACGCCGTGCGCAAGGGCATCATCTCTTGATGCCCTTCGAAAGCGGAAAAAGAAGGGTCCAACCAGGAGTGGGTGAATCTCCACGACCCGGATGCCCGCATCACCAAAATGAACGATGGGCGCACTCACCTGGCCCACAAAGCAGAGCACGCCGTGGACATGCAAAACGGGAGTGGGAGTGGCGGTGACGCTGCAAGAAGCGCTTAGGCGACACCACCACCGTGCGAGAAACTCTGGCGGAAGCGGGAACCACGGTAGCCGAACTGATCGTGCGGGAAGCTGAGGCCACGCCGCGGGGAGGAGCTGAAGTGAATCTAGGCGGGATCGAGGAAGTGGTGGCGGACAAGGGATACCACAGTGGCCCAGTCTTACAGGAGATGCAAGCCGCTGGCGTCCGTACCTATATCCCCGAGAAAAAGCAAGCCGGGAAACGGCATCGAAGCGAAAAAGACAGGCCTTATCGGCCAAGCTCAACAGCTTTGGTACGCTCCCGCACCTCGCGTAACTGCGCCTTTCGAATTCGCGTAGTGGATGGGCACATGTTCGCCAACCTGCGGCTGCCGGTCGAGCAAATCCTTCAGGTGTGCAATGCACGAGCGCGCCGATTGCCACTGGGAAGGAAAAGAGGCAAGGCCCGCATGGAAGCAATGACGCCCAAACAACGTCGCGAGGTGGCCGGAAACGCTTTCAACACCGGAAGCCGAGATGAGCCGACCACATTTCGGAAGCATTTACCAGCGAAAGAAACGGCTGCCGGATGGCACAGGCCAGACCTCACCCATTTGGTGGATCAAGTACTCTAAGAACGGCCAGACATTTCGCGAGTCTAGCGGATCGGAGAAGTACGGCGACGCGGAGAGGGTGCTCAAGCGACGCTTGGGCGAAATCGTTAGCGGCAAATTCGCCGGTCTCGGGCCGGAACGAATTCGGATGGCGGCGCTGTTTGACGATGTCGTTGAGGTCTATCGCGACTGCAAAAGAACAGCCTAGAGACGACCTCACTAGCGGGCTTGAGATCCATGTGGTTCCGTTTTTTGGTGAGATTCGGGCTGCGGATTTCACAACCCAGCACATCAAGCGTTACGTGGCCGAACGGCGCACGGAAGGGGCTCAAGACGCGATCATTTAACCGAGAACTGGCTATTGTGCGGCGCGCGGTCCGCCTCGGAGTGCAGTGCGATCCACCGAAGGTAGCCCGTATCCCTACGTGCAACTCTTGAAGGAGAGCAACGTGCGTACAGGCTTCCTGGAATACGAGTGCTATGTCGCGGTAAGAAACGGGTTGCCATGGTAATCCGGCCCCTGTTCGTAACCGCTTACCACGTTGGTGGGCGGCGCGGCGATTTGACTGCGATCCAGTGGCCGCAGGTCGATTTCAGCTCCAACCAAATTCGCTTGCATTCGTCGGAGACAAAGAATGAGGAAGCGCGCACGCTGCCTATCTATTGCGAGATGCGCGAATGGCTCATTCTGGCCAACGAGATTCAGAGACCAGAAGTTCCCAAATTGGTCTTGGGTTTCTTACACCGACGAAGGTGATCGCCTCTATGGTTCTATAAAGCCTGGGAGTCAGCTTGTAAACGGGCGGGCGTTCCCGAGTTACTGTTTCATGACCTGCGGCGGTCTGCCGTGCGCAACATGGAGCGCGCCGGTATACCCCGCAAAGTGGCGATGTCTATTTCAGGCCATAAGACCGAGCATATCTACCGCCGGTACGACATCGTGGCGCATCGGGACCTTGCTGACGTTGCTGCTCGAATGGACCAGTACTCCGGGGCCGATCAAGGCGCGACAGCCCAAAGGGGCAGAACCAAAGCTGAAAGAACCGGGCCGTGCGGGCACACTCTTGGGCACACCGCACGATGAAAAGCAGAGGACGGGCGCTAAGCTTCCAAGCAAGTTATCGATCTTAAAGGAGATGTGGTGGGCCCTGTAGGATTTGAACCTACGACCAACGGATTATGAGTCCGCTGCTCTAACCGCTGAGCTAAGGGCCCATGTCGGTCTACCAGTAGTCAATGTACCATGAAGTCTTCGGAGGAGACCTTCAGAGGGAGCGGCGTCATAGCACACATATGGAAACGATCTGATAGTGCGCGCCTGTGGATCGAAAACCGACTTCTTCAAAATTCAGTTCCGGCGCTATTGCGTTCGATTTACGAACACTACTCCTCCGAACGCTTGGCTGGGCGAGGTAACCACCCGGCCGGGGGACACGCTGCCTGCGTCATAGAGAGCGAAACCGGCGGCGCACAGATTCGACGGAGTTGCGCTGCCGAAGTTGTTCTCGAGATCTCCGGGCGAATCCTATTGTTGCGTGTGGAACTTCCGGTTCCTTCGCCGCTCATGCCGCATTGGAAACGACCTCCCTCTCCAGGCTCATCTCGCATTGGATAATTGCGGTAC
>Ga0302325_10002826_pt1 | contig 41763 bp, 31 predicted proteins | sample Palsa_T0_2_FD_201948 | JGI IMG/M metagenome (GOLD analysis project Ga0302325, IMG submission 201948) | Peat permafrost microbial communities from Stordalen Mire near Abisko, Sweden - Palsa_T0_2 | ecosystem: Environmental > Terrestrial > Soil > Palsa > Peat permafrost | place: Sweden: Abisko...
TGTCGTAGTTGGTGGCTTTATAAGAGCTACGGCACTGTTGATTCTGGCCATTTCCTGTGGATTGTTCGGGTCATACTTCACGAATTCCACAGCGAGATCCGCGCCAGCTTCGCGATTTGCGGGCTTCGGGAAAAGAAACACCTTGTAGCTGAACTGCATGTCTTGCAGTTGCTCAGTACTCAAGCTTGATCGGAAAGCGTTGATATAAGAAACAACATCCTTGGCAAGACTCTTGTGTAACTTTCTGATCGCGGCCCGCTGATTTTCGTTTCGGTGGCAAGAGAACTGCAAGGCTAGAGACAGGCATTCATTCAGCGCGTATCTCTCTCCGAACTCTCCTACTAGGAGATCTTCGAAGTTGAAGAGGAGAGCCTGGCATTCGCCGAAGATATCGATATCAAACCCCGGCATCGAACGATGCTCAACCTTGTTCCGCAATTTCACGAAAAACTCAAGGTTCGTTCGAACAGGCGGGTTTTGCGGACCCCAAAATGCAGCTAGGCATTGCGAGAGTTCCCATGCCTTCCTGTCGCCGTCCACAATCTCAAAATGCCGGCGATGGGTCTTCTTTCGGTAAAAAGGCTTCGCGCCACGCTTGAAGAAGATTGCATGGAACAGGGCCGTCCATGCGATGCACATCAAAACAATGTAGCCACCCGACCGAAACCTTGTGCTGGGGCGGTTATACGTCTCGACGGCGAGAAGCGCGCTATCGCGCGCCTTTTCGACGTGGATAGCCACTTCGCTTGCAAGCCGACGCACGTGAGTGTTCTCTTGACGAGAAAGGTAACACCAATTCTCTTGCGATCAAAGCCGTTGATTGCGCTGATTAATCACCTGGAGAATGCTTTGTCACGGACACCTTCTTGCTTTCCCACGTCTCAGAAGAGAGACATGGGGCACCCATGTTTGTGCGGGTTGATGCGCTGCATGAGGTTTCCTCCCGCCCCTACGGGGCGGGGATTCTGTGGGGGGCGATCCCAGGGTTTCACCCTGGGCTATTTTCATGTTCTCCCTACGGGAGAAACGGTTGCGCGGGGCCTTAGCGCACTTTGTTTCGAAGGACAATTTCTTCCCGGCCTAAAGGCCGCGATTGTGCCTGCTGTATTCAGGGGCCTGAAGGCCCCTGCTCCTTCCGGGGAACGGCGGCGGGTTGGGTTCGTGCTTTTCCCAGATCATCTTCGCCACAAGTACGTGGCCGTAGATATGAGGAACCCTTGTTCGTGCGGGGTGATGCGGTGCGAATTACAAAAGCAGATCCTTCGCCCCGCTTTCCCCATGAACGACTTGCGTCGTTCACGGGGCCCCAAACGCGCGGGCTCTCAGGATGACAGGGCTGTGCGTGGTTCGATCTTTGGGGGCGCAGGTGAAGTGCCGATTTGGGTTCGTGCTTTCCCACGTCTCAGAAGCGAGACATGGGGCACCCATGTTCGTGCGGATTAATGCAGTGTTTGAGGATTCCTCCCGGCCCCACGGGGCGGGGATTTTGTGGGGTTGTGCGATCCCAGGGTTTTACCCTGGGCTATTTTTCTATTCTCCCTACGGGAGAAACGGTTGCGCGGGGACTTAGCGCACTTTGTTTCGAAGGACGATTTCTTCCGGGCCTCAAGGCCGCGATTGTGCCTGCCGTATTCAGGGGCTTTCAGGCCCCTGCTCCCTCGGGGAATCGGCGGCGGGTTGGGATCGTGCTTTCCCACATCTCCGGCCACAAAGTGCGTGGCCGTAGATATGGGGCACCCACGGTTTCGCAGATCGATGCAGTTCAAAAGACAAAAGCAGATCCTTCGCCCCGCTTACCCCGCTCTCACTGACGCGCGATCGGGGCCCCAAACGCGCGGGTTCTCAGGATGACAGGACTGTGGGTGAGTCGGTCTTTGGTGGCGCGCAATGAAGCGTCGATTTGGGTTCGTGCTTCCCACATCTCCAGCCACAAGGTACGTGGCCGTAGATATGGGGCACCCATGGTTTCGCAGATCGACGCAGTTCAAAAGACAAAAGCAAATCCTTCGCCCCCCCCGGGCTTCGCCACCCCATGAACGACTCGCGTTGTTCACGGGGCCCCAAACGCGCGGGTTCGATGACAGGGCTGTGCGTGAGTCGGCCTTTGGTGGCGCTCGATGAAGCGCCGATTTGGGTTCGTGCTTTCCCACCCTCGACCACCCCACGAACATGGACCCGTTCGCGGGGACCCCGTGAGCTTGGATGGGGCACCTGCTTTATCAGTCGATGATGCATCCCATGTGGCCGCGCGAAGCGATTGCCTGGACGGCCAGTCCCCTACATGTTTTCTAGGTGGCGGAAGCCGCTGGTTCCTATGAGCATGAAGGAGAAGAGTAGGAAGTTATACGTCGCGTGGACTAAGACGCTGGCGGCTAGGGAGCGCAGGGTGAGGCGGACGGCGCAGAGGACGAGGCTGACGAGGATGAGGAGGAGGAAGGGTCCGAGGGAGTAGCCGGTTTGGTCGGCGTGGAGGGCGGCGAAGAGGAGACTGGTGAGGATGGAGGCGGTGACCATGGCGGGGATGGACCACTGGGGATGTCTGTATTCGTCGAGTAAGTGGGGTGGTTCGCCGGTGACTTTTTCGGCGATCCAATCGAAGGCGGTGGAGAGGGCTGGGAGCAGGAATCCGCGGAAGGCGAGTTCCTCAAAAAATGGGGCGAGGGTGACGCCGAAGGCGAAGAGGATCCATGCGGCGCCGGGGGTGCGGAAGATGCGGTCGATGGGAGCGTCGGCGGGGCCGGGGAGCAAGATGCCATCGAACATGGCGAGGATGAAGCAGATTCCGGCTGCCGCGATGAGCCAGGCGAGGCGCTGGCGGGCGCGGCTGGCGTGCCATTGCAGGGCGGCGAAGAAGCCGCGATGCCAGATTGCGGGAAAGAGGAGCAGGCTGGCAAAGAGGGTGAGGGTGTAGAAGACGGCTTCGGTGCCGAGGGTGTAGTGGATTTCCGTGGCGGCCTGGGTGAGGTTGGTGACGCCGAAGAGGTGATGGGAGACCGCGATTTGGGCGGCGAAGGCGGCTACGGCGAGGCATCCGAGAGCGAGGAGGATGAGGATGCCTATGTGACCCATGTGCGGGATGCGTTCTTGGTGTGGGGCTGGGAGGCGGGTGAAGTTTAGGAACAGGAGCGGGTCGGTGTTTTCGTGATCTGAAGGTGCGGAGTAGACCGGAACGGGAACGATTTCAGGCGCGGCTTCAAGACGAGGGGGTGCTTCTTGTGGGTCGATTGGGGATTGCTCCGGCTCGTCGGTCATTGGGCCACCGGCTTCTTTTTGCGGGTGGTCTTTCTGGGGGATTTCCCGTTTGTCGGGACTGATGCGTTTGTGCTTTCCCAGGTCCCAACGGCGGGACCTGGGGCACCCATTTTCTTGCTGATTGAGACATCCTGAGAAGCAGATCCTTCGCTCCGCTTACCCCCGAAACGCTTTCGCGTTTGCGGGGCCCCAGGCGTGCTCCGCTCAGGATGACAATCGTCAGTGGGGTAGGATGCAGCGGCGGCGGGGCCATCTTTGATGGCGAGCATGGCGGCGGTGTCGTCCGTCGGCTCGAGGCGGCCGTTGTGGGAGGTGTAGTAACGGTTGAGGAACTGGCCCGTATATGACTCATCAATATGAGCAATGTGGGCGGGGCGGCCTTCTCCGACCAAGCGGCCTCCGTCCTCTCCGCCTTCGGGGCCTAGGTCGAGGATCCAGTCGGCGTTGCGGATTACGTCGAGGTTGTGCTCGATGATGATGACGGTGTTGCCGAGGTCGGTGAGGCGGTGGAGGACTTCGAGGAGCTTGCGCACGTCGTCGAAGTGGAGGCCGGTGGTGGGCTCGTCCAGTAAGTAGAGGGTACGACCGGTCTGGCGCTTGCTGAGTTCGCGGGCGAGTTTCATGCGCTGGGCTTCGCCCCCGCTGAGCGTGGTGGCGCTTTGGCCCAGGTGGACGTAGCCGAGGCCGACGTCGACAAGGGTCTGGAGTTTTTGGCGGACGAGGGGCACGTCGGTGAGGACGGTGAGCGCGTCTTCGATGGTGAGGTCGAGGATGTCGGCGATGGAGTGGCCCTTGAATTTGACGGCGAGGGTTTCCTGATTGTAGCGGCGTCCGTTGCAGACTTCGCACTGCACGTAGACATCGGGCATGAAGTTCATTTCGATGCGGCGCTGGCCGTCGCCCTGGCAGGTTTCGCAGCGGCCGCCGGCGACGTTGAAGCTGAAGCGGCCGGGTTTGTAGCCGCGCTCACGCGCTTCGGGGAGCATCGCAAAAAGGTCGCGGAGGGGTGAGAAGACCTGCGTGTAGGTGGCGGGGTTGGAGCGCGGGGTGCGGCCGATGGGGGATTGGTCGATGCGGATGACCTTGTCGATCTGGTCTTCGCCGGAGAGGGATTCGTGGGCGCCTGGTTCTTCGCGCGATCCATAAAGATTTTTTGCTAACGATCTGTAAAGAATGTCGTTAATGAGGGTGCTTTTGCCGCTGCCGCTGACGCCGGTGACGACGGTCATGACGCCGAGAGGGACGCGGATATTGAGGTCCTGGAGGTTGTGCTCGCGGGCTCCGGTGACGGTGATCCACTTGCCGGTGAGGTCGCGCGGCTCAGCGCGGTGGAGGATGCCTTCCGCTCCGGAGAGATAGCGGCCGGTGAGGGATTCGGGGCAGGCCATGATTTGCGCGGGCGTGCCTTCGGCTACGACAAAACCTCCCAAGCGCCCCGCCCCTGGTCCAAGATCGAGAACATAGTCGGCGTGGCGGATGGTGTCTTCGTCGTGCTCGACGACGAGGACTGTGTTGCCGAGGTCGCGGAGCTGCACGAGGGCCTGGATGAGGCGTTCGTTGTCGCGCTGATGGAGGCCGATGGAGGGCTCGTCCAAGACGTAGAGGACGCCGCGGAGTCGGGAGCCGATCTGGGTGGCGAGACGGATGCGCTGACCTTCGCCGCCGGAGAGGGTGGTGGCGTTGCGGTCGAGCGAGAGATAGCTGAGGCCGACGCGGCAGAGGAATTCGAGGCGCTCGGCGATTTCGCGGCGGATGCGTTCGGCGACCAGGGCTTCGCGCGCTGTGAAGCCGAGGTTGATCGCTGCGGAGAGGGCGCGGTTGAGCGGGAGGGCGGTGAAGTCGGCGATGGAGAGGCCGCCAATTTTGACGGCAAGGGATTCGGGGCGCAGGCGCTTGCCGCGGCAGACAGGGCAGGGGGTGGCGGACATGAAGTTCATCATGTACTCGCGGTAGCCTTCGCTCCGGGCTTCGGCGACGGAGTCGCGCAGGTAGGCGAGGATGCCGTGGAAGCCGGTGCGCGGGGCTTCACCTTTGGGCGGGCCGTAGACGAGGATGTGCTGCTGCTTGGGCGGCAGGTCCTCGAAGGGAGTTTTGAGGTTGATCTTGTAGCGGTCGGCGGCAAGGTTGATGAGTTTGAGCAGATATTGCGAGGCGGAGCCGGGGCCGAGTCCGCCATCGAGGATGGGTTTGGACCAGTCGTTGATGACCTTTGCGGGATCGAAGTCGTAGAGCGAGCCGAGTCCGTGGCACTCGGGGCAGGCGCCGAAGGTGGAGTTGAAGCTGAAGCTGCGGGGCTCAAGCTTAGGAACGTCGAGGCCGCAGTCGGGGCAGGCCATAGAGGAGGAGAAGAGCTGTTCGTCGAGTTTCTGGCCGCTGCTGCCGCCGGGTAGCGCGACGAGGACCAGGCCGTTGGCGAGCTGGAGGGCTTTGGTGACGGCTCCTTCTAGGCGTTTTTCGACGGAGGGCTTGTTGGAGACTGGCCTGTCATTGGCTACGGTGGACTTGTTGCTTTCCCAGGTCCCAAAAGCGGGACCTGGGGCACCCAGCTTTGTTGGCGACGAAGCCTCCGAACTTGATGCGCCAGTGTTCTCGGAGGGCTTGAGGAGGATGCGGTCGACGACGGCTTCAATGCTATGGTTCTTGCGTTTGTCGAGAGAAGGTGGCTCGGAGAGATCGATCATCTCGCCGTCGACGCGGGCGCGGAAGCCTTGCTGGTCAAGCTGATCGAGCAGATCTTTGAACTCACCTTTGCGGCCGCGCACGATGGGAGCCATGATGGTGACGCGTTCTCCGGTGCCCATCTGGAGGATGCGCTGAACGATTTGTTCCGAGGTTTGGCGGGCGATCGGCCGGCCGCAGTTGGGGCAGTGGGGCGTGCCGACGGAGGCGTAGAGCAAGCGCAGGTAGTCGTAGATCTCGGTGATGGTGCCGACGGTGGAGCGAGGGCTGCGGCTGGTGGTTTTTTGCTCGATAGAAATCGCCGGGCTGAGACCCTCGATGGAGTCGACGTCGGGGCGCTCGATCTGGTCGAGGAATTGGCGCGCGTAGGCCGAAAGGGTCTCGACGTAGCGGCGCTGGCCTTCGGCGTAGATGGTGTCGAATGCCAGCGAGCTTTTGCCCGAGCCGGAAAGGCCCGTGACCACAGTGAGCGTGTTGCGGGGGATGCGGACGTTAATGTCGCGCAGATTGTGCTGGCGCGCCCCACGCACCGAGATGTGAGTGATAGCCATGGTTGGGTAACTGGGGAACAGGCGATTGCTGAGTTAGACCGCAACAAGGCCCTAGAACAATTTTCACACATGCCTGCGTTTTGGGTGGTGGTTGGTCGGCGAAGTTGAATTGCCAATTTGGGACGGCGGAGGCGAGCGTCACATAAAAAACTTTGGTGTCGAACTGTCCGAAATCTGCTTAACCGGATTGCAACAGCCCAGAGGTATTCTAAGTAGCAACAGAAACAGGGGTCAACGCGGCAGTTTTTCTGAGAGAATCGCAAGATCGATGCCTGAAATCATCGCGCGCTGGTCCTTGCGTGACCGAAAAGTCGTCAGCGCATGTACGAATTTTGTGCAGTAGACTGAAAAGAGATTTATGTCGGATTTATTGAATTTATTCATGTTGATATGCGCAGCTCTGGGGTCGATGGCGTTTGGTGTGTTGGCGGCTTACGGGATTTTTCGCGTCGCATTTGGAATTATGAGGCCGCAAAGGCGCCCTGTTGCGGTGGAAGCAAGTCCGGAGAGTGCGGGAATTCTGTAGCGGTCTCCGACAAGCCTGCCGGAAGTCTGTTCCGATTCGATACCTGCGCTCTTGTCTCCGCGATTTTCCGGCCGGTTGGCATGATTCCGAACCTCCAGTCCTGTGGGGTGACAAGGCTCGTCCAGGGTCCTCACTTTCCTTCGCATATTGAACAATCCAGGACGATCAATGAAGCCCTCTACCCGGCTTTGCGGCCAACACTCGGAATGACAAAGAGTTGTCCGCACGAGGCGCATAAAGGTGACCCACTCACCTTTCAAGCTTCCGATTCTCCTTCTCGGAGGGTGGAATTCCCAAAAAATGCCTTCGAATTGGCAACTGTCACATCTGGTTGACCATTGTCAATGATCTGGGTCGTTCCAGTCGTCTTTCTTGGTTACTTTAAGATTAAATTTATGCCTCAAAAAAGGTATTGAAGTCACATAATGTCATGTTACTTCTTAGAGAATCCACGTATTTTTGTCCGCACGCCGAAGCGCGTGCGGGTGCTGTTGAGATAAGCGTCACCAGCTGTTGGAGGAACGAAATGAAGCTTTTGATCCGTGCGTTCGTGGCATGGTGCGGCGGTCAGCGATCAACTGGAAGGCGAAGACCCGGGGGGGAGACGAATGCACCGACTCAGATTGTTGCCATAAGCCGTCGAGGTGTGTGTGGGGAGGAAGGGGGCGCGCTTGTGGAGATGGCAGTCACGCTGCCGATCGTGATGGCTGTGATGACCGGCATCTTTTCGTTTTCGATTGCGCTCTATCAGAAGCTGCAGTTGGCTGAGGCGGTGAGCAACGCAGGGCACATGCTGGTAACGGACCGCGGCGACAACGATCCTTGCACTACGGCGACAAATGCAATCTACGCAGCGGCGCCGGGACTGACGCAATCGAACATCATCCTTACGTACACACTCAACGGCAACAATTATGGCACTGGGACTACAGCTTGCGCTGCGGGCGCAGGCGCCGCCAATGCAAACATGGTGGCGGGGAAGAATGCCGAGATCCAAGCCACGTATGGGTGCACGCTCGGGGTCTACGGGATGAGGTACACGAGTTGCAGCCTTGCTTCGCAAATCACGGAGGTTGTCCAATGAACAACTTTGGGAATTCTCTTGTGAAACGGGTGTTCAAGAATGAAAGTGGACAGGTCCTCCCGTGGATGGCGCTTCTAATGGTCCTTTTTCTTGGGATGGGGGGTTTGACAGTCGACCTTGGGCATGCCTATGTATGTTATCGCGAACTGCAGGCTTCAACCGATGCGGCGACGCTGGCGGGAGCTTATGCAATGACGCTTTCGGGCGCCACGTCAACGACCGTTGACAATGAAGTGAAGGCATTCAGCTCCCTAAGTTCGGGAGCCGGCACTACCCAAGGCTATGGGGCAAACTTCGATGCGGCTCTGGAGAATGTCAGCGTGCCCACAATAGCATTGAATTGCGTCAACCCCCTGAACAATGCTTATGTGACCGTGGCTTGCTCCGCGTCTTCGACGGGAGCCAACGTGATCCAGGTGACGCAGACGGCCCATGTAACGATGTGGTTCATCCAGGCGCTGAAGGCGTTTGGCGCTCATACTCCGGCTTATATTCCGCTGAACACAGTGTCGACTGCAGCGGTGCAGGGCGGAGGGAATTCGGCCATGAATATCGCCATTGTCATGGACACAACGGCGTCGATGAACAATCAGGACAACGATGCGAATTGCGGGAATACGGAGATCTACTGTGCACTCCAGGGCATGCAGATCATGCTGGGTTCTCTTTCTCCCTGCTCGCAGGGAAGCACGGCGTCCACATGCAAAGGGGAGTACGATCAGGTAAGCCTATTCACTTTCCCGAATATTCAAGCCAATCAGGCAAGCGATGACACCACTTGCACCAACAACAACCCGAACATCCCGTCGTATACAGTAACTCCGAAACCTTCGACAAGCAACACTACCTGGACCGCACCTACTGGCACTTCTGCTACCTATCAGGTAACGAGCTGGGAGGATGATTACAGCGCCAACAACCAGGCGGGAGGCGGAATAGCTACCTCTTCGCCCTTAGGCATCGCGTCCGGAGCCAATACATCAAGTAACTGCGGGGGTCTGCAAGCTCCCGGCGGAGACGGAACTTATATTGCAGGCGCAATGTACGCTGCGATTACCTCCCTCCAGGCCGCGGGGCACAGCAATCCGGCTGCTGCCAACGCGATTATTCTTCTTTCCGATGGCGGCGCGAACTCATCCAAATTCGGCTCGGGCTTCAGCTCTTCCAGCGGAACCTACCCCTCGACGATCGATCAATGCGCGCAGACTGTGGCCGCCGGTCAGTATGCGACCGGCTTGGGGATCACGGTCTACACAATTGCCTACGGGGCGTCGACGAACCAATCCGATTGCTCGAGCGATGCAACGACCATTACTCCCTGTCAGGAGATGCAGCAGACGGCGAGCAGCGCGGCGGATTTTTACTCCGACGCCACTGCGGCGGAAAACAAAGGGCAGTGCACTTCGTCCAGCAATCCCAATTTGAACCTGAATACTATCTTCGGTAGCATCAAATCTAAGTTCACGGCGGCGCGTCTGGTGCCTAATTCGGTTTGACGAAAGTGCCAAAGATGTATCAGTGCGGGACCAGCAGCCGGGGAGAATTTCTCCTCGGCCGCTTTTGCCAGGACCATACTCAACATGGCGGTCTTTAGCATTGCATTTGGCCGCGACTTTTGAACGAGGTCCCTGTTCAGATTCGAGACCGATGAACTGAGAGCGGGAAGCTAGTCCAGACTCGCGACCCATATCCGACTAATTTCGCTCACACGATTCCGCTTTCATGATCGCGCGATTATTGGTTAGGCGGATTAGTGGGCTGTTGAACCGGCTGGGTCTGCGGTTGTTGCGGCATCGGCTGAGGCGCGCGCATCGGACTAGAGCCGTCCGGCGGGAATCCGGGGCGCACGGGCACCGGAGGCTGAGGAGTCTGCGGCTGTGGATCGTATTGCGGGTAATCGGCGGAATCATCTTCGTTGTCATCGGCCGAGGGATGCGTCATCCCTTGAGGCGCTTTATTCGTGTTTCGAGCGCTGAGAATGAGCTCGCGCGGCACTCCCCAGCCTTGATCTCCAACCATCACGATGTTGTAACCGGAACCTTGCAGCAACTGGGCGAGCACGTCGCGCGCGGCTGCGGGGCCGAAGTTGCCGAAGATTCGCTCATCTTTGGTGAGGCCTTCCACGGTCGATCCAGTGGCTGTGGCAACATCGGTAAGAATCTGCTGAAGGCTTGAGTTGGCTGCGTCGATGCGCAGGTCCTCACGGTTCCAGGTAACGATGGCGGGGACAGGACGGTCGTTGATGGGCCATTCCGGGGCCGGTGGTGTGGCAGGCGTGACCTGTGCGGCAGACGGTTGGGTTGTTGCGGAATGAAGTCGCCGATGCGCGGGCGGCTGCACTGGGTCGGGTATTGTCTGGGCAGCGGGTGTCGGCTGGGCGGGTGGAGTTTGCGCGGTGAGCAGTGTTGCGCTGAGGAATCCGCATAAGCTGAGGAACCCACACGACAGGAGGGCGTTCACGATGGACGGACCATGCAGCAGGTGAGCCTGCGGAGTGAGTTCGCGATGCCGGACGGAATCGTGCATGGGAATCGACTCCCTGGGCCGATGGGTGGTTCGCTGACGTACCGCCCTACGTACTAGACTAACAGTGGCCCGGAGACGCTCGCAAAGGTTTCGTGGGCAGGGAGGAAATGGCAACCGATGCGCCTTTGCTGGACCGGTCTGATCGCGTCGCTGCTGTGCACGGCGCCTGTTGCGGGCTTCGCCGTGAGTTGCACGACGCAGGCGGAGTTGCAGCCGCAGGACAGAAACGCGTTGGCGGCGATTGGCCAGCGGATGGCATTTGCGATTCTGCAGCAGGATTATTCGACTCTGCAGGCGCAGCTTTTGCCGGCGATCTCTGGGCAATGGGATGGAATTCACGGCGAAGTGGAGCTGGGGGCGCCACTGGTGAAGGGCGGTCAGCCTCAGATTCAGGCTATCTATTTGCTGGATGCCTCTATGCAGACCGAGACCGCCGATGATCAGTTTTTCTGCTCGAATGGCAGCGGATCGCTGACGGTGACTGTGAGCATGCACGCGCTGCCTCCGGGGAAGTATGCGGTCGTATTGGCCGATGCGGCGGGAGCGCCGCTGGGCGGACAGATTGGCCTGATCGCGGTTTGGGATCCGACTGGGTCGATCCCAAGCTGGAAGCTGGGCGGGGTGTCGGTGAGGCAGGGAATTGTCGACGGACATGATGGGGTTTGGTATTGGACGCGGGCACGGACCCAGGCGACGACAGGGGCGCCGTGGAGTGCGTGGTACAGCTTCGATATGGCGCGGTACTTGCTGCTGCCGGTGGATTTTCTCTCTTCGCCCAACATGGAGAAGCTGAACCGCGAGCAATCGCAATTGAAAGACGTACCGGGGCCATTTCCGCTTTCGCTCGAGGATGGACCGCGCAATTGGAAGATTGATTCAGTTCGCATTGATACGACGCTGCGCCAGGCAGATCTGAGCCTGACTTATGAATCGTTAGGTATCGCCGATCCGGCCGCTTCGCGGACAGAGGCGATTGCAGTGCTGACGGCTTTTTTGAAAGCGCATCCTGAGCTGCGCGCGAATTTTCATGGGATGTGGGCGGTGGCTTCGAAGGATGGAAAGTTGACGCCGGTGATGGAACTGCCGATGGGGCAGATACCGTGAAGCAGGGACAGTGAAGCAGGGAACAGGGATCAGGGAATAGGGAACAGAGATGGAAGAGTTGATTGATTTGCGATCGGACACGGTGACGCGGCCTACGCCGGAGATGCGGGCGGCAATGGCTGCGGCGGAAGTGGGCGATGACGTGTATGGCGAGGATCCAACTGTAAATCTTTTGGAGAAACGCGCGGCGGAGACCTTTGGGCGCGAGGCTGCGCTCTTTGTGCCGACGGGAACTATGGGGAATCAGATTGGGATTCGCCTGCACACGGAGCCGGGGCAGGAAGTGATCTGCGAATCGCGGTCACACATTCTGGATTGGGAGATGGCGACGGTTGCCGTGTTTTCCGGATGCGTGATTCGCGCGGTTGCGACGGAGACCGGGACGCTGACCTGGAAAGATATTGAGCCGGTGATCTATGGGCGGAGTTCGTTTCGCGCGGCGACTGGGTTGATCGAAATTGAAAATACCGCGAATTTAGCTGGTGGACGCTGCACGCCGCTCAGGGCTCTGGAAGAAATTTGGGGCGAGGCAAAAGAGCGCAAGCTTCCGCTACATCTGGATGGGGCGCGGATTTTTAATGCGGCGACGGCGCTGGGCGTGGATGTGAAGGCGCTGACGCGTGGATTCGACACGACCATGTTTTGTTTGTCGAAGGGGCTGGGTGCGCCTGTGGGATCGATGTTGGTTGGTTCCCCAGAGTTGATGGAGCGGGCGCGCGTTTATCGGAAGGCATTGGGCGGGGGCATGCGGCAGGCCGGTGTGTTGGCGGCTGCTGGATTGATTGCGCTAGAGCAGATGCCGGCTCGTCTGCATGAAGATCACGCGAATGCGCGGCTACTTGCCGAGGCCCTGTCACATATGGAAGGCGTCGTCATCGATCCGGAGACGGTGGAGACGAACATCGTGATCTTCAGGCTCGCGGATGGGTTGAGCGCCGCGGATGTTGTTGCGCGGCTGAAGGCCCGAGGCATTCTTGCGGGCACAGTAGGCCGCGATGCGGTTCGGCTGGTGACCCATCACGACGTGAACCGGTCGGCTTGCGTGAAGGCGGCAGAAGTGCTCACGGAAGAGATCGAGTTAGTTACTCCTGTGAAAAATTAGTTGTTGCGTTACTAAGGTTCAGCGAGGCAGAATGAGCCGCGGGCGCAACTTTTGCGTTCGATTCAGGTTCGAACAAAACAAGAAGCCGGAGAGCTTCCCTGACTCCGGTACAAATTCAACGCTGAAGGAGTTTCAAGATTGTGAAGAAGATTGCACTCGCAGCATTGCTTGCTTTCACTCTGCTTCCTGCGGCTTCGTTCGCGCAGGTGTATGTGCGCATCGGTCCACCGGCACCGATTGTTGAGCATCCGGGTCCGCCTCCGGGCGCGGGCTTTGTATGGGTCGGCGGCTATCACCGGTGGGACGGCGGCCGTTATGTTTGGGTACCGGGTCATTATGACCACCCGCCGCGTCCTCATGCTGTATGGGTGCAGCATCACTGGGTGCATCGCCACGGCGGATGGGTGCTGGTGGAAGGGCACTGGCGGTAAGAACAAATCAACAAGAGAGAAAGCGGGGCGCGATGCTCCGCTTTCTTTTTGCTTGTTTGTGCAGGTTCAGGATCGGAGTTACAGGGTCTTGCGGTAGACGACGAAGCCGGACTTATCCGCGACCTTGTCGTATAACTTCATTGCAGTCGAGTTGGTTTCATGGGTTAGCCAATAGACGCGACCGCAGCCAGCATTTACTGCGCGTCGATAGACTTCGAGGATCAGTGCTCGGCCCACGCCTTTGCCTCTCGAAGCTTCGACCGTGAATAGGTCCTGCAGATAACAGGTCGGCTGGATTGAAATCGTGCTGCGATGAAAGAGGAAATGGACCAGGCCAAGTAAGTGGCCGGATTGCTCGGCGACCAGCGCATGAACGGGCTCATAACTATCAAAGAAGCGCGACCATGTCATGTTCGTGACTGCTTCCGGTAGTGCAGTCTCATCCTTGCGGCCGTAGAAGGCGTTGTAGTCGTCCCAGAGTGGCTTCCATTGATTGAAGTCGCCGCTTTGAACGGGCCGGATCAGGACTTTGTCGTCCAATTCTTACTCCTCACACTGGTCCGACTAACTAATCTCAAGTACATCGGTGCTGGCGGCGGCTGCGACTTCGGCGCGTTCCATCAGCTTTTGCGCGACAGCGAAGAATTCGGAGGCCTGCGGGCTTTTTGGACCGGCCAGCGTGACAGGCAGACCGCGATCGCCGCCTTCGCGAATTGCGGGGATCAACTCGATTGATCCGAGGAACGGAATATTGAATTGCTTCGCCGTGCGCTCGGCGCCTCCTTTGGAGAAGATGTCGATCTCATGATGGCAATGCGGGCAGGTGAAGTGACTCATGTTTTCGACGATTCCGAGCACTTCAACGTTGACCTGCGCAAACATCTCGAGCGCCTTGCGTGCGTCCTGAAGGCTGACGTCGCTGGGCGTGGAGACGACGACGGCGCCGGTAAGGGGAACGGTCTGGACAAGCGAGATAACGACGTCGCCGGTACCCGGCGGCAGATCGACGATGAGGTAGTCGAGCTCGCCCCAATCGACCTGTTGCAAAAACTGACGAATGATCTGGTGCAGCATGGGGCCGCGCATCACCATGGGCTTGTCGCCGGGCGAGATGTAGCCGATGGAGATGGTTTTGATACCGTGGGCTTCGTTGGGCTGAATCTGATTGTTCGTGCCGACGAGCGGCTGTTGCGTTGAACCCATCATCAACGGGACGTTGGGGCCGTAGATATCCGCGTCGATGAGGCCGACGCGCTGGCCGAGCCTGGAGAGCGCGATGGCGAGATTGACGGCGACTGTGGTCTTGCCGACGCCGCCTTTGCCCGAACCGACTGCGACGATTTTCGAGACGCCGGGCAAGGCCACCGGCGACGGCATGGCGTGCGAATGGGCCATTGATTACTCCTGAGGAAGCCAGTTTTCCGCTGGGGATTTTTTCGGCTTCGGGATGCTTCGACCCGATGCGGACATTGGGCTCCGGCGAAAGGGTCTACTTAAATCTTACAGGAGGCAGGGATCGGTGAATTCGGTTGGCTTGAGTTCGGGAGCGACATCGGCATCGACAACGCGGGCAAGGACTGCGTGCAGTTGTCGCACGCCTTCCGTGAGTGAGGCTGGCCCTGGCTGCAGGATGCACGTGGAAGGGATCTCGTAGATGTGGCCGTTGCGCACGGCGCTGGTGTTCTCCCAGGCGGGCCGCGCGCGGATGGCGTCGACGCTGACTTTCATACCGCACCATGAGGCGAGGATGACCTCGGGATCGCGCGCGACAACGGCGGATGGATCGACGACGCGGTCCTTTGCTTTGCCACATTCGAGTAGTTCGGGAAAAATCGGGTCACCTCCGGCGATGACGATGAGTTCTTCGACCCAGCGGATGCCGCTGATGAGTGGATCGTTCCATTCTTCGAAGAAGACGCGTGGGCGGCGAGGGAATTTTCGAGCTGAAGCTTCTATTTCGCGTAGGCCGTTTTGTAGTTTTTCAATGAGTGCGAGGCCTTCCTCTGGCTTGCCGACAAGACGCGCGAGCATGGCGATCATGTCGAAGATTTCGGCGATGCTGCGCTGGTTGAAGTTGAGGACCGTGGCGCCGCGGAGTACGAGGTTGCGCGTGATCTCGGCCTGCACGTCGGAGAAGGTGAGAACTAGGTCGGGTTTGAGGTCGAGGATGGCTTCGATGTTGGCATCGCGAAACGCGGAGACGCGCGGCTTGCTGCGGACTTCGGGAGGACGCTTGGCGTATCCGGAGACGCCAACGATGCGGTCCTGCTCGCCGAGGAGATAGAGGACTTCGACGGTCTCGTCGGTGAGACAGACGACGCGGCGGGGGAAATCGGAGGGGTTCGATGAGAATCGAAAAGAATCCGGCATGATGACGTTTGGGGGACCTCAGTTTGAATCGTCAAATAGTATTCGTGCTTTCCCAGGTCTGAAAATCCAGACCTGTGGCACCCAATGTCGTGCAGATCGAAAGCTCCCGAACCGCAGGTCCTTCGACTCCCCATCACTTCGTTCTGGGGCGCTCAGGATGACAGAATTTGTTAAAGGAGCGTTCCGAACAAGGAGCGCGCTCGAATGACTAGATTCGAAGAGGCTCGGGATTTTGTGCGGCAGTGGCGGCTTTTGCTTTCTTGCGGCGGACAGCCTCGGCTTCGCGATGCTCGCGGCGGCGCAATGCATCGCCGTAGCGGCGGATTTCGTTGGCTGTTTCCGGTTGCAGGCCGGGCACTTTCTGGCGATTGCCATCTTTGTCGATGGCTACGAATACTAAGTACGCGCTGGCGACATGAAGCATCGATCCGGTTTGCGGATGTTCGACCCAGACCTTGACGCCGACCTCGACGGATGTATTGAAGGCGCGATTGACGCTGGATTTGAGAATGAGCAGGTCGCCAACGTGCACCGGCTGGATGAAATCGATGTGGTCCATTGCTGCGGTGACGACGTGGGTGCGGGTGTGACGGTAGGCGGCCATGGCGCCGGTCAAATCAATAAAATGCATGAGGCGGCCGCCGAGAAGATTGCCAAGGGTGTTGGCGTCGTTGGGCAGAATGATTTCAGTCATTTCCGATTGCGTGCTGGCGACTGTCCGCGCAATCGGGCTGGTCTCAGTGGAACTCATTGCGTGCTTGCTCCATTCATTCACCGCCAGTTGACCTGTTCTTCGCTACAATGGTTCTGGCGAAGACGGGTCCATGGGGAGACAAGTCCAGTTTCGGCAATCCACGCCAATTACGCAAATCGGTTTGGGGAAAGTCTGCAACACATGAGCAGCACAGACAAGATCGCAGGACTACGGGAAATTCTCGCGCTTGACGCGAAGAGCAGCTTTGCGCGCTACGGCATTGCCATGGAGTTGGCTGGCCGCGGCGATGCGGAAGAGGCGCTGAAGGAATTCGACCTCTTGCTGGCCAACGATTCAGACTACACCGCGGCGTATTTTATGTCGGCGCAGACGCTGGCCAACGCGGGACGAAAGAGTGAAGCGATCGAGCGGCTGAAGGGCGGAATCAGCTGCGCAGCCCGTACAGGGAACCGTCATGCACTCAGTGAGATGCAGGCGATGCTTGATGAACTGGATCGCTAAACGCCGTTGGCTCGGAAATATCCGCGATTGAGTGATTGTTTCGTTGCCTCATTCGTTTCCGGCAAGCCTCAACTCGCATCCAATTCACAGAGAGAGCGTCTATACTACTAATATGCCGAAATTTTCCATCGTTGTTCCTTTTCACAATGAAGAGGAGAACGTGACCGTTTTGTACGCGCGCCTGAAGCAGGTGATGGAGCAGGTGGGCAACAGTTTTGAGCTTGTTCTGGTCGACGACGGGTCGAGCGATCGCACGTACAAACTGCTGGAAGAGATTGCCGCGGTGGACAGCCGCGTGCTGGTGGTGAAGCTGCGCCGTAACTTTGGGCAGACGTCTGCGCTGGCGGCCGGGTTCGACCACGCCTCGGGGGATTTCATTTTCGCGATGGACGGCGATCTGCAGCACGATCCAAACGAAATTCCCAGCTTTATTGAAAAGCTCGAAGAGGGCTACGACGTTGTGTCGGGATGGCGCAAAGAGCGCATCGACAATTTCGTCATGCGACGGATTCCGTCGCGCTGCGCGAACTGGCTGATGGCGAAGTTGTCGGGTGTTGATATTCACGACTTTGGGACGACGTTCAAGGCGTACCGCCGCGAGGTGATCACGAATATCCCGCTGTATGGAGAGATGCACAGGTTTATTCCAGCGCTGGCGAGCTGGTATGGCGCTTCGATCTGCGAGATTCCGATACGGAATGTGAATCGCGAGCGCGGCAAGAGCCACTATGGGATCAGCCGCACGTTCCGCGTGTTTTTCGATCTGCTGACGATTCGGTTTTTGCTGAAGTACATGAGCAGGCCGCTGCACTTTTTCGGCACGTTTGGTGCACTGGGCATTTTGGCGGGAAGCTTCATTTCCGCGGTTCTTCTGGGGATGAAGATTCTGAACCCGCACCAGAATGTGATGGACCTGCATGGACCGCTGTTCGTGATTGCCGGCATACTGATCCTCGCTGGGATTCAGATGCTGGCGATCGGACTGCTGGGCGAGTTGCAGGTGCGCCATTACTACACCACGCAGCAACGGGTTCCGTATGCGATCGATCGCATTGTGAGGCTGCGGACGCCGGAAGAGCCGAGCATGCTGTCGGGGGAGAAGGATAGTTTCTAGAAGCAGGGAATAGGGAACAGCAAAAACAAGCCCCGTCTGGACATTGTCCGGGCGGGGATTTTTATTGGAATTGCAAGACGAAAGCGCGGCTCTAAGGGTGCTTTGCCCTTGCAGTGCCGGTATCTCAAGGTGCATCCTTGCGTGTAATGAAAGCTATTCAGATTCACGCAACCGGCGGGCCTGAAGTTCTGCAACTGGTGGAGCTGCCTATTCCCGAGCCTGGACCTGGGCAAGTCCTGATGCGTGTCGAAGCGGTTGGCGTCAATTTCGTCGAGATCTATTTCCGTAAGGGCACCTACAAGACGACGCTGCCTCTTACGCCGGGGAGCGAAGCAGCGGGCACAGTGGAAAAACTTGGGCCCGGTGTGTCGGGTTTTGAAGAAGGCGACTTGGTCGCTTCGGTGAGCGTGCTGGGCAGCTACGCCGAATACGCGCTGGTGCCTGCTGTGCAGCTCATCAAAGTCCCTTCACGCCTGAGTCCGGAACAAGCCGCCGCGACTTTGTTGCAAGGAATGACGGCGCACTACCTTGCTTACTCCACCTTTGCGTTGAAGGCTGGCGATACGGCGCTGGTGCATGCGGGAGCCGGGGGCGTTGGACTTTTGCTGACGCAGATTGCAACGAGACTCGGCGCCAAAGTTATCACCACTGTGTCGACAAAAGAGAAGGCAGAGCTTTCGCGCGAGGCTGGCGCGATCGAGGTAATTCTCTACACGGAGAAGGATTTTGAAGCGGAGGTCAAGCGGATCACGGGGGGCAAGGGCGTGGATGTTGTCTACGATTCTGTAGGGAAGACGACCTTCGACAAGAGCCTGAATTGTCTGCGGCCGCGTGGGATGCTGGCGCTGTTTGGCGGTTCGAGTGGGCCGGTGCCGCCGTTCGACCTGATTCAGTTGAGCGGCAAGGGATCGCTGTTCCTGACGCGGCCATCGATGTGGCACTACGTGGCGACGCGGGCGGAACTGGAATGGCGCGCCGGCAAGATTCTGGATTGGGTGGCGACCGGCGAGTTGAAGCTGCGCATGGAGCACATGTATCCGCTGGCTGAGGCGGCGCAGGCGCAGACCGATCTTGAAGGCCGGATGACTACGGGGAAGATATTGCTGGAGCCGTGAAGGCAGGGAATAGGGAATAGGGAGGGACTCAAGGTAGAGAGTGGATCGGATTGCGATTGCGCCGAAAGACCGAGTGTTTGTGCTGACGGGCGCGGGTATTAGCGCGGAGAGCGGGTTGCCTACGTTTCGCGCGGAGGATGGGCTGTGGGCTGGGTACCGCGTTGAGGATGTTTGCACGCCGGATGCATGGAAGCGCGATCCGGCGGGTGTTTGGCTGTTTTATTCAGCGCGGCGCGCATCGGGACAGAAGGCGATGCCGAATTCTGCACACATTGCGCTGGCGGAGCTTGAAAGGCAGCTTGGCGACCGCTTCTTTCTCTGCACGCAAAATGTGGACGATCTGCATGAGCGCGCAGGATCGAAGCGGCTGCTGCACATGCACGGCGAGTTAGAGAAGGCTCGTTGCGAGCGTGAGTGCGGGCGCGCGCCTGTGGAAGATCACGCGATCTATCAAAATCTGGCCGAAGTGGGGCGCTGTGCGTGCGGCGGACGGCTGCGCCCGCATATTGTCTTCTTCGGCGAGATACCGCTGGAGATGGATCGGATTCAGGACGAGATTGCCAAGGCTACTTTGATGGTGGTTGTGGGCACGTCGGGATCGGTGTATCCCGCAGCGAACTTTGTGCATTGGGCACGGCAGGGCGGCGCGCGGACGGTTTACGTCGGGCCGGAGTCGCCGTTGAACGCGCATGCCTTCACGAATGTGGTGCTGGGTAAGGCTGGGGAAGTGCTGCCTGGACTATTTGTCTAACGAGGCAGCGAAATCCCCAGCCCCGGAAGACATATTTATTGGTTGTCGCTCACCGGAATTTCATCACAAATTTTGATTCGTGCATTCCCACCCAAGCAAAGCTTGGATGGGGCACCCATGACTGGGGTAATTGCAGCTAAAAGTGGAAGCGGTAGCGCAACTCGGCCTGGAACATGCGGGGATCGTTATAGTGGAAGCCGCCGATGGTGACAGAGTTATCCTGCAAAACGCGATGATTGGTGACGTTGATGACGTTGAGCGCGAACTTCCAACGCTCGCCGAGCGCGTGGCCAGCGGAAGCGTCGAAGGTAGTGTGCACGGGGAGGTAGGGTCCGTTATAGGGACCCTCGTTGGCGCCGGCAAGACCGTTTGAAAAACCTGTGCCGTAGTAAACGTTGGTGGAAAACCACGTGTGTAGCGGCAGGTTCGTGGTGAAGCCGGTATTGAGCGTGTCGCGCTGATCGTGATCGAGAGAGATGTAGCCAGGGCCGAGGTCGCACGCCGGGTCGGTAGGGATGGAGCAAGTGAAGCCGCCGATGATGTTGCCGCGCTGCTGTGCGATTTGGTTGGAGTAGGTCACGTGGAATTGGCCCAGGTGGGCCAGTTGTGGCGAGCGCAGCGTCATCTCCCAGGCGCGAACGAGTGCTCCATCGACGGCGATGGGAAAGTACATGTTCGACTCGCCGAGGTTGGAGTGATCGAGGAAGTTGTTGACGCGGTTCTTGACGGTATCGACGTCGAGGAACCAGCCCTTCCAGGGGATCTGAATGCCGAACTGGTGTTCCTCGTCGCGTTCGGAAGGAAGAGGGGTGAAGGCATTCTCGCCTGTATTTCCAAGATTGCTGGCGTAATTCAGAACCGAACTGGAGACGGTTTCGAGTGGAGCGGGCTGGAAGAAGTGGCCGTAGAATCCGCGCAGCACCCAGTGCAGGCGAGGGATTTCGACAGTGGCGCCGATGCGGGGATAGATTGCGGACTCGTCGAATCCGCCGTGATAGACGGAGAAGCGCTCCCCACCGAGCAGGGTGACGTACTGACCGAGGCGCAGGTGGTCGGTGAGATAGAGCTCGACCAGCGCGGCCCCGGCGTTGGCGGAGGTGTTGGGCTGGGAGGGAGCGCTGCCGTCGTTGATCTGCACGCCGAAGAGGTCGCTCTCGGCCTGGTAGAACGAGTAGAAACCGGCAGAGAAGCTATTCGGTCCCGCGTCCGCATGCACATCGGCCTGGCCGCCGACATAATTTGAACTCTGGTGCCATGTGGTGGCAACGGGATTGTCTGTTGGGGGCGAGTCATAGTTGGACTGGTTGAGGTGGTAGAAGGGCGCGAAGGAGAGCAACGCCTTGGGTGAGAGAGTGTGGACCCAATTGGCAATGACGAAGGAATCGCGCTCGGTTTGGACGTCTCGAAGGCCCGTGGAGCAGTAGTAGCCGGAGGCGCATTCGTAGTCGTCGGGGTTGGGGTCATAGGGAACCTGGAAGTGATCCTGGCGGTATTGGGCGTTGAGGCGGAGCTGGTCTTTGGGGGTCTGGTTGCGAATGAGCGATACGAAGGCGCTTTCGGAATTCGTGGCGTCGTGGTAGACAGAGGCTACCGGTGTCGCGAGCCCGTAATTCGAACGAGAGCCGGTGAGGCTGGTGTACCAGGCAGTGGTGTCGGAGTGATCGCCGAGGGAGACCTGCGTTTCGGCTGTGTAGAAGTTACCGGCGGAGATGAGAAGTTCGCCGTCGCGATTGCGTTCGAATCCATTGCGAGGAAGGACGTTGAAGACGCCGTAGGTGCGGTCGCCGACGCCCGAGTCGTAGCTGCCGCGCTGGGTCTCGAGTGAATCAATGTCCTTGGGGTCGATCTGCGGGCCGACGTTAGATGCGATCTTGGTGTTGGGGATGGCGATGCCATCGATGAGCCAGCTGGTTTGGTGGCCGCCGCGCATGTGAAGCATGTCGTGAGTCATGTAGGCCCCGGGTACATAGTCGGTGATCATCTCCATGCCGATGGTGCGGCTGGCGCCGGGGGTTTGGTCGATGTCTGCGCGGGTGATGAGGGTGGTGGGGGTAACCGTGTCGGCTGCGGATGGAGAGGCTTGAAAGCCGGAGACGACGACAGTTTGGGTTGTCGGCGCGACGGGGAGAGGAATATGCAGGACTGGGTTTGTGCCCGAAGCGACGATGAGCGGCTCATCGACAGTGGCGAAGCCGGGGGCTGAGACGCTGAGAGTGTAGACGCCAATCGGGGCTTGCGGCAGCTCGAACTCGCCTTCGTTGCTTGTTTTGGTGTGAAGGACGAAGGCGGAATCGCGGGCCTGCAGGTTGACTTCAGCGCCGGCAATGGGGCGGTGCTGTTGGTCGTGAATGACACCGTGGATGTTGGCGAAGACCGTGGCACGAGCTGGTATGAATGAAGCCAGCAAGAAAAGAATGAACGTCAGAAAAGAGCGGCGCATTGGGAAAGATCTCCGTTGCTGTGCGGCGGATAAGCCTGCCCGCATCGCAGTGCATGCTGCAGCGCGATGGAACTGGAACGTAGCTTGGAAAGGCTCATTGAGGCGCAACCGGATGGCTGCGGGATCGCCTGTTGCGCAAAATGGAGACGGAATCTTCAGTCAGGGAACGAACTGAAGGCGTCGCGCCTGCGTCAACGCAGGCCGGCTCTCAAGGAGTTTTCAGGCCAATAAGATTTTCAGGCGAGGATCGGAGACGGAGGGCCGCGGCCGGCGTGGGTGCGGAATTTGCCGACGCGGCTGGAGGTTTGCGGAACCGCGAGGGAGTGCGGCGCTATCAGATAAAGAATCGAAGCCGCAAAGTGACCGGCTAGCGCGTGAATCGACGAGGTGGTGGCCGCGGGATTGTCGGGGTACAACGGGCACTGCGACGGAGCAGACAGAAGAGGTGTCGAGCCGGAAGAGGCGCGAACCATTTGTGCGACGGCTTCTTCGCTCATTGCGCAGTGATGTGCGCCGTGACGGCGGCAGCAAGCGGGCAAGCGCGCGTCATCGCTGGCTCCGAAGCTGGCCGGTAACGGGCCAATCCCGAAGAACAGGACGAGGAAGATGGAAAGCACGCGCCGCATCTGCACATGATGGTACATGAAGGTTGCGGCAAAGATCGACTCATAAGTCGGGACCGACCCGTCAGGTATCATCGAAGCATTGCAAATCCTGACTTGTTTTTAGAAGGGTTCGATGGGAAAAAGGGAGATCGCTCACGCAGTGCAGAAGGATGATTCTGCCCATACAACGCGCATCAGCAAACCATTGCGCGTAGCCTTGTTTGGCTTCGGAACGGTAGGCAGTTCTGTTGCGCGAATTCTGGTGGAATCGCGGCCTGAGGGGCTGGAGCTGACGCATGTCTTCAACCGGGGCGTGGCGCGGAAAAAAGTGGACTGGGCCTCGAAGAGCGTGGTGTGGAGCGAGGACGCGGATGCGGTATTGGCATCCGACGTCGATGTAGTGGTGGAGTTGGCTGGTGGGCTGGAACCGGCTGGAAGTTGGGTCCGCAAGGCGCTTGAAGGCGGCAAGAGCGTAGTCACCGCGAATAAGAAACTGATTGCGTTTCACGGGGTAGAGTTGGAGCGGCTTGCCGCTGCGAAGGGTGGGCACCTGAAGTATGGCGCGGCCGTGGCTGGGGGCATTCCAGTGATTCCGGGACTCGAACAGGGGCTCGCGGGTGATCGCATCGAGCGCATGCAAGGCATTCTCAATGGGACGTGTAATTTCATCCTGAGCAGGATGGAGGCGGGCGCGGAGTATGCAACGGTGCTGGCCGCGGCACAGGCCAAGGGGTATGCGGAGGCCGATCCCACGGAAGATGTGGGCGGGTTCGATGCGCGCGCGAAACTGGCCATTCTGATGCGGCTGGCGCTGCGGGTGGTGGTTGATCCTGAGGAGATTATTCCGCAGTCGATCACTTCTGTGACGGCAGTGGACTTCAGTTATGCGCGCGATCTGGGCTGCACGATTCGTCAGGTTGCGCGGGCCGAGGAGCGGGATGGCAATGTGGCCGCGACGGTGGGGCCGATGCTGGTGGATTTGCACTCTCCCCTGGCGTGGTCGCGCAATACAGAGAACATGGTGATTTTGACTGGCAAGTATGGCGGGGATGTTGTTTTCTCGGGCCATGGCGCGGGTGGGCACCCGACAGCGGTGGCAGTTGTCAGTGACCTGATTGCGCTGGCGCATGGTTCGCGACGCGTGGAAGTGCCTTCTGTTCCCGCGAAGATTGGGGCGGAATTTGAAGTCCCGCATTACATTCGCTTCCTTGTGGTGGATCGGCCCGGGATTGTGGCGGAGATTACCGGAACGCTAGCGCGCGAGCGGATCAACATTCGGGCGATCGTGCAAAAGGCTGGGTATCCGGCGCATGCGTTGCCGTTCGTGGTGACCGTGGAGCCGTGCAAATCCTCGGCGCTGAAGAGAGCCCTGACGAGCATCGGCAAGATGGATTGCCTGCTTGAAGAGCCGCTGAACTTGCAGATGCTTGAGTAACAAGGATCAGGGACTGAGGGACTAGGAATTAGGAAGTAGGGAATAGGGAATAGGGAATAGAACGATACTTTGGGGGGCGAAGGGTGATTGATAGCGTCTATCGATGTGAGATTTGCGGCTTGGAAAGCGAATATCCGAGAGGATGGATTGTGATCCATTGCAGCGACGCGCAGTTGACGGTTTTCAAATGGACGAAAGAGGCGGCGGAGGCTCCCCACGCGCGTCACTACTGTGGTGAAGGTCATGCCCAGGTCTACATCAGCAGATGGTTTGAATCTTACTGCGCATGAGGATGCGCATCAGGATCCACGTTTCGCGGAGGCAGGTCCAGTGGATTCGCGCACAACCAACTCCGGGGCTACGACGATTTCCGCGGGATACTCTTTATCCCGGTTGGCAATGCGATAGAGAAGCACTTCAGCTCCCCGCTTCCCCATTTCGAACAACGGTTGACGGACCGTCGTAAGAGAAGGCGTGGAATAGGCGGCGGAGAGAATGTCGTCGAATCCCACCACGGAAACATCATCCGGCACGGAGAGTCCCGCATCACGCAAGGCGCGGATGGCTCCGATGGCTGCGATGTCGTTAAAGCAGAAGATGGCGGTGAAGTCCCGGGATTTCTCGAGCAAAGCCTGCATTGGCTTGTAGCCGATCTCCGGGGCCATGGGGTGATAGCCGGTCTTCATGGACCAGCCCGCGGCATCGATGCGGATGACATGGGCGGGGTCGATGCGAAGGCCCATCTGGCGTGCGACGACCTGGATGCTTTCCCAACGGAATTCGGAATCCGGAATGGCGCGAGGGCCGCGCATGAAAGCAATGTCGCGATGTCCCAGTTCGTAAAGATGGACCAGAGCCTGCTCGACGGCCTTTTGATGATCGAGGACAATATTGGTTACGTTTTCAAGTGCTATGTGCGCTGAGATGGCTACGACGGGCACGGGCACGTCGATTTGGTCGGCTTGCGTATTCAGCAGGAGAAAGCCGTCCACTGCCCGTTCCACCAGCATGCGCGGATATTGTTCAATGAGTTCCGGCTTCCAGTCATGGCAGGCGGTGAAGAAGAAGTAGTGAGCGTGAGAAAGTTCCTCAACTACGCCGCTCATGACGCGGGTGAAGTAGCCCTCGCTCAGGTCGGGTGCGAGAACTCCGACACTCATGGAGCGGCTTTGCCGAAGCGAACGGGCGAAGTAATTCGGTCTGTAATTGAGGCGCTCGGCCGCTTCAACGACGCGGGTGCGGGTCTCCTGAGGGATGGACTTTGCCGATGGGGAATTGTTCAGGACCAGAGAGACAGTGGTCTGCGAGAGTTCGAGATGCTCGGCCAGCATTCTCAGATTGACGTGCCCTGGCGGCGTCGAAATCCTGCCCTTTGCCATGTTGGAGTTGTAACACGTTTTTAAGAAAGCTGGAACTGGGTTGGGGAGGCAAATAATTCGATTTGCCAAAGGGGGATCGGGTCAGGGGGGCCAGAGTGAGGATGGCTGGAAAACCGCTCCGGACTCCGGTCCAATTTATTGGGCGCGAATTTGATTCAGGCCAGGTGCGAGGGGCCACGCCCGCCCGTGATAAACAAAGCTTCCAGCAAGTTTGCCGGGCAGGGTTATGGTCGCGTCTAAAGTCGATCCATTGCGTTTGTATTCGATGTTGATCGGGCCTTCAGGATGAGGAAAGCTTGCCGTGATCGAATCCAGGTTGCCCAGATGCGGAGCAATGCGGATTGAGGCGAATCCGGGGCTCGCAGGCTCAACGCCTGCGACGAGCGTCAGCATGTCGTAGATGGGATGCGCCGACCAGGCGTGGGAGTCGGAGCGCGTGTCGCCGGGGACTTCAGGCCATGTGGAGAAATGCAGTGGCAGGAGCTTGCGCCAGGGATCGAGGGATTGCAGGTATTCGTCCGCCAGGTCCGCATGGTCAAGGGCGCGGGCGAGATAGAAGCGGAAGTAGTAGGAGGCGCTCATCTCGCCGTCTGGGGTGGTTCCCGGCTCGATGGCGAGAATCTTGCGCAGCAGCACTTCGTGCTGTTCTTGTTTTGGAATTACGTCGTACAGGATCGAAAGAATGTTGGCCTGCTGGCTGAAGATTCTGCGATCCGGATTATCGGCGAGGAGGCCGCGATCCGGACTCCAACACTTGTCATAGATGGCGGAACGGACATGCGCCGCGCGGGCGCGGTAGCGGTCTGCGAGGACGGGATCGCCGAGATTCTGCTCAAGGCCGCTGGCGTCGTCGAGTGCTCCCAAATATTCGAGCGTGGTCATGCAGGATTCGCCGCTCATGCTGTAGGTGGGGATCACCTCCTTGTCTTGGACCCAGTCAATGAAACTCCACCAGGGAACTGCGTTCAGCAGCCCCGTGGGGCTTTCGTAGCGAGCGAAGAAGCCTAAGACGGCGCGGGTACCGGGGAGCGCGGCACGGACTGGTTCGGGGTTGGGCCGGTACATCCACCAGTCGTGGAGCATGCCGATCCAGAGCAAGGAAAATGTGGGGATGGTCTGAGGCAGGGAACTGGGATAGCGGCTGCGCGTGAGGCCTTCCGGAATGCGTGAGTCATTGAAGGCATCGAGGGCTTGCTTGGCGAGGCGGTCGTCGCCCGCGACCGAATAGGAGATGAGCGCCTGAATGCGCGTGTCGCCGATGTATTGGAGCTGCTCGTAGTAGGGCGTGTCCATGTAGGTTTCATGGGCATCGAGGCGGGCGGTGCGCCAACTGATCTCCCAAATTTTGTCGAGGTCGGCGTCGCCGGATTTGAAGGTGGCGCGTTCTTCGAAAGGATATGCCGTGAAGTTGGCGGTTAGGGAGTCCAGTGTGAGCGGATCGGCGCCAGTGGTGATATCGACGCCGAGGTAGCGCCAGGTGCGCCACCAGAGCGGCTCGAAGGTGCGATGCGCGCCGCCGTCGAGAAGGAAGCTGTCGGTCAGGCCAAGAGCATCCCGGTCCGCGACTTCGTTGCGATCCCCTTTTTGCTTGTTCTTGTCGTAGAGAGCTTCAGAGTAAGTGAGGACGATGTGCGCGCCCTTGCCGCCCGAGACGGTGAGCTGCGGATAGGCGGTGGTGAGGGACTTGCGGTCGAGAAGGATGTGGACGTGGACACCGGGAGGAAGAGTCGCCGGTGCATTCGGAAATTTCGCAAGGCCCGGCTGCTCTGCGCCAATCGTGTCGAGCCTGACAATTTCACCGGCAAGCGTCGGCGCGTACTCCATGTGTGGAAGCGCGTCCGGGATAAGGCCCCATGGATTGTCGCCTGTGACTTCGGCGGAGTGGGCCTTGTTCACGCCGGGAAAGATGCTATCGCGCATGGGAGACGCGGCGAGTACCCAAGATGAGGTATTGGCGGTCGGAGAATTCCAGTTCCAGTCGTAGCGGGCGGCGTCGATTTCTTCGCCGGGGCCGGCGGCCATGTAGGTCTTGAACGTGACTGAGGTGCGGTCGAGCGGGCGTTGGCCGCGCTCCTCTTCGACGAGCCAGCCATCGGGAGTGCTAATCGAAGTTGCCCCACCTGGTTCGCTTTCGAGCAGAAATGCGGTGCGGTCGCTCATTTGAGCGATGGGCGCGAAGATGCCGAAGTTCCAGACGGTGGCGGTGATGAGGTTTTGGCCGCTCTGAAGGTAAGGCGCGAGGTCGAAGAGTTCATAGCGCCAGTGCGTCAGGTCGCCGCGCGCCGGGCCGTCGCCCACGCGATGGCCATTGACGAAAAGGATGAAGCGGTTGTCGGCACTGACCCGGACGCGATAGCTGGCGGGGACCGAGGGCAAAGTCAATGCACGGCGGAAGTGGAGAACGATGGGCTCACGCAGGGGCGCGGTGGGATGGGTGATCCAGGAGGCTGTCCAGTTCCGTTGGGGCGGGTCGGGCTGGATGGGGGATTGGGCGTGCAGGGCGAAGGCGTTGAGAACGAGGATGAAGAGGGCAAAAAAATGGCGCAAGGGATCGGACCTTTCGTTGAACAGACCAGCTTAGAACAGTTATGCGAGGTCAGTGTCCTGGATTTGAGGGAGAGTTAGTTTCCGAATTGCGGACTACCGACCCGGAATCCAGGGACGAAGCCGGCAAGGCATCGCACAGAGACAGGGCGAGCAGCGGGTACGCCGTGCTGCTGTAGCTGATGAACTGCCAATTATCCCTATTCAACGAGCGCGTCCACCATCTGCCCGAAGAGCGCTGGTTGGTCAGCAGCCATGAGACGCCGCGCTGGATGCGAGGATCGCTGGAGGGAACGCCCGCCTTGCGCAGGGCAACAATGGCGAGGCCGGTCATGTGGCCGTCGCTGGGAGGATCGGGGAATTCGAGCTCGGCTCGTAGCTTCTCGGCGCGATTTCCCTTTCCCCATTCTTCGGGAACAGCAAAGTTGCGAATCGACCATCCTCCATCGGGCCTTTGATGGCTGAAGATCATCTTAACCAGTTGCTGCTGTTGCGCGGCATCGAGAAGGCCGGGCAGCTCTGTTGATGCCCAGAGCAAGTCGGTTCGATCGTAATCGCCCTGCAGCTTGCGCTCCGCCCGAAGTAAGTTCTCCAGACGATTGACCTGCGCTTCGGTCGGCGTGCCGCGCTGCTGTTCTAGCCAACCCGGCGCGTTGCCCACGGCTCTTGCAGCCACGGTCGCTAACTGGTAGGGGCTCGACTCGAGGGGCGGATTATTGTCGTCTTCGATGAACCAATCTCCCGTTTCCCGCTGCAGTTTGAACATCAGGCTGAGAGCCTGTTCTGTTTCCGGCGACAGGCGGTGCAGGACGTGCGCGTCCCAAATGGCCAGGCCCGCGGCGATGTAGACCACTTGTGTCGGCTCTACTTCGGATTCGAGCTTTGCGGGATCGAGAGCTAAGTACCCCTTCAGTTCGGAGACAAAGAAATCGCGCAGCTCCTTTTGTGGTTGCCCAAACTGCGGAGTGAGCAGCGGCCTCACGACCATGTAAGAGCCATTGGTGTGGCAGGCCACGCACTTCCACTCTCCAGTCCAGGCGACCGCACCTTGCTCCATGTAGTCGACGGCCAGTTTGGATGAGAACGGGATTTTGGTTTCGTCCGGCGATGGCCGAGGGATGGTTACAGTCTGGAAGTGGTATTGATACAGAAACGGTGTATGCCAAGCGGTTTCTTTGGTTGCGCGCCGCAGTTCAAGAGGCGCGGCGTGCCCATCGTAGGTCCAAATCCCTGCAATGGTGGCGTCATCAGCACTGATCTTTCCCTGATATGCGCCCTTCCCCGCGTTGATGGTGAATTTCAGACTTGAACCATGCTGGGCGAAAGAGTCGATGTGAGTGGGGTCGTGAAAGAACTCGAGATAATACGCGGTTGGCTCCCAGCCTCCGGTGTCCTTTTTGACCATTTGAAGGACAACGCGACGCTGCTCTGCGCCCGATGTGAAGGTTCCTTGCCAGCTGGAGGCAGTGTCTTGTGCATTCAGGATGCAAGGCAACAGCACGGCGAGCGTGCAAAACGGAACAAGGCCTCTTCTCATCAACTATTCTCCGTGCGACGGATACTTTGGGTGGCGCAGTTCGCCAAGACTTTCGGGGTGCGGAAATGATATCAGTTGGCGGATTGCGGACCGGACGACCGGAAAACGAAGATCTGGGCCCCGGGTCGTCTTACAATGATCTGCACCGAATTCATTCAATGGGCCACCTCGATGTCGGCTTTTTCCTTCGAGTCGAGCACAGATGGAATGGGGAGCCGGAGACGCGAAGATCGGAAAAAATGGAGGGAACGAATGAGACTGCGTGAAGGACGATCTCTATTCAGAAGTGTTGCGATGATGGCATTGGCAGGGGCGGCGCTGGGCGTACCGCCCGCGAGCGGGTCCCAGGCAGGTGGTGGAGGGGATAACAGTCCCGATGTGCTTGAGGTTCGCCACTATGTGCTCACGCTCGACAAGGCACAGAGGGCGGCCACCGCCGTGCAAAGCATCAACCAACTGGCCGCAGCGAATCCCAGCCTGAATGCGGCGTTGGATGGTTCCAGCGGCACGACGGGTAAGAAGCCGATCGCGCAGCAGGCCCAGGACATCGATTCGCGCTATCCACAGATAGCTGCGATCATCCGAACGAACGGGCTTGGTACACGGGAGTTCATCGTGATCACGGGCGCAATCCTCAACGACGTGGGCTGGGTAACGATGAAGAAAGGCGGCATGGTCCAGACTTACCCAGCAGGCATGATTACGGCGGAAAATGCAGCTTTGATCGAGGGAAACTGGCCTGCATTCCAGGAGATCGCCGCCAAGATGACACCGCCTAATGTGAAGTAGGGGCGGTTGGCAAGCAAGTCAACGTGTAGGAGAGAGCGTGGTGGCAGGCAATTGCTTTTGCCAGGGCGGTACACAACTTTTTCGCGGTTCTTCTGTCCCAAATCTTGGCACCATCTTCTTGGTTCCGCGAAGGATGGCCAGCGGGCCTTCCTGGAAATGGACCTTTTGCCCGGTTTTCGGGTTGTATGCGTTTGATTTTGCGGCCTTGTAACCTCCTGTTCATATTGCCCCGTTAGGCTACCGTTGGTGATAGCTCCTGTGCCAGAGATCCGTATCTCGCAAACGCAATTTCAGCGTGAGCCCAAGACACCCGATGAACCACGCGCGGCCAAAACGGCGCCTGCAGAGCCTTCTCCGATCCGGCAATACCTGCTTTCCCGAGGAAACTCGGCCATCGCCGATCGCGCCTTCAGGATTCTCATGGTGCTCTGTGCGCTGAGCATCTTCGCGATCGTGGGACTGATTGCCTGGCAACTGGTGGCAAGTTCCCAAATGACCTGGCAGAAGTTCGGGATTGGCTTCTTCTACAAGACCTTTACCAATTCTGTTACGAATGAGCCGTTGTACTGGGATCCGGTCAATGAGCAATTCAGTGCTCTGCCATTTATCTACGGCACATTGGTGTCCTCGTTTTTGGCGCTTTTGATCGCGGTTCCGCTTGGAGTTGGACTGGCCATTTTCCTCACCGAGATGAGCCCGCGTGCTTTGCGTGGTCCACTCGCATTCCTGACCGAGTTGCTGGCTGCCATTCCGAGCGTGATCTACGGCCTTTGGGCTGTGTTTGTTCTTGTGCCGCTCCTGCGGGAATATGTGAATCCATTTTTGACTGCTTTGTTGGGCTGGACGGGCTTTTTTTCCAATGACAACCCTACCGGCCTAGGCTTTCTGGCGGGTGGCGTAATCCTGGCGATCATGATTCTGCCGATCATTTCATCGCTCACCCGCGAGGTGATGAGTGCCGTACCTCACTCGCAACGCGAGGCGGTTCTAGCGCTCGGCGCCACGCGCTGGGAGATGATCAGTATGGGAGTGCTTCGGAATGCGCGCATCGGCATTGTCGGAGCGATCATTCTCGGTTTGGGTCGAGCGTTGGGCGAGACCATGGCAGTCACGATGGTCATCGGCAACACGCCGGAGATCCACCGCTCGCTGCTCTCGAACGGGAGTTCGATGGCGGCGGTGATTGCGAATGAATTCACCGAGGCCGTGAACGACGTGCATCGGACCGCGTTGATTGAGATCGGCCTGGCTTTGTTTATCGTGACGATCATCGTGAACGGGCTGGCTCAAATTCTGGTCTGGGCCGTAACGCGGGGAACGCCATCGCAGGTGCGTTGAGGAGACTTTGGTGGGGCTGGAGAACTTCAAGTCAGAGAGCTTCAAGTCAAGGATTCGGACGATCACCGATGGCGCCGTCACGGTGCTGGCCATTTTGGCGACAGTGCTGGTGGTGTTGCCGCTGGTCGTGATCTTCGGATATCTCGTCTACAAAGGAGCGAGTTCGCTGAATCTGGCTTTCTTTACGCAGATTCCCAAACCGGAAGGTGAAGACGGCGGAGGCATGGCCAACGCCATTGTCGGTTCTGCCGTGCTCCTGGGTATATCCAGCGCAATTGGCGTCCCGATTGGAATTGGCGGCGGCATCTTTCTGGCGGAGTACGGACGGGGAACGAAACTGGCAAACGCAGTGCGCTTTACTGCGGATGTGCTGAATGGCGTGCCTTCCATCGTGATGGGTTTGGCGGCGTATGCATTGATTGTCAGCCCTCATATCGGCTTTTTGCCGTTTGTCGGCCATTTCTCGGCATTTTCGGGCGGGGTTGCACTGGGAATCATGATGATTCCCACGGTCTGCCGGACCACGGAAGAGATGCTGCTGATGGTGCCGCACGCGGTGCGCGAGGCTGCGCTGGGATTGGGTGTTCCCGCCTGGCGGTCGGTTCTGTCGATCACGGTGAAGACGGCCTCTCCGGGCATCATCACGGGATGCATGCTCGCGTTTGCGCGCGTGGCCGGCGAAACGGCCCCATTGCTGTTTACGGCGCTGGGCAATTCCTTCATGAGCACCAGCCTGGACCGGCCGATCGAAGCACTTCCCCTGCAGATTTATGTCTACGCGCTTTCGCCATACGATGACCAGCACAGGCTGGCATGGGCGGGCGCGCTGGTTTTGATTTCATTGATCGTGGTTGCTGTATCTCTGGTGCGCTACGTAACCAGCCGAGGAGTCTTGAAAGGGGCAAGCTAAGTGGGCGTTCGCATCGACGTGACCAATCTGAATGCGTGGTACGGTACCAATCACACGCTGCAGGACATCACATTGAATATTCCGGCTAACCACGCCACGGCGCTGATCGGGCCGTCCGGCTGCGGGAAGAGCACGTTTGTGCGGTGCCTGAACCGGATGCACGAGACGAATCCCATTGCGCGGGTTACAGGGACAGTCCGTATCGGCGACCTGGACATTTATAACGACGCCAAACCGGTGCAGGTCAGGCGCCGCGTGGGGATGGTCTTTCAGCGGCCGAACCCGTTTCCCACGATGTCGATCTACGACAATGTTGCCTCCGGGCTAAAGCTGAACGGGTACAGCAACCGCCGGGTGCTGGACGAGATTGTGGAGAAATCGCTGAAGAACTCCGCTCTCTGGGATGAAGTGAAGGACGATCTAAAGAAAAAATCCGGAGCGAGCCTATCCGGTGGCCAGCAGCAGCGCCTGTGCATTGCGCGCGCACTGGCCGTGGACCCCGAGGTATTGCTGATGGACGAACCGGCATCGGCGCTCGATCCTGTTTCGACTTCGAAGATCGAGGATCTTATCTTTCAATTAAAGTCGCAATACACTATCGTGATTGTGACGCATAACATGCAACAAGCGGCCCGCGTTGCAGAGAAGACCGGGTTCTTTCTGAATGGCCGCATGGTGGAATTCGACTCGACGCACAAGATCTTTACGAATCCCAGCGACAAGCGCACTGAGGACTACATCACGGGCAGGTTTGGATGACGCGCATTCGGTTTCAACGAAGCCTCGACGAATTGAAAGAGAACCTGCTGATGATGGCAGGCCTTGCAGAACAGGCCATCCAAAGGGCTATTGAGGCGTATCGTGTGCGCGACCTGTCGATCTGCGATCTGGTCAGCCGCAGCGAGAATGCGATCAACCGGCTGGAGCGCGACATCGATCAGGCGGCGCTCGATCTGCTTGCCATGGAGCAGCCGATGGCCATCGACCTGCGATTCATTCTGAGCGTGATTAAGATTAACGCCGATCTGGAACGCGTGGGCGATGCGGCCAAGAGCATCAGCGATCGTGTGCGCAACATGGAGCAGATGGCAGTAGCCGATTTGCCCGTGGATATTCCGCGGATGGCCACGCTCTCGGCGGAGATGGTGCGCAAGAGCCTGCAGGCGTTTATTGAAGCGGATGCGGATATTGCGCGGAATGTACTCACCATGGATGACGCTGTGGACGCGATGAATCGCGCTGCCTACAAGTCGCTGACTAAGGTGATGGAAGAACAGAGCCATATTGCACCGCAGGCCCTGAACGCATTGATGATTAGCCGTGCCCTGGAGCGCGTGGCGGATCACGCGACGAACATCGCAGAAGACGTGATTTTCTGGGTGCAGGGCGACGATGTGCGGCATCGCAAGAGCGTGGCTGCGCAAAAAGAGCGAGATGCGAAGACGGCCAGCTGACGTCGCAGTTCAGCTTTCGACTGCCCACCAATCGAACATCGCCATGCGCGGATAATAGAGGCCGGCACGGACGGGTGCGTTTTTGCCGCGAAGTCGACGCAGGATTACGGCATAGGCCTCGAGTTGTGGTGCAAAAAGGCTGCGAAAGCCCGGCAACGCCACAGATGGGTCAAGGTTGCCGGCATGGGCAGTTTTGAAGTCGATGATCCACCATGCATCCTGGCCCTCAGATTGGGGCTCAAGCCCTGCGCGAAACACGCGATCGACGCGAATGGAACGCAAGGTGTCCGCGACGATGCCCGTCCAGGCGGCTTCACTCGCGGCCTCGGCATGCGGCGACAGGATCCATTGGCCGACTGGATCTTTCGTGGCTTGGTGCGCGACGTCGAGAGCCCGGGCAGCAATGGAATTCGCTTCAGTTTGCGTCATGCCAGTGGCGCGGTTCTGAGCCCGGATGTGCGGCAACACTTGGGAGAGTGCTGCGCGCGTGGCGGTCCAATCGTTGGTTGCACGTAGCCGAGCTGATTCTTCCAATAACTTGTGAACTCCATTACCCAGTGCGCGCGAAGCCGTTCCCCCTTCGTGGCGCGTGTATCGTTCTGGATCGCCGCTTCGGATGGGATCGTGCTCGATGAGCGCGCCGGAAAAGGTTGTCGAATCCGGTGGGCTGAATTCCGCCGGAAGGCGGCGGAGCAGAGTTGGCTTGGCGTGGCTGGGCATCACCTCAAGATTGGAGTTGGCGGAGGCAGCGATTGTTTCGACCAGCAGTTCTTCGTCGGCTCGCGATTCTGTTCTTGCGGATTGCCATTCGTCGAAGCGCGCGAGCAACTGTTCTTCAAACGCGGGCCATGCGGTGGCGAGGAGACAATTGCTCGGCTCGACCAGGGTAGGACTGCCCAAGGAATTCTTGTATTCGGGCCTTGCGAAGAAGTGCAGTTCTTCTCGTGCGCGCGTGGCAGCGACGTAAAGGATGCGCCGCATTTCCTGCGATTCGCGCTCACGATACATGCGATCGACCCACTGTTTCGACATTCCGCGCTCTGCTCCTCGGGTTTGTATAGGTGCTACCAGGAACTCGGTGATTTCGCCGGAAGAATCGGGCTCTGCCAAGCCGCGTTCAAGCCACGAAAGCAGCTTGCCACCCGTGTTTCGGCCGCGCACCTGCAATTCGGGAACGATGACGAGTTCAAACTCGAGTCCCTTGGACTTGTGAATGGTCATCAACTGCACGCCGCATTCTGTGTTCGCTGCCGGATCGGGCATTGCGGTCAGAGCTTCGAGGGCCGAGTCGAGCGCAGAACCGAGGAAATCCTGTGCGCCGTTGGGCAGACTGTCGAGGCAGCGCCAAAGCAGTTTGAGATTGGCTTGAGCCGTTGGGTCTACGCAACTGGCACCGCCGAGGCTGAGCCAGACCTGCTCCAGCCATGTACCTAGAGACGCCGTCGACAGCGTTGAGGCCAGTGTGGGCACGAATTGGATCGCGCGCAGAACGCGATCCACAGCGCCGCGGCTGTCGTGGCTGAGAAGACGAATTCGTTCAGCAATCACTTGTGGGACTGGCCGTTCAAGCAGTTCCGGTTGATCGCCGCCTGTGAGCGTGTGAAGGTCTGACAGCGCAAGTCCACACCAAGGAGCACGCAACACACCGAGCCAAGCAATGCGATCGAGAAGATTGAGGATCGCTCGCCCAAGGGCTAATGCGTCCAGAACCTCGGGCCGCTCGCTCAATCGTTCCAGATCTATCGCGCGAAAAGGAATTGCCGCCTTGCGCAGCGCGACAGCGATGGGCTCGAGAGATTTGCGGGTTCTGCCTAAGACTGCGACGCGATATTTGGTTCCGGCCTCTCGCGCCTGCTCGACACGATCGAGGTGGCTGCGGATGAGCGCGACGATTTCAGCGGTTTGATTGTCCCGGGCCTCTTCTCGTTCTGCCTGGGTTTCTCTCCTTTGCTGCTGCGTGTCGGGCGCCGACAAATCCTTGACTGAAGATTGCGGCATGAACTCGAAGTGCAGCGACAATTTCGGGTATGAGCCGGCGCTTCGATCGCGAGCTGGTTCCGCGGGGGTGAACGTGATACCGCTGCCATCATCCTCGGCGAAGATGCGATCGAAGGATTCATTCAAATCCTGGACCAGAGTGGGCTCGGTCCGGAAATTGGCGCTGAGCGGGACGAAATCGAAGAGGAGAGGATCGCTTCCTAAGATCTCCAGTCCGAATTTCCGCACGCGGGGAAAGAGCTCGGCATCGGCGTCGCGAAAGAAATAGATGGACTGGATAGGATCGCCGACAACAAAGAGGGTGCGGCCAGATTGGTCGGGCCATGCGGCAGCGAGGCTGCCGAGCAAACGATGCTGGCGACGGCTCGTGTCCTGGAACTCGTCGACCAGAAGGTGGCGGATACCGTCGGCGACTGCAATTGCAGCGTCGTTTGGTAAACCGTCCTCGCCAGCGAGTACGCGCTGTGCGATCTGGGCCACTTCAATGAAGTCCACCGCTCCGGCTTCGGCGAATACGATTTTGAGTTCGGCCACAGCCTGGCGAAGCAACGTGAAACACGCACGAACGATGTGCCAATCTTCTTCAGAGTAGCGAGGCGGAGGCAGTGTGCCGATGTCACAGAGCGCGGCTTCGAGGCCGGCGATATTTTTCAAATCGGCGATCAGCCGGGTGAGGCGTGCCTTCTCGAGCTGGCGATCTGAGGGAAAGCCACGGGTCTTGTCGATCCGAATGCGAAAGGCGCCTTCCTGAGTGAGCACGAGGTCGGCGAGACTGAGAAGTGCGCACCGGCCCTCGTCGAGCGATTCGGCGCTTTCCCATGGGCCGGAGGGAAATTCGGCGAGTTCGGCGAGGTCCTGGTGGAGTGCATAGCCGCTCTGTTCACAGGCAAAGCGCGCGAGTTCCAGAGCCTCGTTGCGCGCGCTTGGCACCTGATCAAGCAGCCGATTGATCTCAGCGATTGCCAGGCAAACGGCATTCGCAAACGGTCGTTCCAGACGGTCGCGCAGGGCATCCCAATCTGGTTCGTTCTGGAGCACAAAACCGTGCATCCAGCGATCGCGTTTCCCGAGCATTTCAATGAGCAGGTTTTCGAGCTCGCTCCAGTTGTTATCGCGCCACAGGAGCAAATCCTCAAGTGCGGCGCTTAAAGCTGCGTTGCTCCCCCCAAGTTTCTTCAACGAGCTGCGCGCAGCGCGGCGGTACAGCTCCGACGGTTTCTCGTCAATTCTCAAGTCGGCGCCGAAATGCGAGAGCAGCGGTTGCTGGATCGCCAGTTCACGACAGAAGGAGTCGATGGTCGAGATCCGCAGATTGGCGGGGAGATCTTGAAGCTGCCAGCCGAGCGCGTGCGATCGGAGGAGTGCGCGATGAGCCAGCACCTCCATGGAGAACTCGTCCGAAGAGGCAGCGGGTGCGCCGGTGGCCGATGCCTTCTCGAGTTCGGCGAGAATGCGGATTCGCATTTCAGCGGCGGCAGCCTTGGTAAACGTGATGGCGACAATCTGGCCTGGATCGTCGACTTCGCCAAGCAGCCGCAGGAAGCGGCGAGTGAGCAGGTCGGTTTTGCCCGAGCCGGCGGGAGCCTGGACGAGAATAGAGCGGGCAACACTGAGTGCCTTCTCGCGCTGGGACTGATCGGGAGGCGCGGCCTTGACTGCAGACTTACTCATCGGCTGGCACCTCCTCCTCGTCTTCCAATTCAGACTGAGACCGATTTTCGTGAATGCGGCAAAGCGCATGAAGACCGCACCGCTCGCAGGTGACCGGATATTCGCGCGGGTCGACTTCGGCACGGCCGGCAATGAAATCGTGCGCGAGCTGTTCGATGGAGCTCTTCCATTCGGCGAGCTGTTCGATTGTGAGGGGTCTTTTAACGAGCGCATCGGTGCGTTTGAGGTCGCTAATGAGAGTCGCATTCGCGTCGGTCACGCGTCCAGCAAACTCGAAGTCGCCCACGCGAATCTTTGCAAAGACCAGGCCGCCTAGCCGCTGGTTGAGCGCGAAGCCGGCATAAACTGGCAGCTGCACGTCGTCCGGGCGAGGCAGTTCCCACGCCTTGCACGTGACGTTACCGGTCTTGTAGTCGATGACAAGCATCGATCCATCGCTGAGCTGATCGATGCGATCGAGGCGCAGGTCCAACTCGAGATCGCCGATGTGAACTGTGCGCGCCGACTCAGTTTCCGCAACGATGAAGGGAATACGCGTGGCCTCGTATGCAAGCCATTCAGTGACGAGGCGCTGGAGTCGCGTCGCCTCAAGCTCAAGATAGAGACGCGGCATTCGATCTACGGTCCCATCGGCTAACTTTTCTTGCATGATTCTGCGGATATGGTTTTCGATGAAGGCTCGCAGATCCGGAAGTTCGAGCAGGTCGTCAAGGGCACGCAATCCGTAAGGTGGTCCGGCCCAGACGGCGTGCAACACCGCATGAAGCAGCAGACCGCGCTGCGAAGCCGAAAGTCCGAATTCTGCTGGCCGCCAACCGTGCGCGTCGAGCCGCGCCGTAGCAAAAGCCTTGAACGCGCATTGGGACTGGGATGTGAGGACAGTCGATCCTCCGCGAATTTTGCCGGATGGGAAGGGAACGCGGCTCGCGTCGGCGAACTGAACGGTGAGCTGCATTTCGGTTCGCGGCGCGATGAACTCCGTGGGAAGCGGCAGAGGCGTTCCGGCAAAGCGCTCGACGAGGCGAGATGGACGAGTTTCGGTATCGGTCTTTTGCGATGCGTAGCTGAAGTTGACGATGGGCGCCGATCGCAGCAAGCGCTTCGTCATGGATTCTGCCAGATCCCAATCGTGACGGACCGAGGCGTGGGGCATGCCGAGTTCTCGCTGCAGAAAAAGCGGCAAGAAAGGATGCGCGGAGCCCGAAGCAGGCCATGCTTCTTCATTCGCGCCGAGGAACCAAAGCGCATCGGCGTCGAGTCCTGCAGACTCGGCGGGGCCCGTGATCTGGATCGGCGAATCGGTGGACTCCGGAGCGAACAGTGTCTCGTTGAGGATGCGTGCCAGGGACAAGAGGAATTCATGCCAGGTTTTGCGCTGGCCGTCGAACCCCAGCGAGGCGCAGAGATCCAAGGCTTGCTCCCACCTCTGCCACGCCTGAAACTCGGCGCTCGATAACGCTCGCTGGCCGGGAAGGCCTGCGATACGGAGAAGCTCAGGGACTCGAGCGGCCCAATGGATGGGGCTCTGCGGCTGGTCTTTCATGTCTCGTTGGGCTTGGGCCATACCGCGAAGCCATTCGGACGAGCGGCCTTCCCGAGTTGCGGGCTGATTTGCGAAAGCTTGCAGGGTCCATTCGGGCCGCGCAAGACTCCGACGGCGGATCGCTCTCATGCTTGCCTGGAGGGCAACGGACTCTGTTTGTCCAGCGCCCAACAAGCCCGTGGAGAAGAGCCAGTCCATTTCAGTTTCCGAGAGCGGGCCGTCGAGCCAGCGGAGCAGAAGATGAGCGGCGCGCACAAGTTGGACCTGGCTGAGCGGAATGCCGAGAGAGAATTCGAAAAGCGGTCGCGCTCCAGGTCCGGCGTAGCGAAGAAAGGCGCGCTCGATCTCACCTCGGTGCGCGGCGATGTCCTGCGAAATAACGAGAAGGCGCGTTCCGGGTTTGGCCGCGATCTGGCCCATGCACCAGTTTGCGCACGCTGAAATTTCGGAATCTTCGTCGGCGGATTTGTAGAAATGAATTTCGTTGGCCTGCGCGTGGGCTTCAGGTTCTTGCCATGAACCCCAGGCATCGAAGAGCGCTTTGTGAATCGGAAGGAGGCGGTCGAAGCCGACCGCCAATAATGGAGCGCGAGCGATTGCGTCCTGTTGCAGAAGGGGAACCAACTCAAGCGGCACACGCGCCTGGCTGATAAGTGCGGACTCGCGGCAAACCCGATCGAAAGCCGCGAGCCAGGCACTGAATGCTGCAGGATCATTATCCCAGCCGCTTCGAACGGCCGCGTCTAAATAGCGTGGAACAAAAGAACACAGCAGCTCATGCGCCCTCATTGCCATGGTGGCGAGCCGCTGGCGCGGAGCTTCGAGGGCTGAAGCAAGGTGTTGCTCGCGACCTATAATTTCCGCCCAGAGCGCCTGTTCTTGCGCGGAGTTCAGGAGCATGCGCTCATCGCGTGCGTACTTTTCCCAGGATGCGGCGATGAAACTTGTCCATGCATGAATGATGGGCGCGGGCCAGGCCATTGCGCCTTCCGCACGACGGCGGCGGTGGAACGCCATTTGCAAGGAGCGTGCGGTTCGTTCGCTCGCTGTGACTATGAGTCCGCCACCGCGAATCCAATCGTCGATCTGCGCGTGACGCGAAGGCTCCATGCTTGCGTTATACGCTGTCCGGGCTGGACGGCGCTATCGGCGCGACCGTTGGAAATCGCGGTTGTAAACTGGGGTGTGAGTCGCCGACTTTTTGCTTTTTCGCTGCTAGTCGTTGTGTTGGCAGGTTGCCATCCGGGTCACCAGAATTCCTCAGCAACAGAGGCGAGTTCTTCGTTCAAGATCTACAAGCTGCGGGGCAAAGTCGTCTCGACGAATGCGGGGACGGGTGAAGTCACGCTCGATCACGAAGCCATCCCCGGGTTTATGGATGCGATGACGATGCCGTACAAGCTGAAAGACGCAAGCATTCTGAGCGAGCTGCATCCGGGAGATGTGATTACGGCCGATCTTCTGGTTTCGCAAAATGCGGATGCCGATGTGCTGCTCGACCACATTGTTGTGGTGGCGCAGGGGAAACCCGATTACAAGCCCGCGGTTATCTACCATGTGCCTGCGCCGGGCGATACGGTGCAGGACTTCGCGTTGCGGAATCAGGACGGACGTTTGATTCATCTTGACCAATTTCGTGGGAAGGAATTGCTGATCACTTTTATCTACACGCGCTGTCCGCTGCCGGACTTTTGCCCGCGCGTCACACATCACTTTGCCGCGATCGAGAAGCAACTGGCAGCCGATCCGGCGCTTAATGCGCGAACACATTTGTTGAGCGTGAGCTTCGACCCCGAGCACGATACGCCGGAGAGACTGAGAGCGTACGGTGCCCAGTACATCGGCAGCGATGCGAAGGGCGCATTTGCCCATTGGGACTTTGCGGTGCCTCAGAAACCTGTTCTGCTGGAGATGGCCAAATACTTTGACCTGGGAATGACCGCGGGACCGGACGAGTCGATTACGCACACGCTTTCGACGACGCTGATTGGGCGCGACGGTAAAGTGGTGCGATTTTACCCCGGCAACGAGTGGACTCCGGAAGAGGTTATGGCGGATGTAAAGCAGGCGGCCGGCAAGTAATTCCGGGCAATTTGCAGGAATTGTGCATCGAGCGCGGCTGGGATTCATCCAAGCATTGGATTCAACGAAGCAACTGATACCCTGAACTTGTACATAGGACGAGAATGCAATGGCGAAAGTGACATTGGTATTTGCGGCTCTTTTGGTCGCTTTGGGCCTGGCTGGGTATCTGGGCACGGGCAGCCTGCACCCGACGGCCCTGATTCCGACCTGGTTT
>Ga0302325_10002827_pt1 | contig 41753 bp, 34 predicted proteins | sample Palsa_T0_2_FD_201948 | JGI IMG/M metagenome (GOLD analysis project Ga0302325, IMG submission 201948) | Peat permafrost microbial communities from Stordalen Mire near Abisko, Sweden - Palsa_T0_2 | ecosystem: Environmental > Terrestrial > Soil > Palsa > Peat permafrost | place: Sweden: Abisko...
CAGCAGAGCGTCGGGGACGAGTTCACTGGCAACGGCCCGCTTCATATGCAATGTGATATATCCTGGAATGGTGGGCGCGCAGCGAACAGATGATTGGCTAGCGGTGGCCGGGGCCCTGGTTGCCGATGCCCGCTTGCGCGCCGGGCTGACCCAGGCCGAGCTGGCCAACCGTGCGGGCACCGTGCAGTCCGCTATCGCCGCGTACGAAGCTGGCCGGCGCCAACCGACGTTGCCGACCCTTTACCGGCTCCTGGCCGCGGCGGGCTTCGACCTTCGCGCCCGCCTCGAAGCCCACGACCCCCATGACGAGACGCTGGAGGAGTGGGAGGCTTCGCTCGACCCGGCCGAGGCGGCCCGCTGGAGGGCCAAGCTCGCCAGCCAGCGGCACCGTGCTGCTACCTGGGCCGCCAGCTGAGGCCTGTGGCAACGGCCGAGCGTTGTGGGTGGCCGACCGAGGACGGCGGCCGCTGTGACGAACCTGTCGGTGTGCCCGGAGCGCGTTGCGCTGCCCACCGCAGAGCTGAACCCGCCGACAAGGCCGCCGCTGCCCGGCGTTCCGCCAGGGCCAGGTCCCGGCCCGCCCCAGCCGACCACCTCCTCTCGCCGACGAGGACGCGGCAGCTATGTTTGCCGCGCTGGGCCGCCACCACGTCGCCTACGTAGTGATCGGCGGGATGGCCGTCGCCTACGTAGTGATCGGCGGGATGGCCGCCGCCCTCTGGGGCTCGGACCTGCCCCGCACCACTGACGTCGACATCACCCCGGCCGCAGACCGGGACAACCTCGTGCGCCTGGCTGCAGCCCTGGCCGACCTGGGCGCCCGCTTGAGGGTGCAGGGCGTCCCCGAAGGTGTCCCGGCGCCCCTTGACGCCGAAGCTCTTGCGGGCCGCTCGGTCCTCACGTTGACCACCAACCACGGCCCCCTCGACGTGAGCTTTGTCCCCGAGGGGACTTCGGGCTACGCCGACTTGGCCACCAGGGCCACCCGCCGGCCGCTCGCGGGCCACGACGAGGTGCCCGTCGCCGACCTGGCCGACGTGATCGCCTCCAAGGCCGCTGCCGGCCGGGCCAAGGACCTGCGCCGGCTGCCGTCGCTGCGTCGCTTGCTCGCCCGCTTACGACCACCGGGCACCTGACCTCTTAGCTGCCTGCTCCAGGGGGGCCACGGCGCAACCACGGGGCCTGCGAGACTGTCAGGGTGAGCACGGCCGCCCTGGAGGCCCTTGAGCGTCCCTCCGACCGTTCGCTACTCGTTGTTCGCCGTTCTCGACGACCCGAACGACGAAAACGAGGTACGGGCTTGGCTGGCGCGCATCACGCAGGCCGCACCCACGGAGCTGGGAGCAGCCGACCAGATCGAGGCGGCGAGCGCCGACGGGATCGCGTTTTCCACCATCGAGGCCTCCTACTCAGCCGACGTCAGCCTGGTTACCTGGCGACGAACTCAACCCGATCCGACGGCGCCACGTGATGACGCGCCTTCCCACCCGTTGGTTCGGTACCCACAGCGAAGACGGATGGATCCGCTCAATGAGAAGGGGCAAGCACCCCCAGTCGACGCCAGCTTCTCACCCCATTCAGGTGATGCCGACTCACCCGACCTGATGACATCCTGACGTGGGAGGGGGAGACCTTTTAGATGTCGCTCTGCGAAACGGCGTCCCGGGCCCCACCGGCTTGCTGTAACCCCGACACACACGATCTGGCTACCCGCTCGAAACCGGGCACCGGACTCGCCAGGAGACCCATATGCGCGCACTCGTACTCAACTCATTCGCCGGGCCCAGTGCTGTCACCGTCACGGAAGTAGGTGACCCGATGGTGGCGGACGGAGAGGTACTGGTCCGGGTCGACGCGGCCGCTGTCGGACCGTGGGACCCGCAGACCACTCTGGGGTACTTCGCCGCCGCTGGCGGGATGGCCACGTTCCCGCAGATCCTGGGCTGGGACCTCAGTGGGACCGTGGTCGAGATCGGACCAGGCGTCGCTGAATGGAGTCTCGGGGACCCCGTCATGGGCTACAGCGCACAACCATGGACGGGTGTCGGGGTGTTCGCCGAAGAGGTCAGCATGTCCACGGGGCTGCTGACCCCCAGGCCCGTTGACCTCGACATCAACGTCGCGGCGACCCTCCCGGTGGTGGCGTTGACCGCCGACCTGGCCCTGCGAGAGGCCGGCTTGACAGAAGGCGCGACGCTGTTGGTGCTCGGTGCCGCTGGCGCGGTGGGCAGCCTGGTCACGCAGCTGGCGGTGCAAGCCGGGATCCGTGTCGTCGGTTCGGGCTCCGCACGCGACCTGGCCCGCATCGAAGCCCTGGGTGCTCAGGCCGCGTTTGACCGCAGCGCCGACGTGGCCGCCCGGACGTTGGCAACGACCGGCCCGGCCGACGCCATCATCGACCTGGTAGGAGCGGCGGCTCGACCGAGTGCCATGGGCGCGCTGCGCCCCGGAGGTCGCTTCATCACTACCATCCGCGGGCCTCTTCCCGAAGGGCTCACCGATCCGCCCCGGAAGATCGACGTGCAGCCCAACCCGGACCGGCTGGGCCAACTGGCCCGACTGGTGGCGGCCGGGACGCTCCGGGTGGCGACCGGCGCAGTGTTGGCTCTGGACGATGCCCAGCAGGCGTACCAGCTGGCCACGAGCGCTGGCGCGGCCAAGACCGTCCTCAAGCCCTAGCTCGCCCCCGCACGCTTCGCCAACATGCTCGTCTCCGGTCGCATGGAGCGGCGCAGCGAGGCTACCGTGGCGGGGAGTTCCGGTCTGGGCTCGCCGCCCTGGAATTGAGCGACAACTGACTTTTCGCCAGTTCGAAGATAGAGAGGGAAAATCGAGGGGTAGCGGGGGCCCAAGTTCCAAATGTTTGTTCCTGCCGCTTCGCCCGGCGGACCACTGCCTAGGCGGCGAAACCAAGCTCAGGTGCGAGCCACCTGCTGCACCCCGAGCAGCTCGAGCCCGAGCGATTCGATCAACGAGAGCACCCCGAACAACGCCGCCTGATCAGGAAGTTCACCCGAAAGAACGGTGTCGCTGTCAATCGCCGCTGCGGTCAGCGTCGGGAAGGCGGAAAGCAGCGTACCTCCCAACACTCCGCGAAGTCGTATTTCATATATTGGGATGGCGGGTTTCTTGACTATCCCCCGAGCCTGGCTCGTGATCGTATGACTCCGCATCACCCAGATCGGATGAACCGCCGATCGTGATCGTATGAACCGGGCTCAGCCAGCATGAACGGTGTGGCTCAACAGGCTGAGATTTCGTGCGTATTCGACAGTCTGGCTTCGGCTGTGTGCGCCGAGTTTCGTATAAATATTGCGCATATGAGTCTTGACCGTATTGACGGAAACGTAAATCTCGGAGGCGATTTCCGCTGAACTGAGATTGGTCGGTAGGAAACGCAGTACACGCAGCTCCGTCTCGCTCAGGCTGACGGCCACCGATCTCGGATGCCCCCCATCTCCATCGAGCTCCCGTCCGGAGAGAAAGTCCTGGATCAGCGTCAGAAACCCACCGTGCGCCGTCTGGTGGCGAGGATGACGCTTCAAAAGATCCGTGGTTTCGAGGAAGAGGAACGGAATGATCAACTCGTCAGCTTCAGCAAGGTCGAGAGCACGTTCAACTGAGTTTTGCGCCTCAAGCACTTCGTCCATCATGTAGCGCGCCCGCGCGTCGAGGAGCAGTGAGCGAATGAGGACAAGTCGGTGGTGGACGCCGATCGCCTCCGTCACGGTTGCCTTCAACACGGCGAGGGCGCCATGGGCGTCACCGTTGGCCAGCGACCGTACGGCGATAACCTCGCGCACTTCGCCGCTGTTCCTCTCTGCTTCAGTTAACTCATCGAGGGCTTTCTGGACCAGGTTGGTCTCGTTCGCCAACACGGCCGAGTACAACATTGCGCACCGCGACATCAGGGCAAGGGGGGATTTGCTGGCCAGGCTCGTCCCCAATCGTTCGGCCTCGAGAAAACTCGTAATGGCTTGTGCATAGTTTGCCTTGACCAAGTTGACGATGCCATGGCCGGTGTGGAGAACGAAGCCAACAGCGGGCTCGAGGTCGGATCGCAGTGTCTCTTCGGCACGACGAAACGCCCGCTCCGCTGCCGCAACCCTGCCGGTCGCGACCAAGCAACTCCCGAGAACGACGAGTGCTGCACCGGCAACAGGATCGTTTTGCCAGCCGTGACGCTCAGTGGTGGCGATTACCTCTTCTGCAACCGAGCGAGCCGCTGCGAAGGAACTCCAAGTCAACGACTGGGCCCGGTGCACCTGGCAGCTGACCTCCAGGTACGGTCGCCGGATCTTTCTGGCGATATCTTCGGCCGCTGTCAAGTGCTGATCTCCATCTTCACGGCGGCCCGACCACACTTCGACGATCCCGAGGTTCATCAGTATCAACGCCCGAGCATCGCTTTGCATGGCGATGTCCTCGTTGGACAACGGCTCTGCAAATAGGGCGGCTGGTTGCGGAGCATCGAGTACCGATTGGAAATCTCCGATCCGTCTGGCCAGCGTCAGCCGGGTCACGTACAACATTATTTCGAAACGTCGCCGGCGATCCTCGGGGACTTCGGGGGCACGATGCTCGGCCAAGGCCAGATGAGCTGCGGCTTGGTCGAGAGAGCCTCCGATGAGCTCATCGGCGGCCAGCACGGCAGCAAGCTCGGGCGCGTCGGACCGGCTGACGGCGGTATCGAGCAGTGACCGAACTGTGGCTTGCCGGCCATCCAACATAAGGCTGAAGTAGTGCTCCACCAGCAAGCTGGCGACCAGGGCATGATCGTCCGCCGCCAACGCGTGAGTGATTGCCTCGAGCACGTAGCCGTGTTCCGACAACCAGTGGGCGGCAGCCATGTGGAGGTTCGGGATCTCCGGGGCTTGTGAGTGCCGAAGCTCGGCGGCCAGCAGATCGGCGAACAGGTGGTGAAAGCGGAACCACTCACCTCTGGTGTCAAGGGGAATTACGAACCCGCATGCCTCCGCCAAAGCACTCAGGTGGCCCTCGGTGCCGGCGTCGCCCGTCAAGAGGTCGCCGAGCGCACCGTTGACCCGGTCCAGGATCGACGTGTTCACGAGCAGCCGACGGACATCGGACGGCAGGCTGTCCAGCACTTCGGCCATGAGGTACTCGGCAACCATCCGCTCGCTTCCCGAGAAATCAACGACAAATCGCTCAGGGTCGGGGTGTGCCGCCATGGAGACCGCCGCCAGGCGCAGCCCAGCTACCCATCCCTCAGTCCGGCTATGGAGCAGTTGCAGACCATTGTCCGAGAGGGTGATCCCAGCGGCGGCGAGCAGTTCCTTTGATTCATCGACGGTGAACCGCAGTTGGTCAAGTCGAATCTCGGATACCTGACCTTCGAGCCTTCGTCGATGTAGTCCCAGCTGTGGATCGTGCCTGGAGATGAGAACGACCTGGGTACTGCTAGGCAGCCGACCCAGGAAGCTGGTCAGCTGCTCCAGGACGCCAGTTCTCTTGACCTCGTGGACGTCGTCAATCACGATGGTCAGGATCCCCACGAGCTCGAGGTCCGCTATGAGCCGAGCGATCACCAACTCGGCATTGAACGCAGGTGCTGGCGCCAGCTCGTCCACTGTCGCATCAGTAGGCAAGCACTGCCTCACCCTGGTGACCAGCGTGCTCCAAAACCGCTGTGGATCGAGCTCGCCCCGCTCTATCGAAGCCCAGGCGTAGGGCCGGGTCGCACCTTGGCTCTCGAGCCATGACTTGACGAGGATCGTCTTTCCGCTCCCGGCCGGAGCCGTCACCAGAATGAACTGCGTGCCTGCGTTGAGGACCTCTACAAGCCTGTGGCGGTCGATGATCGTCGCACGCCCGTTTGCTGGGGGCTCCTGCCTCGTCGTCATCGCGTTAATTGAATTGTCAGCACAACACGTTCATTAAGTCGGATGTATATCTTTCCATTTCCTCAATTGAAAAGTGTTCGTCAAGCGCAATTGTATTTCTCATAGTCGTGATTTGCTCATTCGTGTGCTGATGGACCAGCGGACGACCAGGTATGCGCTTGCTCATGGTGGCTCTTGCGGCCAGGCCAAAACTCGCTCCACCAAGCTCCTTACGACCACGGTATACCCACGGACGACGTATCCGAACCCCACCCCCAGCGATGAAGCTCGGACCATCCAGGGCCTAACAGTGAGCTACTTCCGGCTGTCTCCAACCCCCGGCACGTTGATGCTGATGGGCGCTGCCGTGGCTTCAGAGACGGCTACCAGGAGCTCGTTCGACGACTATTCATTGCCCGAAGCGAGGTGGCTGGTCCAGATGCTTATGACGTATACGAGGCGTGAGGCAATCTGTGGCGATGAACCCGCTTTTGGTGATGGGCTGCGTCGTCACGCGATGCCAGAGGACGATACCGAGCCGCTCACTCCTCGGGATGTGCCACCACTGGTGGCGTCGCATTTGGACTGGGCCCGGCCAACGAGCAAGAACAAGATGTACGACGCTCGGATAGAGTTTCGGAACTTCGGTGGTCGCGTAATTGAGCACCGATTGGCGCCCACCAGTAGGTGGCACTTGGCTGCATCGTGAGGGTCACGTGCCGGTTCAATCTCGCCGAGTGATGTCCTGAATTCCCGAGACCATCCCCTGGCTACGTGCGTTCGGCCGGCAATGCGGGAGCGTCTCCGGCCAGTGTGGCCAGATTGCCCTTCTTCAGGACGAGCCCGGACACCACTGCACCGATCACGAAAATGAGCGAGGCCCACAAGAAGGCCCTCGTGTAGCTGTGGAGCAGCGCCGCCTTCTGGGTGGCCGGGGTGAGCGCCCGGCCGACCAGGTACGCGCTGGCGGCGCTGGCGGCCAGGGTGTTCAGCAGGGCCGTCCCGATCGACCCACCGACTTGCTGGCTGGTGTTGACGGTGGCCGAGCCCACCCCGGCGTCCTCAGGGGCCAATCCGAGCGTCCCGGTGCTAAACGACGGGGCGAGGCTGAGGCCGAACCCGACACCGATGAGGATTGTGTAAGGCAACACGTGGCTGAAGTAGGCGGTGTGCAGGCCCACGCCATGGAGCCCGAACAGAGCCACGGCCGCCAGGAGCAGCCCGATGGGGACGATCAGCTTCGGCCCGAACTTGGGCAGGACGAGGCGGTTGGACACCTGGGCCATGACGGCCAATGACCCCACCATGGGGAGGAAGCCGATGCCGGTCTTGACCGGGCTCCAACCGAGGGTCCCCTGCAGGTAGTAGGTCAGGAACAAAAAGACCCCGAAGACCCCGATGCTGGCGAAGAGCATGGCCAGCATGGAACCACCCCTGGTCCTGTTGAGGACGACACGCATGGGCAGCAACGGGAACGCCGTCCGGGTCTCGAACCAGGCGAACGAGCCGAGAAGGACCACCCCGAGGACCAAGAAGCCGATCGTGTAGGGATTGCTCCAAGCGGTGGTCTCAGCGTGCGAGAAGCCGAACACCAGACAGAACAGCCCGACGCTGACCATGACCAGGCCGGGGTAGTCCACCGAGTCGTGGTCCACCCCCCGGTCGTTCCTCAACCAGAGCAGAGCACCGACGGTTGCGAAGGCCGCAAAGATCAGGTTGACGAAGAGCGTGAAACGCCAGGACGCGTACGAAGTGAGGATGCCGCCGAGCAGGAGCCCGATGGCACCTCCGGCGCCGGCGATGGCGCCGTTGATGCCGAACGCCTTGCCCCGTTCTTCCGAGTCTCTGAAGGTAGTGGTCAATAGGGCCAGGACCGAGGGGGCCAGCAGGGCGCCGAACGCGCCCTGGACGGTCCTGGCAATGACCAGCATGACGAAGTCGGTCGACGCCCCCCCGATGGCCGAGGCCACGGCAAAGCCGATCAGACCGATGATCAGGGCCCGCTTGCGGCCAATGATGTCGCCGATGCGACCCCCAAGCAGGAGCAGGCTGCCGAAGGCCAGAGAGTATGCGGTTACGATCCACTGCCGGTCGGCGTTGGAGAAATGCAGAGCATGCTGGGCCGTGGGCAGGGCGATGTTGACGACGGTGTTGTCCAGGGTCACCATCAACTGGCTCACGCCCAGCACGGCGAGGATCCACCACCGCATGTCGTGGTTGGACGCCTCGTCGGTCATCCCATCCGCTTCGCCGGCCTGCAGTTCCTCGTCCGCAATAGTCATCAGGGTCTCCGTCGATCTCGAGCGGACGAATGATCGCCGCTGGAAGGGCTAATAAATCCGTACCTGGAGACACTGGCTCCACTTACTGCGAAAGCCCTATTGGCTATCGTCGATGTGCGAATTTTTGGCGAAGGATCAAAACTCGTCGACGTGCCGACGTCCGTGGCAGTGGCCTGAAGAAAAAAGTTGCCTCCACGGCCATAGGCCGACACCTGCTCTAAAGGTGCCACTGCGCCGCATGAACTCAAGGACGGGCTGTCTGCGGGTCTCGATCACGCTCTGCCGCCGAAGGGCATGTTCAACGCATCAAGCAGTTCGGTCGCTACCCGCTACGACAAGACCGCCAAATCCTTCCCTCCTTGGCTTTCTATGCCTCGCGGCAGCCAAATTGTGGCCGCCATCCTTTGTCGACAGGACTTAAGCTATGCCGCAATTTTTAGGCCAAAAAGCTTGGCCGCGTTCTCGCGTCCAATCCTTACCCGATCGGGCTCACTGATAGGACAGCTGTCAAACCACGTCGCTGCTTCTTCGGCGCTTTCATACGGGTAGTCAGTTGAGAACAGGATGCGGTCGGAGCTGACTTCCAACATCGTGTTCAACAGGGCTTGAGTGCGGAAATTACCGCTCGTCGTAATAAAGAAGTTATCTGCGAGATAGCTAGAGATGCTTTTCTGCAGGTATTCGCACATTCCTCTCCGCTTAATGATGTGCTCCACTCTCCAGATGCCAAAAGGCAAGGTTTCGCCGAGGTGGCCAAGAATAATGTTGACCCCCGGATGCCGGTCAAAGAGCCCGCTCGTAATCAGGCGCAATGCGTGGGTCGAAGTTTCCACTCCGAAGGCCCATGCTGCGCTCAAAAGCTCCGGGCGTCCCTCGTAAATTCTTTGCTGGTTCGGGAGAGGATCGCGCGGGTGTAGATAAACGGGGACGTCAAGCTCGGCCACTTTGTCCCAAAATACATCACACCGCTTCTCGTCAGCGTATTCCGCGGTGTTTTCGTTCTGACTATTGCTGTAGCCATTGAACAGCGCACCTAAGAAGCCAAGCTGCTTGACACAGCGCTCGAGTTCGTCCGCGGCGGCTTCAGGGTTTTGCAAAGGCACCGCCGCAAACCCCGCATAACGATCGGGGTGGTGGGCTATGACATTTTCGGCAAGAAAATCATTGGCCCGTTTTGCGTGCTGCACGGCGAGATCGGGATCGGTTTCGGCTTGAATTCCAGGCGAATAAAAAGAGAGAATAGAAAGTTCAATACCTGCTTTGTCCATCGATTCTATTCGCTCCGACCCGGTCTCAAGAACCAAGCGCCGGACGTCCGCGAAGGTTGGCGCGTCCATAGTGTCGTTTTTGTAGTTCATTCCCTCAATCGCAAAGTGTTCCTCAAGCGCAATTTTATTTTCCATAGTTTTAATTTGCTCCTTTGTGTTTTCTGTACTGGCTGTGTGATCGGTTTGGTCCGTACCGGCCGTAGGGCCGCTCTTGGCTTGCGCTCGTCGGAGCCGTGATCGCATCTCTTGGTGTCAGGCGATGCAGCTCAAGGCCTGCCTTCAGGGTGGCACCGAACCGGGTGAATCGGGATGACACGAATCGGGTGATTCAAGAGGATCTCGTGACTACGGCCAGTCATCCTCCCCGGCTCCGCGGGCACGCTCTCCGGAGCCGGGCCGTACGCTAATCAGCACGTAACTGGATACGAGGCCCACCACCCCGGGGGTCGGGTGAACCGAGTGATCGGTGCTGCCTGTGGGCTGTCTGAGATCACCCGAATCCGATGAGTGTCAGCGATTCGCCGGTGCTCGCGGCTGGACCAGTTAGGGTTCGCGCCCGAACCAGTCGCGGGGTGTACGGGCGGTCCGGCCGGCCAGGTCGAGGCGGCCGCCACTCAGGCGGCAGTGGTGTCGAGGTCGGTGCGCTCGAGCCCCAGACCGTTCGGCTCTTACCCCCACCCGCCCAGACTCGACCCTGCCGACCAGTAACGGGCTGCTTCTCAGAGTGGTTATCTCATTCGGTTCCGTGACGAGGGCGTGTAGAGACCTAGTGGTTTGGGAACGATATCAAGGCATGAGCATTCACGAAGTCACACGAGCTGACTGCCGCGGGCAGCGAACGAGGAGCTAATCGTTTATGTCAGACAGCGACCTAAGTTTCGAGCGCGACATCAAGTCCCTTTTTCGGGAGAGCGATCGCACGGCCATGAGCAAGTCTTTCGATCTGTGGTCGGTTAGCGACGTTACTGCGCATGGTGAAGCCATCGCCGCTAGACTTCGCGACGGGTCCATGCCCTGCGACGCACCCTGGCCGGCCGAACGCGTAGCGATCTTCGCGAGTTGGCTCGAGGCCGGGGCCAAGGCGTAAATCAAGGTGCCGGGTAGACAACTTGCCCTACGGTGCGCCCGCCGTGTGCGCCCCCAATACCATCTAAAACGAGGGATAGAGATCCGTGCAGCGCTCGAGTTCAGCGTAGGGGCCACGCCGAGGTCGACTTCGGTCCTTCGTGAGCGTCGATCAGGTCCGCCCCCGGTCGAGCTCGTCCCGTCGCCGGCGCGAGCGGTATTGGTCAGTGCCTAGGTCGAGGAAGGGGCCAGGGCCATCGCGGCTGACATCCAGGACGATCTCGGCAACGAAGTCGTGAGGGAGTTCGGTGCCAAGGCGGTGCACGGCTCGAACGGGGTTCGTATCAACGTGATCGCCGTAGGAGCCGTCATGACGCCGTTATATGCCCTTAACTTCGGCGTCCCGGCAGAGCGTGCGGACGAGTGACGGCGGACACGCGAAACTCCCCATAGACGGCCACTAAAAGCTCCCCAGGGACGGACATCTCAAGTCCCCAGGGACGGCCACGGTTCCTCCCCACGGACGGACATGCCCCCATGGGGGCATCCACCAGTTCTGGGTCCCTCCTTGGCATCGATGGGTGCTGGCAACAGACCACCGAGCCAAGGAGGAACGAACCGATGTTGCCTGAGGAGAAGCAGATGGAAGTACTCGAGGTCTACGACCTCACCCAGTCCTATAGGGACACCGCCGAGCTGTGCGGTGTCGACCACCACACCGTGGCCCGCGTCGTGGCCGGCCGAGCTCGAGGCCTGCAGGTCGCCGACCAGCCGCCCGTGGGTTCCAAATTGGCCGGTGCGTTCATCGACAAAGTCGATGATTGGGTCACCCGATCGGGTGGGCGCATACGCGCTGACGTAGTCCATGACAAGTTGGTTGCCATGGGCTATGTCGGCTCCGAGCGCACCACCCGGCGAGTGGTGGCGGCGCTGAAGAAGTCCTATCGCCATAGCCACCACCGGGTCTACAAGCCCTGGATATCCGAACCAGGAGGTTGGCTCCAGTACGACTTCGGGGCCGGCCCGGTAGTGGAGGGCATCCCCGTAGTGCTGTTCTGCGCCTGGCTGGCCTGGAGCCGCTTCCGCATTGTCGTGCCGCTGGCCGACAAGTCGCTGCCTTCGGTCATTGCCGCCTTGGACCAAAGCTTTAGGGCCATAGGCGGGGCACCAACTTACGTGCTCACCGATAACGAAAAGACCGTCACGGACCGCCACATCGCCGGCATCGCCGTGCGCAACCGCACAGCCGTCGATGTCTCTCGTTACTACGGCGTCACCATCGCCACCTGTGTGCCGTTCGACCCTGAGACCAAGGGAGGTTCGGAAGCGGCCGTGCGGGTGGCCAAGGCAGATTTGGTTCCCACGGACTACAACCTGGTGGAGCCCTATGCCAGCTTCGCCGACCTCGACCAGTCCTGCCGCACCCTCACCGCCGAGCTCAACTCGAGGCCCCACGCCGTCACCCGCCGGGCCCCCGCCGAGATGCTGGAAGCCGAGCGAGCGCAGCTGCACCCGGTCCCTGACCGGCCCTACAGCGCCGCTTTTGGCGAGTCCCGCAGTGTTGGCTGGTCGTCCACGGTCAGCTTCAGGGGCGCCCGCTACTCGGTGCCCGACCGTTTCTGCGACAGCCAGGTCTGGGTGCGGGCAGCCGGGGCCGAGGTGGTTATAGTCGCCGGCGAGGGCTCGGGCGCGATAGAAGCCGCCCGTCATCGCCGCCTCGGGCCGGGCCAGGCCTCCATCTACGACGAGCACTACAGCGGCCCAGGGCGCGGCCCGTTGGCCCGCCAACCCCGGCCGACGAGGCGGGCCGAGCACGAGTTCTTAGACCTGGGGGAAGGGGCCAAGCTCTACCTGGTCGAAGCGGCGGCCGTGGGGGCGCGGCGCATCGAGGCCCGCATGGCTGAGGCCGTCACGCTGTCGGCCCTGCACGGGGTGGACGTAGTCGACCGGGCGCTTGGCACCGCGGCCATGGCCGGGCGCTTCGCCCACGGCGACCTCGGCTCGATAATCGTGCACGGCGCCCAGGCCCGCCCCCTCGGCGGCCCGCCGCCCGAGCACTCCCTCGCCGCCGGGACGGCCATGTGGTCGGCGCTCGGCACCGACGGCGACGACGACGAGGAGGAGGGCCAATGAACGCCTCGGTCCCCGAAGAAGAGCTCCTGGTTGCCGTGGAGGTGCTGCGCTTTGTCGCCGACTTATGCGCCTGCCAACCAGAAGAGATGAACGTGGCCCTCTGCCGGTTCACTTCGAACTACTACCCATCCACCGAGCTGCGAGCCGAAGTAATAGAAGTGGCCGACCGCCTGGCCCAAGTGCTCGGCTTCGCCGACGCCTCGCTGGAGCCGGCCCCATGAGCGCCCTGGCCAAGGCGTCGGACATGGCCGCTCTCGAAGAGGTCGTGGCCCTGTGCCGGCGGCTGCGGCTCAAGTACGTGCGAGAACAGCTCACTGACGTGGTGCTCACGGCCCGGGCGCAGCGTTGGGACCCGGCCGAGGCTCTCCGGGTGCTGCTCGTGGCTGAAGCCGAGGGCCGGGACCGCTCGACCATCGAGTCCCGCCGGCGCCGGGCGCACTTCCCGGCTGGCAAGACCTTCGGGTCATGGTCCGACGCCCGCTCTTCGGTCCCTGCTGCTACTCAAAGATCCCTGCGCAGCCTGGAATGGGTGGCCCGGGCCGAAAACGTCGTGGTCGCCGGGCCCCAGGGCACGGGAAAGTCCCATCTGCTCGAAGCAATCGGCCACCACGCCGTGGACCAGGGCTTGGCTGTGGCCTGGTTCAGTGTCGAGGACCTCGGCGCCCTGGTGCGCCGCCACCGGGTGGACGACACCGTCTCCAAGGCCTTCACCGCCCTGGCCGGGGCCCAGCTGACTGTGATCGACGACATCGGCTTATTGCCTATTTCTGCTGATGCCGCCGAGGGCCTCTACCGCCTGGTGGACGCCGCTTACGAGAAGCGTTCCCTAGCTCTTTCCACCAATATCCACCCCTCGGGCTTTGACCAGTTGATGGACAAGACCATCGCCTCGGCTCTGGTGGACCGGTTGTTGCACCACGCCCACGTGGTCCTAACTGAAGGCCAGTCCGTGCGCTTGGCCGACGCCATAGCCGGCAAAGGGGTGGTGCCCCTGGCCTGAACCAGGACAGGAACAGTGGCCGTCCCTGGGGCGCGGCAATGGCCGTCCCCGGGGAGGCCAGCTGTCCGTCCTTGGGGCATTATCGTGACCGTCCGTGGGGAATTGTCGTGGCCGCCACTGGGGAGATCCAGATGGCCGTTGACAGACGAGTTCGTGGCCTACCTCCCCGTGTTTTCGGTAGATACGAGTTCAGCTTCATGACTGGTGCGGTTGTGACAGTGGAACGGAGATGCCACGGCGATGACCCTGTGACCGGTCGCTGCTCAGGTGGTCGCCAACGGGCCCACTCGGCGGCACCTCATATATAGCCACTAAGAGAGGAATCGAAATGTCACAAGGTACTGCGATCATTGTCGGTGCCGGGCCTGGCCTCGGTATGTCCGTTGCGCGAGCGTTTGCTGGCGAGGGTCATCCAGTCGCGCTCCTCAGCCGCGATCTCGGCACGACTCAGCGCTACGCCAGCGAACTCACGGAGGCTGGTCTGGTGGCCAGGGTCTATCGAGCCGACGCCGGCGACCCAGCAGAGCTGACCGATGTGATCGATCTTGCGATTCACGAGCTTGGCGCACCTGAGGTACTGGTCTACAACCCTTCTTTGATGCAGGCGGACCGGCCAGCTGAGGTCAGTGCCAAAGACTGGGACCGGACCCTGCGGTGAACTTGATCGGAGCGACGGTGGCCACCAACGTGGTACTTCCCCAATCCAAGACGGGCGGGGCACACTTCTGTTCACTGGCGGTGCCTACGCGGTGAGTCCCTCCTCGAGCGCCACCACGCTGTCGGTCGGCCTTGCAGCGCGACGCGCATTCGCCCTGGCGCTGTTCGAGGATCAGCATCCGGCTGGCGTGCATGCGACGACAGTCACAATCTTCGGCTCCATAGGCACGCCGGGCTTCGAACCCGAACGCATCGCGCAGCGCTACCTAGGTATCCACCACGAGCCACAGGACCAGTGGAGCCCAGAATCATTGTTCCAGTGATGCCGCACGGCCGCGCGCTGTCGGCTCCTCGCTCTTGAGGGCGTAGGGGTCGGCGCGCCGAGAGGGTTCGACGCCCAGGAGGCCAAGCGGCCCGCAGTACCAGCATCCGGGGTCGCCGTCGCCACCCTCTTCTCGCTGGCCCCAGGCCAGGGCTCCAGCCGCCTCCCTCGCCGAGCAAGCCGCCTGAGCACGTTCAGACGCGTTTGCCCACGAATCTCATAGGCCCAACGAGGCTCCGCAACGTGATTAGTGGCTTAGGAAGCCCAATCTTTCAGTTCGTTCAGTTCGGTTGCCCTAACCGTCCCCTGGCCGTACAATGGACGTACAGATCGAAACGAGGTAGCAATGGACACGACAACGCGGCGTCGGAACCGGCGCATGGACCTGCGGACGACTCAGGAGGAGCGCGAGGTCATTGACCGCGCTGTTGCTGCGACTGGGACCGACCTTACTGACTTTGTCGTCTCGCACGCGTACGAGGCTGCTCGTCGTGTGCTAGCTGACCGCGATCGATTTGAGCTCGACCCGACGGCTCTCGCGGCATGGGAGGCGCTCAACGCTCGCCCAGCGCGGCAACTGCCAGGTCTCGCAAAGCTGATGCAGCGCCCCTCGCCCTTCAGCGAGTGACCAATCGTTACAAGCCGCCGGAACTGCTGGCCGAGCGCCACGACCTAAGCGGGTTCCGGTGCCGGTCGTCGGAACAGACGGAGTGGCTCCTGCGCTATGGGCGCCAGTCGGCGGCAACTGGGAGTACTCGGGTCTTCGTTGTCACCGAGCACGATAGCGATCCCGTGGTGGCCTACTACGCCTGGTGCATGGCTCAGGTGCAACCCCGTTCGACGCCGGCCCGGATGCGCAAGGGTGCCGGACGCTACCCGCAGCCTGTTGCCCTTCTGGCCCGTCTCGGGGTAGACGTCGACCACGAGGGCAAAGGGCTCGGAGCCGCCCTCCTCCAAGACGTCTTCGCTCGCCTGGTAGAGCTTTCCGTCGATATCGGATGTCGGGGCCTACTTGTCCATGCAGAGTCCGCCGAGGCGCGTACGTTTTACATCCACGTTGTACCCGAGTTCGAGTCAAGCCCTACTGACGAACTTCACCTTGTCTTGTTGATGAAGGACATTCGCCGGACTCTTCTAGACTAAAACTGGACCGAATTTCCGGTGTGCCCAGCTCGTGGATAAGAGCGCAGGGTGCAGAGCTAGCCACCCCTCACATTTTCCATAGCTATTGAACCCATGGCGAGCGTCTAGTACCCGACCACCCTCGCCCCCCTGCATAAAACGTAAGTCGCTGCTGTCCCGCGCTGGCGGCCACCGGCGTAGTGGCGGACGAGCCATTGCTCCACCTCAACGTGGCCGCACTCGAAACCTTCGACCCGGTGGCGGTCTGTTGGCAGCTCAACCGACGAAGCTGCTCGGTCACCTCTAAGGGATCGGGCCATCCGTGACGGCATAGTGGTGCTCGACGTCGTGGTCATGGGCGCTCGGCGCGACGGCTATGAAGAGGTAGGCCTCTAAATTGAACCTGGTGCTCATACCTTCTAGTTCGAAGCAACGCAGCCACAATTCACCGTGGGAGAGCCCTGCGGCTTGGCGATAGCTGTCGAGTAGGTCCAGCGCGCTATTCCGTCCTCATTCACCGGGTGCCAATTCAATTCTTAACCTGCTTGGCCGAGAGCACCATCAACTCAGCCTGCTCGCACAGTGGTATTCCTCGGTAGACAGCCGAGCGCAACAACGTGCTGAAGGCACCTTCTTCAATCCATGCCCTCGCGTTCCATGATGATTTGCACCTTTCGGTGCTGATTGACCAGCGGACGACCGGGTATGCGCTTGCTCACGGTGGCTCGTACGGCCGGGCCACAACTGTCTCCGCAAAGGTCCTTACGATCACGCTCTACCCACGGACGACGTATCCGAACCCCACCCTGAGCGATGAAGCTCGGACGATCCAGGGCCTAACGGTGAGCTACTTTCGGGCGGAGGTCTCCAAGCTCCGACACTGATCGCACACAGCCGCCTCCTACCCCCGCCTCCATCGATAACAATGGATCTTGGCCTAGCGTAATCTCAGCTTCCCGCCGGAGGCTTCCAACCACAAGGAGCTGATCGTTTGTGTCAGCCAGCGAGCTAAGTTTTGAGAAGCATATCAAAACGCTTTTTCGGGAGAGCGACCATGCGGCCATGAGCAAATCTTTCGATCTGTGGTCGGTTAGCGACGCCACCGAGGACGGTGGAGCGATCGCCGCCCGACTCCGCGATGGGTCGATGCCCTGCGACGCACCTTGGCCGTCCGAACGTGTTGCGATTTTCACGCTTTGGCTTGAGGCCGGAGCCAAGGCGTAAATCAAAGTGCCGAGCGGGCACCGCACGGTGCGCTCGCCCTGAAGCCCGCTAGCACCTTTCTAAAGCGAGGAATAGATTGACATGTTTCCAGCCGTGATCGGTACGAATTATCCGCCGACTGTTTGTTGGCGTGTCCAATAACCGCCAGCGGCCCGACGCCGTGGACGAAGGCGCAGAGCGAGGGTCCTCGGCACGAACAGCGAGACGAAATGACGATGCCAGGAAGACCGGAGGAAAGGTGAACTTCTTGACGGGTGGCGCTCGAGTTCAGGGTAGGGACCACGCCGAGATCGTCTTCGGTCTTTCGTGAGGGTCGCTGCGGTCCGCCCCCCGGCCGGGCTCGTCCCGCCGGGCCGCCGGCGTGAGCGAGCCCGCAACACCTGGGCGGACCGTTTCGTCGGCTCGGATCCCGGTTTGAACCGCTTGCGCCTGGCCCTGCAGACCCTGATGGGTATCGGGGTCACCCTGGAGGCCGAGCTCCTATTCGTCCGGTTCACTCACGCCCTGCAGATCCAGGCCCACGGTGCCTCCCTCTCTGTCGCCCAGGCGGCCAAGGTGGCGGGCGCCAACCACGCGACCCTGATCGTCGCCATGCTGCTGGGCGCCATCGTCGGGATGATGTCGAGCCTCGGTGTCATGGACCCGACTGCCCGGGGCCAGCTGGTCACCCTGTTGGTCTTGCCGGTCCCGATGGTCGCTGCGCTGGCCTTCGGGATTACCATCGGCGGTCACCGCGTCCTGGCCTTGGCGTCGTTGGTCGTCGTAGTGACCGCCGGCACCTATCTGCGTCGCTTCGGTCCCCGAGGGTTCTTCGCCGGTACTGTGCTTTTCTTTGGGGACTTCTTCGGCTTCTTCGCCCATGGGGCCGTCGCCCTGGGAGACCTCGGTTGGTTGACATCCGAGATCGGAGTCGGGCTGGCCGTCACCATCGCCGTCCGGTTGGCCTTCTTTTACCCCAACCACACCAAGGCCCTCGCACGGACCCAGCGCTCGTTCTGGGCCCGGGCCCGTAATCTGGCCCAGTTCGCCCTGGAGGTGTTTGACGACGCAGGGCACCGCGAGCGTGACGACCGCCGCCTGCAGCGCCAGGTGACCCGGCTCAACGAGGCAGCGCTCATGATCGATGCGCAGCTCGCCGACCCCGCGGCCGTCGCCGAGGGCTCCTCGGGCGAGCGGCTCCACCAGCGCCTGTTCGACGTGGAGCTGGCACTTTCCAACATTGCCCGCTTCGCCGAAGCCATGGGACGGCTCGATCTCCCGGACGACCAACGTTCCGAGGTCCGCCTGGCTCTGCTCGACATTGTCCGGGGCGACAGCCCCGGGGCGAAGGAGCACGCCGCCAAGCTGATGGCTCTGCTACGCAGCGCCGACGAACCGGTCGGCGACGACCGCGCCGTCGTCGTCGTCCCGCACCGCTTTGCCGGGAGTGTAATCGCCCTCGCCGACGGCATGACCGATTGGATGGCCCTCGGCGTCGCCGAGGGCGGCAAGGGCACCTTTCAGCCGTCCGTCAGGCTATTCGGAGGCTGGCTACCCGGGTCCACCCAGGTCAGCGCGGTGGCGTCGCTCGAGGCCGGCTCTCGCCCGGCGGACCGGGCCCGCCTGGCCCCCTACACCCGCACGGCGATCCAGACAGGTGTCGCGGTGGGCGCCGCCCTCGCACTCGGCGACTTGCGGTCGGGGCCGCGGTTCTACTGGGCGGTGATCGCCGTGTTCATCGTGTTCATGGGAGCCAACAACTCCGGGGAGCAGGCCCGCAGAGCGGTGTCCCGGGTGGCTGGCACGGTGATCGGCATCGCCATCGGGTCGCTGGCCGCCAACGTGGTCGGAGACCACACCCACTGGTCGGTCGCCATCATCCTCGTATCGTTGTTCTTCGCCTTCTACCTGATGCGGGTCAACTACGCCTTCATGGCCATCGGGATCACCGTCGTGGTCTCGCAGCTGTATGTGCAGCTCCACGAGTTCTCCAATTCGCTGCTGCTGCTCCGCCTCGAGGAAACTGCCATCGGGGCCGCGGTCGCCATCAGCGTGGTCACTTTGGTCTTTCCACTGCGGACCCGCCGTGTGCTGCGCGTCGCGATGCGCGAGCAGGTCGAGGCCGTCGGTCGCCTGGTGGACCACGCTGGCAGCCACCTGCTCGGTGCCGACCACGAGGAGGTGAGCACGCTGCGCGCCGACGCCCGCAGCGTCGACGCGTCTTACCAGGCGCTGGTGGCCACGGCCCAGCCGTTGCGGCGCAGCCTCTTCGGGAGCTACGACGATTACACCGAGGGGGTGATGCGCCTGGCCAACGTCTCCCGCAACTACAGCCGCGACCTCGTGAACGATGTCGAAACGGCCCGGTGCCTCGACCCCGGCACCCGCGCCGACATCGAGCGCGCCACCGCCACTCTCCATACCTCGCTTGACGTATTGGCTGGGGCGCTCAACGGGAGCCGGGACGTGACCTACACGCGATCGGCGGCGCTGTTCGACCGGGCCGAGCGTCGCCTCGAAACCCACGCCGGAGAGGCCGACGAGGGTCAACTCGCCCTCAGAGACTTTCAGCTCATCGACGGTGCCATGGCCACCCTGGCCGACAGTATCGGGCTCGAGCGCACCGACTTCGACACCACGGGTTTTGAAGTGTCACGGGAAGACGGCTAGGGTTCCACTTAGGTTCTGCAGAGAGGATCGTGTGAGCGTCGCCACCTCAGCCGCTGCGCCCTTAACCGCCGATCCCACGCGGGCGCCCCGAGAACTATTTGCCCAAAGAAGTCGCTTGACGTCGGCGGGGCCAATTCTCCTGAATTTAATTGGTGTTGGCTAGGGGATCATATGGTCAAAAGGGTCGCTTCGGTGGCGGTGCTCTTCTGTATCGCCGTTGGCCTAGTGGTGTTCACCGCCATGGACTACCTGCGCTCCAATCCTCCGACGATCGACTTCGCGGCAGGCCACAAGGCTGGCGAGACTGTGGACCTGACGCTGCAGACGGTGGGCTCTATCGGCTTCGGTACCCACCCGACCTGGGTCTCCTACCTAACGCTCGCACCTGACGGTAAATGGACGCATACCACGCTGTGGGATGTGCCGGCCCACACGATGGTCCACGTCACGATCTTCCAGTACGACACCGGGAGCCCGCTGCGCAACCAGCTCCTTGGCAACGTGTCAGGGACGGTGGGCGGGACTATGACCCTCAACGGCAAGACCACCTCGCTGCTCAACTCAAACAGCGGCAACGGCGTTGCACATACCTTTACGATCCCGACATTGGGGATCGACGTGCCGCTGTGGGGGGTCCCCTCCACCGCCAAGAACATCTGTGGCGTGGCTCCGTGCACGACCAAGTATGCCCACAACATCGTCACCTTTTCCTTCATGAGCCCGGGGGTGGGCCAGTACCCCTGGCAGTGCTTCTTGCCCTGCGGTCTCGGCTACCTCTACGGCAACGGCGGCCCGATGCAGAGCATCGGGTATATGGACGGGTTTATGAAGGTGGTGGCCTGACGTGCCCGTGGAGCTGTAACTGATGGCCAGCGCCCTCACGTCGCCACCGCCCGACCCCGCTGCAGTGCGGGCGCCAGGCGTGCCCGATGGGCACCATCATTTCCTATGGATGACCGGCACTTGGCTCGTCCTAATGGCCGTTGGCGAACCCATCATTTACTTCGTCGTCGGCCCGCACGCCCCCCCTGGGACCATGACGTCCGAGGCCGCCGGCGCTCAGTTCGACTTCTACGTCCTGCTGATGATAGCCCTGCCCGTGCTGTTGGGCGTGTGGATCTACTTGGGCTACGCCATCTGGACGTGGCGGGCATCGCGCGGCGGGCCAGAGCCCGTAATAGGCCCCCACTCCTGGGGCCATCTGGGCATCGAGGTGGGTTGGATCCTCACCACCACAGCGATCGTGCTCGGCCTGTTCACCTTCGGTACCTACGAGCTCGCCAACGCGGACGGGGCGGGCGGGGGCCAGGGCGCGAACCCGTTGTTCACGCCGGCCGCGCACAAGATCCTAGCGGTCCAGGTGATAGCCCAGCAGTGGCTGTTCACTTACCGCTACCCGAGCTTCGGTGGCTTCGAGACGAGCCAGCTGGTCATCCCTGCCGACACCGAGATCGCGTTCCACGTGACATCGCTGGACGTCGTGCACGAGTTCTGGGCATACCAGCTCGGGGTAAAAGCCGACGCCAACCCGGACTATGACAACATCGCATATACCCACACCACCGACCAGCTCGGCGATTTCACCGTCCGTTGCGCCGAGCTGTGCGGGATCTGGCACGGGGCGATGTACGGCACCGGCCAGGTCATGAGCGTGCCCGACTTCATGGACTGGGCCAGTTCCAATGAGAAGGTCTTGGCCGCTGCGACAAAGCTTCTGCCCCCGTTCGCCTGGACCTACACGCCCGACGCCAACGGGGCCGACGGCGGTTACTATCCCGATAACCGCGACCCTTATAGCAACGTGGAAATCTACGGCGCACAGAAGGCCAACCCGTGACCACGCCGGCGCACCGGCGCTCGCCGTAACAAGTCCCGACCGTTTTGTGACCGAAAGTTGACAATGTCAAGATGACGATCGAAGCCGAGCCGAGGGTTGACCAACGAAGGGTGGAAGCCCTCAGGACCACCGAGACCGGGGGTGGGACGCCCTCCCCGCCGTTAGCGCCGGGCCTACGGAAGCGGCGGCCGGCGTGGATGCAGCAGAGCGTGCTGACCGCGGTGGCGGGGGGTATCATCGGCTACCTCGTCGGCCACTGGCTGGGCAACCTCATCGCAAGCAATTACGCGAACGTTCAGGGCAACGGACAAAACGACGTGGCTATTAGCCTGGCCCTCGCGTTCTTGGTCCTCGGTTGGCTCGGGGGCGCCGGCGTGCTGAACAACCCGCTCGCCAAGATATTCGGTAGGGAACTGCCCTCCGGCGTCCCCAGGCAGGACTGGACGCGCTATTTCCGCTTTACCCTGGACCACAAGGTTGTAGGTATCCAGTACCTGGTGGCCGTCTTCACCTTCCTGTTCACTGGCGGCTTGTTGGCCATGGGCATCCGTACCGAACTTCTCACGCCCACTAGCCACTTTTTCGGGCCCAGCACCTATATCGACATCGTTGGCGAGCACGGCACGATCATGATGATGATGGCCTCGTCCGTGGTTGTCGGGCCGCTCGGCAACTACCTCGTCCCACTTATGATAGGGAGCCGACGCACCGCCTTCCCCCGGGTGGAGGCCTCATCGCTCTTTGTGTTCTGCGCCGGCTATTTCGTAATCCTTACCGCCTTGCCCTTCGGCGGGTTCCCAACGGGCTGGACCGGTTATGCACCACTCCAGACCCAAGGCGCCGGAGGCATGGACTCGTACCTGATCGGCTTCGCGGTGATCGGCCTCGGCATGATCCTGGCTGGGTTCAACCTCGTGGTCACTATCATCCATTTCCGAGCACCTGGGATGACATGGGGCCGGTTGCCCATTTTCGTGTGGTCCATCCTGGCCACCTGCGCGCTGCTCACCCTGGCCACCCCGACCCTGGTGGCAGCCGGCTTGTTCGGCATTTTGGACCGGACCGCCCAGACCGCCTTTTTCGTGAACGAGCACGGTGGCAGCAGCTTCTTGTGGGAAAACCTGTTTTGGTTCTTTGGCCATCCTGAGGTCTACATCATGGCCCTACCCGGCTTCGGCATCGTGGCCGAGTTGCTACCGGTGTTCTGCCGCAAGCCCCTGTTCGGCTACAGAGTGGCGGCGGCCGGCATGCTTGGCGTCGCCCTACTGTCGTTCTTCGTCTGGCAGCACCACCTGTTCCAAAGCGGCATCGACCCCGACATGCGGCCGCTGTTCATGCTGACAACTGAACTCATCTCCATACCGACCGGTTTCATCTACCTTGTGGGCCTGGGGACGTTGTGGAAGGCAAAGATCCGCCTAGAGGTGCCCATGCTGTTTTGCCTGGGAATGTTCTTCAACTTCCTGATCGGGGGTGTCACCGGCGTCTTCCTGTCAGACGTACCCGTGGACGTCACCGTCCATGGCAGCTTCTTCGTCCTGGCCCACTTCCATTACACGATCATGGGTGGCGGGCTGTTCGCCTTCTTTGCAGGCGTCTATTACTGGACGCCCAAATTGACGGGACGGATAATGGACCACAAGTGGGGAAAGATCCACTTCTGGGCCATGTTCGTGTTCTTCAACCTGACGTTTTTCCCCCTCTTCATAGTGGGCCTCTTGGGCCAACCGCGGCGGGTCTTCGAGTACGCCGGCAACCTGCAGATCTGGAACGAGTTTTCCTCCGTCAATGCGTTCCTGCTGGGAGCGTCCTTCCTGATCTTCGTGGGCAACTTCGTCTGGACGATAATCATCAACCCGCGGCCCTCCCCGGATAACCCTTGGGAATCCAATGGGCTCGAATGGCAGACCCCCAACCCGGTGCCGTTCTTCAATTTTGAGCGCATCCCCATAATCCTTGACAACCCGTACCACTACGGCGAGCCCGAGCCGGTGGCGGTGGCGGACATGGGTAGCGGCCTGGTCGGGGCCGGGGTTACCCAAAGCACGCCACAGTCGGCCCGCAGCTCCGAACCTGGGCCACCGCTGTGAGTGACCACGCCCAGGGCCGGGCCACGCCTCAGCTGATCGAGACTCCCGAAGAGGTCGAGTACGAGCTCCGCGGCACCGAAGGAGCAGTATGGACAGGCACCCGCCTGCTCGTCGGCATCGTGGGTTTCGCCTTCGCCTCGCTGGCCTTTGCTTACTTCTACTTGAGGTCGTCTAACAGCGAGGGCCTGTGGCAACCGCACGGGCAGAGCGCTCCCACGGCTCTGGGCGCCGCAATATTTGCCTTGACGGTAAGCGGCTCCGCCTTGTTGTTCCTCGGCAACCTCCGGCGTAGGCAGGGTTCAAACATCGACTGGCTGGTGGCGGGATGGACGGTGGTGCTCCTCGCGGTGTTAGCCATCGGCCTCCAGATATGGGAGCTCACCCGGCTAAGTTTCTACCCTGGGTCGAGCGGCTATGCCTCGTGTTTCATCGGCTGGGTAGTCATGAACATATCGTTGCTGTTGGGCTCGCTCTACTGGATCGAGACCCTCCTTGCCCGATCGGGGCGCCTGCGCCGGGCGATCGCCGAAGAAGGTGTTGCCCCGGCACGCATCCCCGCAGAGCGGATCTACCATGCCAGTGCCGAGGGTTGCGTTGTGTTCTGGGGGTTCGCCGCCTTCATCGCTACACTGTTCTGGGTGTTCTTCTACATTATGTGAGGAGTAGTTGTGGCCGTTGCGGACCCCTATATCGACGCTCAGGTGCTGACGCTTGCCATCCCCTTGGGCACCTTCTGCGTAGCGGTCATCCTGGGTTTCTTCGTACGGTACCGCCAGGGCTGACCGTGGGCGGCTCGGCCAGGTGAAGGGCGGACAGGTCCGTACCGAGCAGTTTGTCCACGGCTTGAAGTTCGGCCAGCGCCTGGGCGCGATCATGGCCCAGTACCCGGACGTCTTCGGCCAGGTCCTCGCGAGCTTTTAGGTCAGACGGGGTGGTGTCAAGGACCTGGATCTCCTCGATCGCGGCCAGAGCGTCCGAAGTCGCCCACAGTGTCACCACGCTCACCATTTGGCCCAGGTCGTTGCCGTAGGCGCCACCGGGGACGTCCATGGTCGAGAGGTTGTAAATGCTGTTATCGGTAAACGAGCAAGCGCTCTGGTCGTCATTGAGCAGGCCCGGGACCTCGCTCTCCTCGGACGGTGAAAGGGAGCGGCTTTCGAGGTCGTCGTAGATCGTAAAGGACTCCGACAGAGCAAAACTACAGGGGCCAACGTTCTCGTTGACTTGGGACACCACGCTGGCGCCGTTGGAGATCTCGGCGGCGCGGGAATTGGACTGCGGCAGGTCGCTCACCACTATGGCCCCCACGACTACCGCCGTGACAGCCGGCACCAAGAACGATTTACGGCGGTACCACGGCCCCGCCTGGGCGGGCGGCCCAGCTGACGCCTGGCCGAGCTCGTCCAGGGCGAGGGTGGGCCGGTGGGTAGTGGTCATCGCTGGCCGACCAGGAGGGAGCGCGCCTCGTCGGCAATCCCCGCCGCCCACCTCGCTTCGGTTGGCACCGCCAAGGTGTACACGCCGGAGCGGGTCTCGTTGGCAAACGGGGTGGCCCTGTCGCGGGCCCGGCCCAAGGTGTCGATGAAATACATCACTTCGTTGTGCGAGACCGTCCGGGTCGACGCCTGAACTTCGACGGCCACACCATAGGACCTCCATACCGAGTCCAGTCGGCTGAGCGAACCAGTAAGGAACTGCCACGTCGGCACAGCTCTGAGGCTTCCTTTTTCGGCGGGACCGGCCGCCGCGACACTGAGACCGAGCGGGTCGGTGTTGATGGTTAAGAAGCTTACGCGTGCAGTGTCCGCCCCCAGGTCTGCGTAAGCCCGCGACAACTCCGCTTCCATCACGGGGCAAATATCGTCGCACGCCGAATCGAAAAACGTTAGCACTACGACCCGCCCGCGGAGACCTGCCAGGGACGTCGGCCGGCCCTGCTCGTCGGCGAGCGAAAAGTCGGGTGCTGCCATGATCGTGAGCTTTTGCAGGCCCATAAGGGAGGACTGGGAAGCTGCCAACTGGGGGGCAACCGTCACGCTCCAGTGGTCGGCGCCCCCCGCTGTGGCTATCGAGAACGGAGGCGGATAATTGCCCACGCTGGTGACAACGTCGGCCGCTACCGGTTCGCTTGCCGTACCTGGGAAGGCTCGATCGAGGGCGGCCCCTCCAAGGCCGAGCAAGGCGACGCATGCCACGGCGACCACAATGAAGGCCCGAGGCACCTTCGTCGGACCAGCCTTGAGGGGAGTGGCCCGGTCGAGCCGCTCCGGCCCTTCAGTCACCGGCCGGCCTGCCCGCCGTCGCGCCCACGTGCAACACCCGGTCAAACAGCCGCCCCGCGCCTCCCTCTTCGGCCATGGCTCGGCGGATGAGGACCACAAGTGCTGGGTAAGCCCAAAAGTCGCCGCACACCCACAAGATCGCGGCGCCGAGTTGTTGGCTTGCAAAAGGGGACATCTGGATACCGGCGAGGTGGTCGTAGACGGGGTACCACGAATCGGTGGTGAACAGGCTGAGGGACATGGCCAGCAGGATCATGACGACGTTGGTACCCAGGACGGCCGTGATCTGCGAACCGGTTGTGAGCTTGGGTTTCACCGGGTACGACGGGATGACCTGCATCCAGAAGAGCAGGCCCGTGAGGAAGAAGCTTGAATGCATCAGCCAGATGTGGACCATCTGGTTCCTTTCGGCCAGGTCGAACAGGGCCGGTACGTGCCATATGACCATGGCCACGTTGAACAGCACTACGGCCACCCACCCCCCAGTTAGGGCCCGTGCCAAGGCCCGCATCGGTCTTGCCCAACCGCCCAAGAGGACGCTCCTCATCACTCGGCGCCTTATCCCGACCGGCAGCCCGTGCAGCAGGGGCAGCCAGGGGGCGCCGGCCACGACAAGGGCTGGGGCAAAGAACATGATCAGGATGTGCTCGATCATGTGGACGAAGAAGTAATAATCGGCCCAATAATCGATAGGAGAGTCGACCGCCACCAACAAGGCGGCCAGCCCACCGTAGAAAAACACTGAACGGTGCCGGCGGGCCCGGGCACGTTCAGGCCGGGAGCGCCGGGCCAGGTTGTGGAGCCCGATCTCATGGACCAAGACGACCACGCCCGCCAACAGCAAGTAGGGGTCGTAGGACCAGTTGCTGGTGACATATGACAAGGCGTTCTCCCTTGCTCCGTGTCGCGTCTCAACCGGTGGCTCGTCGTCGGCCGCGTCGGGATCCTCGCCCCTAACCCTAAGGAGCGGAGCACGCTTGTGCAATTTTCGCTACGGTCGCTGGGCTGAGACCGGGCTCCTTCCTGGGGCGGACTAGCGTCGTTACCCCCCAAGCCCGTCGGCTTACTGGCCGGGCTGTGCGCTAAGGGCGGGGGTGTGCGCTAAGGGCGAGCCTGTCTTCCGAAGGCCAGGTCCAATGCAGCCTTGAGAGTGGCCGCATTGAGCTGGCCGATGTGGCGGCCGAGCAGGCGGCCCTGTGCCGAGATGAAGACTGTGATGGGCAGGCCGACCAACTGGTACGTGGTAGAGACGCGGCCGGGCCGGGGCATGAACAGCGACAGGTAGCTCACGTGCCTCCGGGCGAGAAAGGCGCTCGCGGCTCTACGGGAGTCATCGGTGTCGATGCCCACGAACTGCACGGCACCGCGCGTCGAGCGGTAGGCGGACTCGAGAAGCGGCATTTCGGTCTGGCATGGGTAGCACCACGAGGCCCAAAAATTTAGGACGAGTGGTTTGCCCCTGAAGTCGGCCAGGCTGAAGTGGCGGCTGGGCACCAACACCTCCGGGAGCGAGAACGCTGGCGCGGGCTGGCCGGTCCGGTCGATGAGGGCGTAAACGACCCCCGTCCCCGACTGGGATAGGTCGGCGACAACAGCTCCAGGGACGAGCACGGAGACAGCTATAGCTGCGGCTGCCAGCACCCATCTTCTCCGGCCGGCGAGCCGCGAGCGCTTGTCCGCGTCGACCGAGCCTTTGTCCGGGTCCTCACTGCTGCCCGGGACAGAGCCAGACAAGTCAACCCGCCGGAGGCGTGGGCGCCGCACGATGCGGTCCGAGAAATAGCGGGACCAGGTAACCGAAGCCAGCAAGCACGGCACCCACGAACATCAGCGCTATGCCCGTGAACCTGACAAGGGACCGGGCATCGGTGAGCAGGCCGCCGACGCCGGCGAGCGCTACGCCGCTGAACCCGGTCCAGGCGGCTATCCGCGCACCGCGCGACCCGGCCCTCAATTGGATGGCGAGGCCGATGGCGGCCAACGCAAGCAGGAAGCCAAAGACGGCGTGGACCAGGAACACTATTTTGCCGTTCGCCGGCAACCAACCGCTTGGACGGCCGACCGGTACCGAGAACAACGTCATGGTGCCCAGCACGAACTCGGAACCCACCAGGACCGCGAAGATCGTCGCCAACCGGACTGTGGCCAAGTCGACCGTGACGTCCGGGCGCGGAGTGAGCAAGCCGGCCGCGTCAACGGGGCGGCCGGTGCCTTGGCTGGCGCCACCGGGCGGGCGGTTCTTGCGCTCCCTGTAGGCCTCCGGGTCCTCGTGGATGAGCTGCCACCAGCCGGCGATGGCGATGAGAGCAAAGATGGGCCACTCGACGGAATAGACCCAGCTGAGCCCGTTGCCAGCGAGAGCCCTGGTGGCTTGCCACCACCCGGCCAGCGCGCACCCGGAGGCCACGATGACCACGGCCAGGTGCAACAGCAGCGCTCGCGGAGAAAGCCAACGCTTGACGGCTTTGTGGCTCACCGCGTACGGATGACACTTTTGATGGTTTGGCCCGGTACTTAGGCGCCCTCGGGGGCTGTGTTTTCGGGGCCCGCGTCGGTCTGGGCCAATACGTGCGCCAGCTTGGCTTCGATCCGCTCCACGCGCTGGCTTAGGTTTAGTTCGTTCACGTCGTGGCGCTGTTCGATGTCTTGCCGAGGGCCAACTTCTGTTCGGGGCTCAACCGCCCTTGCGAGCGACGGTACGAAGAAGTGGTGTGCGAAGGCGGCGGCACCGGCTCGGCGTGCACGGTCGTCGTGAACCATACCCATGATCACAGGCACGAGCCCGACCGCCAGGCCCAGGAGCAAAAGCGGTGTCAGTGCGACCCAATACATTGCGGTCTTCCTTCCTTCTCATGCCCGCTCATGGCGGGACCTGCCGTCCTCCTCCGAGAGTACCGGCACCTTGGTATACCTGCGCAAGGCTTCGCGTCAATAAAGATCAGCCGGGTTGACGGGCCCTAGTTCGGCGGGGCTAAAAGACATTGGGAACTCGGCGCGGGTCTCGTTCGACTATCTAATCTAGATGTATTAAGTGGGGCCTCGATCTCTCAGCTCGCGTAGCCGCCATCGGGGCGGCCTCAGCCGACCAGGGCGGCAGCAATTCCAGCCGTGTTCGGCGAGTTGAAGCCAACGCCCAAGCACCCACCAAGGAGACCTGAGCGCCATGCCCGGCATGAACACCGGTCTGAGCACCAACAACCCGGCCATCGTCTCCGCCTTCAAAACTGCCCTTTTCCATCAGGGGCTCGTCGTCCTGTTGATCATCGCTCTTGTCTCGGTGGCGTGGAACGTCCAACGCTCCGCACAGCTACGTTGGGCTAGGGCACAAGCAACGGGCACTTCGAGCTCCACGATGTCTCGTCCCGAGCCCGTTGCCCGACGACTTTTACGCGTCTCATTTGGTCTCCTCTGGGTTTTCGACGGCATCCTTCAGGGCCAAGCGTCGATGCCGCTCGCGATGGTGCCCCAGGTGGTGCAGCCGACGACAGCCGCCTCACCGACCTGGGTGCAACACCTCGTGAACGTGGCGGTGACGGTCTGGAGCTATCACCCGGTCACCGCTGCTGCCGCGGCAGTGTGGATCCAGATCGGCATCGGTGCCTGGCTGCTCGCCGCGCCACGAGGCGACTGGTCACAACTTGGCGGGGTCGCCAGCGTCGCATGGGGGCTGACCGTATGGATCTTCGGTGAGACCTTTGGGGGGATCTTTGCCCCGGGCCTCAGCTGGCTGCTCGGCGCACCCGGGGCAGTGCTGTTCTACTGTTTCGCCGGAGCCTTGGTCGCGTTGCCCGAAAAAAGGTGGACCGGTCCGGGCCTTGGCAAGGTGGTACTCCGCACGGTGGGCCTGTTCTTTGTCGGCATGGCGCTGCTCCAGGCCTGGCCCGGCCGGGGCTTCTGGCAAGGCCAGGCTCGCCCCGCCTCCACGGCAGGCACGCTGACGGCGATGGTCCAGCAAATGGCGCAGACGCCCCAACCGAGCCTGCTCTCGTCTTGGGTAGCTGCGTTCGGGCGCTTCGACGCCGCCCATGGCTGGGCCGTGAACCTCTTCGTCGTCATCGCCTTGGCGGCGATCGGCGCCGCATTCCTAACCGTGCGGCCGCGATTGGTGCGCCTCGGCGTGATCGCCGGAGCCGTCCTATGCCTTGCCACCTGGGTGCTCGTCCAAGACCTCGGTTTCTTGGGGGGTGTCGGGACCGACCCCAACAGCATGGTGCCGATAACGCTTGTTTTCTTCGCCGGTTATCTCGCTATCACCAGAGCCCCAGCCGTCGTAGAGGGCACAACGCTGGTGCCATTTACGGCGCCGGTTGGCAAAACCCGGTTGTGGGGCGGCCTCGCGGCGGGCCCCACATACACATTCCGCACCCTCGCTGCGCTCGGGGCCATCGGGACCGTCCTCGTCGGGGCCGTCCCCATGGCTGCAGCGGCCACAAGCCCGCACGCCGACCTAATACTGGCCCAAGCCGTCGACGGCACCCCGAATGCCGTTGACGAACCTGCGCCAGGCTTCAACCTCGTCGACCAGTACGACAAACCGGTATCTCTCACCAGCCTGCGGGGCAGGACGGTCGCCCTCACCTTCCTCGACGACACCTGTACGACCGATTGCCCGGTCATCGCGCAGGAGTTCCGCAGTGCCGACGCCGCCTTAGGATCTGCGGCCGGCCGAGTAGACATGGTCGCCATCAATGCCAACCCCCGGTTCATCACGCCCGACTACCTGGCGGCATTTGACCACCAGGAAGGGCTCGAGGGCGTCGCCAACTGGCGGTACCTTACCGGTTCGCTCCCCGAACTAGAGGACGTCTGGAGGTCGTATGGCGAAGAGGTCCTTTACCTGCCGGCGGGGGCGATGATCGGTCATAGCGAGTTCGCCTACGTGATAGACGCCACCGGCCACACCCGCTACATCTTGGACACCGACCCAGGGCCGGCAACGGCGGCAACGAGCTCGTCGTTTTCGGCACTGCTCGCTAACACGATCAAGAGCGTGCTTGGTGAGCGATGACTGAAAAACCATTCGCTAGTAACCAGTTTTTACGCTCCGGTTCGCGGTGACGACGTTCGCGGTCACTGCCCGGCCCTAACTTGGTTCGTCCTCAGAGAACTTTCGTAAGCAGGCGCTGTTCCAAACGACGAAGGCATCCCTGCCATCACAGCGTGACCGCGAGCGTGCGACGCACTAGCAGGGTCCTCAGCGGACGAGGACGTCAATTGCCATCGCCACGAAGACGAGGTTCAGATAGCTGATCGACCAGTGGAACACCTTCATGGCGACCGCTGCGGTCGGTACGGCACGTAGCCGGGCACACAGCACGACCAGCCCGGCCCCTGCCGACATCGCAATTCCCCAGTAAAGCCAGTTCATGTGGGCAACGGCGGCGAACACGGCCGAGGCGGCGACAGTGGCGAGCGAGTAGGCGAGGATTTGAGCGGTGGTCCGCCCGAGGGGCACCACGACTGGCATCATCGGCACGCTGGCGTTGGCGTAGTCGTCCCGGTAGCGGATAGCCAGCGCCCAAAAGTGCGGCGGGGTCCACAAGAACACGAGAGCGAAGAGCACGAGCGGCGCCCACCCGAGCGACCCCCGCACGGCGGCCCAGCCGACGAGGACAGGCACAGCTCCTGCCGCCCCGCCGATTACGATGTTCTGCGGGGACCTCCGCTTCAGCAGAGCCGTGTAAACGAACACGTAGAACAATGCGGCTGACAGCGCGAGCACCGCCGACAGAGCGTTCACAAGCATCCAAAGCGTAAAGAACGCGCCAACCTCGAGGCAGCCTGCAAATACGAGCGCCGCCGGCGCGCTCACCTCTCCCGTCACGAGCGGCCGACGCGAGGTCCGCTTCATAAGAGCGTCGATATCGCGGTCGAGGTACGCCGTCTTGGCGCCCGCTTTTGACGATGACCCTCCCACCACCTGGATCCTTCCCAGCGAGAAGGACCGCACAAAAAGGTTCGCCCGTTTGTTCCGGACGACGCTACGTACCGATGCCTTGCGCAACACCGGGGCGGTGGACGTTGTCATTTCGGGGAGCCACGTGGTCGGAAGGGCGATATGGTACCCGCCGCCGTGTTGGCCGCCATCGGCGGGCGGGCAGCTGTTGGGGCTGACTGGGCTATGTCCGAGCTTTGGGTCGGCGGTTGGGAGCGGCCACGGCCTTCGTTGGCAAGATGAGGAAAGCCCATCCCCGTGAGCCGCATTGGTACCTGGCATATTTCGGGGTTGAGCCGGGCAGCCAAGGGCAAGGTATCGGGTCTGCTCTCATGTCGTCGCGCTTAGCCCGCAGCGATGCCCTCGGCGTGAGGGTTGGCCGGTGCTACCTCAGATGTGGAGGGAGTCGCGGGCTGCTCGCATCTCGTAGGGAGACCGGGCTCGGACGGACATTTGTCGGGCGTTGTCACGCGGGCAGCGCCGTGGTCCTAGCGGGCGCCCGGTCGCGCAGCTGCCCGAAGAGCCTCGGCCATTTGGCTGCGTGCGAACCCTCGCTCGACCCGATCGTCAGCCCTCGTGTTACGGGAGAGTCAAGGTACGGCCCTCCAACTCTTGGCCCCGTCCGCCACGTTTGCCCCTCGACAGGGCTCTAAGTAAGCGGCGGACAGTTTTCGCTCGACTGTGCCTGACGGGAAGCCGAGGAAGGTGACGGGAACGTTCGAGGAGCTCTCGGTTGTGCATTGAAGCGAATTGCTCAGCAATTGACGGGTGCATCGGTTCGGGCCTCCGGTACCCGGCCTCCCCAAGTTGGGGCGTAGCGGGTTGTTGGCACCAGCCTCTTGGGCTATCGGGTACATCCACTAAGTGACGACCGCGGGGCCGGTACCGGGCCGGTACGGGACGAGCACTGAGATGGTACGGAGATGGTACGGAGTAGGCACGGAAGCACTAATTAGGCTCGCCGGTGGGCTTGAAGCGGCCAAAATGGCCCTGATGCAACTGGAGCCTTCGCCCCGGGAAACCGAGGTCCTCAGCCTGCTCGGTGAGCACCTGAGCAACGCCCAGATTGCCCAGCGCCTCTTTATATCCGAACGCACCGTCGAGACCCACGTGTCCTCCTTGTTACGCAAGCTGGGCTTGCGAGACCGCCATGCCATAGCTGTCTATGCCTCTGAGCAAGCAGCGGCCGACGCCCTCCAGTTGCACCGGCCGGCCGAGCCTCCTACGTCTTTTGTCGGGAGAGAAGCCGAGCTTGCAGAACTGGGCTCCGCCCTGTCCCAACAGCGCCTGGTCACCCTGGTGGGGCCAGGGGGCGTAGGCAAGACCCGCCTTCTCCTACGGGCCATGGAGGGCAGCCGGGTAGCGTTTGCGGACCTGGCTGTCCTGGCCCGAGGCAGCGGCCAGGAGGCAGTGGCGAGGGCGGTGGCCGGCGCCCTGGGCATGGTCGAGCCGGGGGCGAGCGCCCTGTCAGCGGTCTCCAAGCAATTGGCCGCGGTCCCTGTCGCTCTGGTGCTCGACAACTGTGAGCATGTGCTGGACGGCGCGGCCGGCCTTGCCCGCCACATATGGGCCTCCACTCCCATCCTCGTCGTCGCAACCAGCCGGGAACGCTTGGGCCTTCCTGCAGAGCACGTCTTGGCCGTAGGCCCACTGCTCCCGCCCGACGCCGGGCGGCTTTTCATGGAGCGCGCCAACCGAGCGGCACCCCAAACTCGGCTCGGCCTGGACGAGGACAAGGTGGTCGAGCTGTGCCAGCGCCTCGAAGGGCTCCCCTTGGTCATAGAGCTTGCCGCCGCTCGCCTGGCCGCTCTTAGCTTCGACGACCTGGCCGCCCGTCTCGACGGGGCCTTGGACCTCCTGGGTTCGGGCGAACGCTCCCAGGACCGCCAACGCAGCCTGCGGGCCACACTGAACTGGAGCTACGACCTGCTAACGGCCGACGAGCAGGCTCTGTACCGGGCCGTAAGTGTTTTGCGAGGGCCGTTCCGCCTTGGCGTGGCCGAGGAGCTGCTTCCCGCTCAGGCCCGGGCCCGGGTCGCGGCTGGGGTCGCGCATCTGGTCGACGCGTCGCTGCTGGTGCGCCTGGAGGACCGTTACCGCCAGCTCGAGCTGGTGCGGGCCGACGCCCGGGAGCGTCTGCGCGCCGCGGGGGAAGAGAACGCGGTCAACCACCGGCTGGTGGACTGGGCGCTCGAAGCTGTTGACAAGGGGCTGAGCCGTGGGGACGAGCATGACTTGGCGGCGGCCGTCGAGGCGGCTCAGCAGCTGGGCCGACCTGAGTTCACCGACCTGGCCCTGGGGCTGGCCCGAGCCTGGGAGGAGCGGGGCCACGGGCATTGGTCCGATGCCGAAATGCTGTACGAAGCAGCGGCGGTGGCCTCCAAGGAGCCCAAGATCGCCATCCGAGGTGCAGATCTGGCCTGGAGCCGGTCCCACGGCACAAGGGCCGTAGCGCTGTTCGAACTGGCCACCGAGCTGGCCGTTGCCGCCGGCGACCCAGCCGCGGAGGCCTACGCCACATCGGGAACGGTGGAGCTCATGGGCCGTTTCGGTTGTTACACCGACAGCCAGTGCGACCCTGGGGCCACCAGCCCGCTGGTCGAGCGTTCGTGGTCCGCGGCCGAAGCGGCCGGCGACCCCTGTTCGCGGGCTCGTGCCTTGCTCGCCCGCACCTGGCGCAGCGATTGGGAAGCGCGGGATGTCGAACGAATGGGCCTTGATGCGGAACGGTCCTTGCTCGCAGCCAGGGAATGTGGCGACATGGCCATTCTTTCGAGCGCACTCGACGGCTGGTGCTCGGTCGCCCTGAAACGCCTCGACATGCCCACGGCCCGAGCGGCCATCTCCGAAAGGCTGGAGATCACGGGGAAGTTCGACCCTCACCAGGCGCGCCAGTTCCTGGAGCGCTTCGACGCCGTTCACATGTCCTGCATGCTGGGCTGTATCCTGGGCCGCTTCGACGACGCCCTGGCTGCCGGCAGAGTGCTGGACGAGCTAGGCCGTGGACGGGGCATTATCTTCGGGGGGGCAACCCAATTGGCCCCCGCCCTTTTCTTTTTGGGACAGTTCGACCAATGCCTTCAACAAGTTTCGGGCGCCTTCGCTGAGGCCCTCCAACGTCCTGGCACCGGCAATTCCATGCTCCTGCGGGCCTTGTGCTGTGCCGCCGCCATCTGTGGTTACCGGGGCGACCATGCAGCCGCGGCGCAATGGTGGGCTCAGGCCGATGCGGTGGCCAGCGCCCGGCACGGCCGAGACTTCATCATCAAAATGATGCAGGCCGACGTGCTCTTGCACCACGGCCGGCGCCAGGAGGCGGCCGAATTGTTGGCCGAGCCACCTTCGGCTTTGGTGTCGCCGTGGCGGGGCTGGTACGGGGCGGTGCGGGCCGAGGCCCTTGGTCCGGTTGCCTTTGCTGACGCCGAGGCGGTGGCCGAGGGGGGCATTTACTCAGCGGCCGTGCTGGCCCGGGCGCGGGGGCGTCTGGAAGAGGCGCTGGCTTTGTTCAACGAGTGTGGGGCCGCCTACCAGGCGGCGCGGACGGCTCTGCGCATGAGCAAGGCCGAGAGGGCGGAGGCGCTGGCTCGGTATGCGGAGTGGGGGCTGGCGTCAACGCCGACGTGACCTGGCGTCCCTCACCAGCGCGATCCCCATCAAGTTCCTGGGAAAAACTCTGCGATACCAATATCTATATGGAAGCCAGCTGGTTGCAGCATCTGATTGCAGGTGCAAAGCGTTGACGGCCCCTTGGCGGAATGGGAGACTGCTGCCGGTCGTCTCGCTCCGTATAGGGGGACACGCATGGGTCGAAGCGCTCGAGCCAACCGCCGCCGAGTTCGGTCGCGGGGCCTCCTTCTCGCGCTCCTTCCGATCGCCGGCATGCTCCTGCCGGTCTCGGCAGCCGCTGCGGCGAGCCGGTCGATCTACACCTACGCCGTCACGACGTCGGGCACCGGGACGGGGGACGACTTCCAGAGCAACGGCCCACCGTGGCTGCAGTTCAGCGGCTCGCTCAGCGACGCGTGGTCGATCACCTACGACGTGCAGATCTCGGTGTACCCGGGGCAGCGCAGCATCTCTCTCCGGCCGGCCAGCGTGTTCTCGACAACGATGTGGGCGACGCTGATCTCCGGCAGCGCCTCGTTTGAGATCACAACGAGCTGTGTCCCGGGCTCGACCTGTGTCGGCAACCCGAACACCTGCTCCTACAGCGACGTCCCGCTCAACCGGAGCACGATGACCGCCATCTGGGAGTCCGACGCCGGGCCAGACTACGGGAACGGCGAGACCGCCTATCAGGCCGGAAAGGTGCGCGTCGATACCCTCACCGGTTGGATCCGGGGAGCCACCGTTGGCACGTGCGCCGGCGGCTCCGGTGGCACCTTGATCACCCCGAGCGCGTTCGGACCGGCGAACGACGACCTCGTCGGTATCAGCTGGACCTACTGTCTCAATTTCTTCGACATCCCAATCGACCAGCTCGGCCACCAAGTCATCGTCGCACCGTCCGAAGGAGACCCGACTGGTTGTCGCACCGGGCTGTGGGGAGTCTCGTACACGGCTCACGTTCATCGCACGACGACCATGAGGCTGCTCTCCGGGCCCGTGCAGATCACGACGGCAAGCATCGACTTCGCCGACCGGGCGCAGCGCCGCGCCCCTATGTTGCGCAGCCAGGTCGCCGCCTTGGCGGGCCAGAAGGCCAAGCTCGAGCAGGAGATCATCGCCGAGCAGGGCGTCGCCACGACGGCCGCCACAGGCGGCGCCCAGCTTCAGCCCAAGCTTGACCAAGTCCAGGCGGGGATCGATGCCACCCTCGTCGCGCTCAGCAAATTGGGGAGCGCCGAGGACGGCTCGAGCGCCGAGGTCGCCGGTCTGCTGGAGGCCGAAGACCGGTACGCCAACCAGGTTGCCGCCTTGGAGCAGCAGGTCCTCGCCGTCGAGAGGCAGGGCGGCGATGCAGCCGGCTTGCAGAAGCAGCTGGCGCTGGCGCAGCGGCAGCTCTCGAGCGTGGAGAGCGTGCTCGCCTCGCGGCTGGCCCACTCGCAGATCGGAACGCTCCGCTCACAGTGGCTGGCCCGGCTGCGCGCGCTGCAGAACAGCGCCTTCGTCCTGCAGGACGCCGGCGCCAAGCTGCTCGCACAGCAGGGTACCGCCGACGCCACCCTCACCGCCGACAGCGACACCCTGAGGGGCGTCGACATCCAGCTCTTCCAGCTCGCCGAGCGACTGGCGAGCTTCGACCCCGAGGTGCACGAGGTCGACTCGGTCGTGGACAACCAGACCGTCTTCACGGCCAAGGCCAGCTACTCCTACGCCGACCTCTCGGCGGTCAACGCCGCGATCGCCCAGCAGGACCAGCTGATCAACAAGATTGCTCTCGCCAAGGTCGGTGCCTTCGGAGCCTTCAAGGTCGCCGAGCAGGACGCGATCGCATCGCAGAAGCAGCTCGCCGAGCTGCTCTACAAGCTCGCCTACGGACGCTTCGCCCTCGACCTGGCCTTCGACACCTACGACATCGTTAGGGCGACCACCAAGGGCGGCGTGGTCGGGGCCGTCACCGCGCTCGGCACGAAGCTGATCGAGAAATCAATCAAGCAAAGCGCCGGGAGCTTCGGCAGCGGGATCGAGCCGGGGTCCATCGCCGCCCAGGTCAATGCCCAGTTCGACGCCGGTTTGAAGGACGCCTACTCGCAGCCGCAGATCGCCACCGTGGTCGCCGAGCGCATTTTGAAGGACACCGTCAGCAAGGCAACGAAGGACGGGATCAACAAGTACGTCGGGTCACTGGTCTTCGCCAAGGTCGAGTTCCCCGTCCGCCTCTACCTCGGCGACAGCCCGGTCACACCCGGCGAGCTGCAGTCCCAGCTTGAGAATTTCACGCTCAAGATCAACCGCGTCTCTCGCCTTCAGGATCAATTGAAGAGCTTGGAGAAGGGCTACCTCGCCAACTTCGCGAGCAAGGCCAGCCTCAGGAGCTTCTTCGCCAGCGAGGCGGAGAACGTGGCCAAGGATGCCCTGAAGACGATCATCAAGGGCCAGCTCGACGCGAGCGAGCAGCAGGCGTGGACCGACTTCTTCGTGAAGGACGCCTTTGCCCGGTCCTTCTATAGCATCTACTGGACCGACGCCGACCTGTGGGAGAAGGCGATGACACAGATGGACAAGCTCCTGGCGTCAAAGGCGCAGCTCCTGCAGGGAAGTGCCGAGGGCGAGCTGAAGACGACGCTCTCCGAGCAGTTCCTCGACACAGAGCAGATCACCATCAGCCTCGCCCTGTCCGGTTACATCGACCCGAACGACCCCGTTGCGGTGTTCGTGAACGGCGAACAGGCGAGACGGACCGGGAGCCTCTACACGATCGCCGGCAGCTCGCTGCGCCCAGGGCCGGGACAGACGCTTCGCATCGTGCTGCGCTAAACGGCCAGATCTGAGCGTCCGCTCGTCTCCACTTGGTACCGGCCGCTGCTGTACATAAGCCGACGGCCGATGCAGATAACGCGGCGCTGGCGACCAAAGCCCAACGTTGTGTTCTCAACGGATGGTCAGCTGCCCACATGGCAGCCTCGGAAGCAACGGGCCGTCAGAACTGGGAAGAGCGCTATAGCGGCGTCGGCCCGAGTGACGACTTGGCGCCCGTTGAAGCGGTCGTGGGCGAAGGCGTGGTCGACGTAATTGTCCGCACGGCTCGGTGCGACTCCGAGAGCGACCGAGATGGCGTGCGCGAACTCTTTCTCAGTCAGTGCCTCGTCCCCGCTCTCGGTGGAACCCGTGAGGGTCTTGAGGGCGCTTGTCGTGCTGAGCTTCACCGAATGGCCGAGGCTTGTGGCCAGCTCAGCGGCGGTGAAGGGTGCGTTGGGGCGGAACTGTCGTCCGAAGCCGGTCAGTACGCCAATCCTGGTGAGCGTCCCGATGGCTAGGCCTGCCGCGGAGCGAGGCGAGACGTCTGTAAAGCCCGACGACTGCTCGGCCTGTCCCTCGAAGGCCGCGAACGTAAGGCCAGGCAGGAGGGACGCCTCCTTAGCGACGGTGAGGCCGCTCGGCTTCCGTGGTGCGGCGGGGTCGACGTACATGAGGCTGCCGAACAACCGGTCGAGGAAGATATTGACCCGCGACTCGTTGAGTAATGCGCCATGGCAGATCGGCCCGCTCGGCGTCGGCGTGGGGCATTTGCCCCCGGGCGTCGTGGTGTCGACATCGCTGAGCAGGGCGTTACTGGTCGTCACCTGGTTCGTGCTGACGGCCGTCGAATCCTTGAAGGTAACGGTCGCGCTCGAGTCGGACTGCTGCGTGTTGCCGTAGGTCAGCGCCCCGCTGGAGCCGGCGATCTTGATCCCGCCTCCGTAGTCCGACGCGAGCGTGTCAGTGACGTCCACGTTCGCGGTCATCGTCGACCCCGAGGTTTGCTTTACGGCCTGGTTGTTCGTATACGACGGGTTGGCGATGTTCGCCGACTCCGACCCGCCGGTCTTGCCTGTTACAGCTCCACTGGCGTAGGCCCCGTAAGTCCACGGTGCGAGCCTTTCACCCCGGTTGGCAGGGATAACGGCGTCCTGGGTCCCGTCGGCAAAGAACGGGTCCAGAGCCAACAGGTCTTTCGCCTCCGTCGGGCTGATCACTGCATACTGCGCCGACGAGGTATAGGTCACCGCGCCGTGGGCGGAGTTGGTCAAGCCCGTGGAGGTGTAGGGGACCTCGCATTGGCTAATGCCGTCGAGGGCTACACCAAGCTCGCAGTCGTACAGCTCCAACACCGTGCGTTCGCCCATGCTCGGGTCGGCTGCGAGCATGACGTACTGGGTCTGCCCCGTCCCCAGGCTGTAGACCGCGTACTGGGGGTGGAGCACAATCTGGAACACATCGTTCCAGAACGCCTCATGGTTGTACAGGGTGGCAGCGGAGGCGTGCTGAAGGCCCGTTGGGCTGCAGTCGTACAGGCTGCCATCGGCGGCCGGCTTCGCAAGCAGCGGGCAGGTGACGCCGTCCCCAGGCCAGTCGTTCCAGTCGGGAGATACAGTCCGTGACAAACCGAAGGCGCCTGTGTCAGAGGTTTCCTGGGTTAGGTCGTCGGTAGTGCCGAAAGAAGTCTTGGTCGAGGTGTCCCACTTCGCCGATTGGTCAAAGTCGATACCGAACACGCTCATCGCCGGGATGATGTCTTTGCCGAGCGAGAGGCTCGTCTTTTCTTCAATGCTTTGCTCGGTCTTTTCGGAATTGCTTTGTGTGCTGCTGCTGCCAACTGTGTAGTCCGTACCGAAGCCGATAGTGCTGCCGAACGTAGCGGTGCTCTGATCGCCAGGGGGAGCATAGATAATTGTGTACGGGACGGCGCTCGCCTGCACGGCGGCCACTGGCGCCAGGATCACGTTGAACGGGTTCGACTCGGACCTGGCGTACCGCGACAGGATTTTGTAGAAGGTGCCTTGCCCGATATATGAATCGGTCGCCTGAACGTCGACGACGACGCGCAGCGTTTCGGTGAGGTTGTTGAGGCCAAGTGACTGACCGGGAAGAAGCTGCAATGCCAGGTCCCCGCCCGTGGTCCTGTCCTGGTCCGCGCCGAGCTGCTGGTTATCAGTTAGCTGTTCCTGGACAGTCGGGCCGGGCACCCATTGGCCCTGGGTCCCGTCCCAGTTGGTGCACGGCCCGACGGGGGGGCTGCCCGGAGGGAGCGTTGTGACGGTTGTCGCCGATGGGACCGTCGGGCTAACCGTGCACATCTCGAGCGTTGCCGAGTAGGTGGCGCCGTCGCCGATCGTCGTGTACCCCTCCGGGCATTTGGATCTGTCGAACACATCCGTGTACTGGAAAGGGTAATCGCCAGAGTCATTTTCGTAGCTCAGGGTGATGTGCAGCACAGGGTTTGCGATGGCAAAGGCGAGAGTCGCCGGGACGTGTGAGAGGTTTAGGTCGTGGTCGTAGTCAGGGGGGTCGAACCAGGTCGGCAGCTGTGACTCCTCGGGGCACTCCGGCGCCGGGCCCGTGACGTCCATCTCCCCGAGCGCGAAAGAGTAGGTGGCGCGGCTGGGTACGGTTGCCGTCCCTTCCAACGCGTAGACAGGCACCGTCTCGCCGTAGGCCGGTTCCGGCGGTGTGGCCACAATTGTGCCCTGCTCCCCTGGCTGAAGGGGCGGTACGTACCGGAAGGACAGGGCTGGCGAGGCGCCGAACATTACCTGCGTGACCCCTGACAGGTTTTCGCCGCTGATTGTTACGCTCCCCGACGGCCCGAAGGCTGGCGTAACACCGGTTATCGCGGGGCAGTCGTGCGCCAATGTGCACGCCAGTTCGACGTCGCTGTGCACCCTCCGTTCTTGGGCATGAGGGGCGGTTGCTGCGAGCGCGACCCCTGGCAAGGCGGCGGTCCCCTGGAGGGCCAGCGTGGCTATCCCTATAGCGAGCACGAGCCGTCGCCTTAGTGTTCGGCGTGGCTTGTTTGGGATGAGGGTCCGGCGGGTCATCTGGGCTCCTTGTCACGTTCGGGTTCGATTTCTACGGCGCTCAGCATGCGCTCGAAAGCAATGCCGGCTCGCTTGTACGCCTCTTCGGCCAGCTCCGGCGACGAGCACGAGAAGACGCAAAAAGCGCTGCCTTCTTCGGGGACGAAAGTGGCGTGTAGGAGGTGAACGGCGGTCCCCGCGCTCGCGAGCTGCTCGACTGCGGCCCGCAGACGAGCCATAGCGGTTACGAACGTGCTCGGTGTCCCCGCGGGCCAGTAGTGCTCAACGAGGAAGGCTGGTGCTCCTTTGGTGCCACGTCCCACCGCCTCGAAGCTAAGGACGCCGAGCGCCCGTTACGTCCGTTGTTTCCCTATGGTTTGGGAGCGCCTCCGCCTGGGCGACCAGGCGGACGGGGAGGCTATCTTTTGCGGGCCGCCATGACCGCGCCGAGCTCGGCCCGGGAGGCGATCCCGAGCTTGCGATAAGCCCGGGCCAGGTTCGCCTCGACGGTCTTCGGGCTAATGAACAGTTCCTTGGCCACTTCACGATTGGTCCGCCCGATGGCGGCCAGCTTGGCCACCTGTTCCTCGGTTGGGGTGAGCTC
>Ga0302325_10002830_pt1 | contig 41729 bp, 42 predicted proteins | sample Palsa_T0_2_FD_201948 | JGI IMG/M metagenome (GOLD analysis project Ga0302325, IMG submission 201948) | Peat permafrost microbial communities from Stordalen Mire near Abisko, Sweden - Palsa_T0_2 | ecosystem: Environmental > Terrestrial > Soil > Palsa > Peat permafrost | place: Sweden: Abisko...
CAATTGATGATGGACGAGCTCGCCAAGAGCTTGCGAAACACGAGTTTCGTCGATCCGAAAGCGCTGGCGAACGCACTCGGAAACGTGCAGGGGTTCAATTCGACGGATCTGAGTCAGCAATTCGCGGCGAACGGCGCGGTGGGTCCGGGCGCGGCATCGGTTTTCGCGGGCAATGCCGGCAGCGCGGCCCCCCCGGTGGCGAGTTCCGGGACGTCTCCCTCAACTCCCATTACAATCAATGTCTCGCCAACTCTAAGCACTGGAACGAGCGCCGCCGCGCCGGCGACGTCGGCTTCCGCTGGATCCCCAACAGGGCCGCAGGCGCCGGGCTTGCCCACGCTCCAGACCCCGCCGGCGTACAACCCGAATTTCGGACCGAATGGCGGGGACCTGCTGGCCGACGAAACCAACCTGACCTATCAGCTTTTCAATCTCCAGATGATGCTCCAGCGCGCTTTGAGCGACCGGCTATATCAGCACGCGGCGCGGCGTCAAGCGGTGTTGGGATTCGACATCGATATCGAACCCAGTTCGCGTGCGCGGGACGCGGCGGCGGTAGTCGACGTGACGGTACGGTTGGAATGCCGCGGGATTGCGGGTTGCGACGCCAGTAAAGGCATGTCGATTGTCGCACTGATGCCGGAAGAGGGATCGCACAATGCGGCCACTCTGAGCCAAAAGGCGACTGGATTTGGCGGCGCGCTCGCTTCCGCCGTTTTTTCGGTGGGTTATTCGATGCAAAAGCGCAGCCAAGTCTTCTATCTTTATCGCGATATGGATACCGTTTCGGTCGAACCCGCGGGAAATGCCACGGAAGCGCATTTCGGTTGGCAATTCCGCCCCGTGTTGGGACGGCGGACCGTGGCGGCGGGGAAACGGCACCTTCTGGTGGTACTTGCGCTACCCACGCCGGACGAGGCGGCAAAGGAGCCGCAAGCGCCGGAACTCGTCGTTACGACAAACACCTCCTGGGTCTACTATGATCGAAAGCTTCAGACCACGCACGATAGCAATTGGTTGTCTCGCAGCCTTCCGGAACCTTTTTCTTACAAGCCGCCGTTTAATGTTGAAGTACCGAGCACGGCCTCTTCGCAAGACGATTTGAAAGCGGAAATCACACACGTCGATTGGGTACCCACCGATCCGGGCAATGGCGTGGCGATACTGAGCGGCAGAAATTTCTTCTCCGGAACGACGGTGCGGTTCGGAAACAAGACGTATTCCGGCAGTGCCGACGGGTTAGTGATCAAATCCGATCAAACCTTGGAAGTCAGCCTGCCCTCGGCAGCGGCAGCGATGGGAGGCGTGCTCAGCGGCCGCTACGGACCGGCTAAGCAGATCGAGACCGACGAAGCCCCGCCACAAGGATTTAGGATCGACAGTCTTTATGCAACTCCGATCGGCGCATTTCTGTACGCCGTCGACGTGACGATGGTTACCCGAACCGGCGGGCAATGTAACTGCCAGCCTGCGTGGGACTCCATCGTTTCGAAGTTGAATCCCGCTGTCGTAATGGTGAATGGCTTGCCGCTCAACGTGCGCCCCAGCCTGACGCACGGTCCAGTAACAAACCCCGAGGAAGCCCACTTGCTGTTTCAAGCGCCCGCGGAGGCCTTCTCCAAGGCGACGCTCTTGACGGTTACCTTCCCGTTCGCGGGTCGTATTTGGTCCCAAACCATGCCCTATTACAAGACGACGCTGGCGGTGACCAGGTTGGCGGGAACTCCGCATAGCCGCCTGGTGATCAGTTCGTCGAATCCGGGCGACAATCTGTGCGATAAGGCGTGGACGCTGATGCTCGACCCCGACCACACGTACACCAGCCCAGACGCACAGCTCACTTGCGTCGGCGCGGGCAGCAAGACGCTGGGGTTCGATATCGACTCCGATACGCTCAGCAAATACAAGCGCTTGGTTTTAACCAAAAACAATCTGGTTCTGGAGGCTGAGATTCCCAAGGCGGACGCGCCTTCTCCCGAGCCGGTAGTCGATAAAACTCCCGCAGTCACGGTCCAGCAGTACTCGATTACGACCGTCACATTCACCGGCAAGTATCTGGATAAAGTCACAAAGGTGATGTTCGATAAGACAGCTTTAGAAATCGTGAAGAAAGAAGCCAAAACGCTGGTTGTCAGTCTTTCAAAGGATGTAACCGAGAAGCCTCGGGCGGTTGTGCAGTTGCAGTTGTTGACGGACGGCAACGATCCCGTTTTAGCGACGTTGACGGTTACGCCGGCTCCGGAACCGAAAGGAAAATAATGTATGCCTGGAAAACAAACGACTCCGCCAAAAAAATTGACTCGCGCCGCAGTCAGCAGAGGTCTAAAGCAGCATCATGCGGCGATGGCGGAAGCTGTCCACGGGGTGTTGAAAAAAGCCGGGCTGCATGGGTTGAAGGTGGAATCGATCCGTTTCGCGAAGATCGACGGGTTTGACGATCAGTGCGATCCGCCCTGCAAGGAGGGATTTCATTGCGTTCCAGTCAGTGACGGAAGTTCACGGTGGGAATGTGTTTCGGACTGATCCACCTTTTCCCGCGCGCGTTTGTTTTTCCTTCGTTTCGTTAAATGCTGATCACCGGGCAGGGCGCTTCCCGGATGATCGAGTAGGCGCCGCTGCGCAATCGGCCTAGCGTTTTCTGGATCACGCCGCGGCCGATGACGATCAGGTCGGCGTCATGCCCGATGGCGGCCTGCTGTACTGCCCGGCTCACGCTGCCGCCCAGCAGGCACACCTCGAAACCGGTTCCCGCCTTGGTTTGCAGTTCCTCCAAGCGCTCGCGCGCGATGTTGAACAGAAACTCGTACATGCCGGGGTCGCTTTCCTTGGTGAGCGTCGCGCCCGCGCCCTGAACGGCATGCACCAGGCGCATTTGGACAGACTGCTCGGCTGCGAACTCGGCCGCCCACCGAAGGACGGCCAAGTCCCTTGGATTGGTGTCCACGGCGCACAGCACGCGTTTCCAGCGATCAGCGGGGTGAGCGGCGATCTGCTCGGCATGCACGCCGGTCCAGACCGGGCAGTGGGCGTCATGCAGCACCTTGGCTGTCACTGACCCGAGAAGCAAGCTTCGAAAAGGGCCGTAGCCTCTGGTGGGCATCATGATCAAGTCGTCGTGATCGTCGTCGGCGTACTCGACGATCAGGCGCGCCGAGTCGCCTTCATCCAATTGCGAGACCACCGACATGCCGTGGAAGTGCTTTTCCACAAAACGCGACAGTGTCACGTTCCCGTCCAGCCGCATGCGGTCCGCATCGATGAGCGCCGCCCAAGCGGCGCCTTCGGGCGACCCGTACCACGCGGGCGGCAAGTCGACCACGTGCAATAGCGCCAACTGGGATCCGAACCGGTTGGCCATAGCCTTCACGGCGGGCACGATAGCCGCGCACTGTTCAGAAAAGTCCACCGGAAACAGAATGTGCTTGAACTTAATCATAATGCTCCCCTCTCGCATTCCTCACGGCTTGAATGCAAGTGGACTGCCACCCCCCCGGCGTTTCAAAACGAATGGTTGAAGGCGTGCTGCGATACCCGTTGGAGGACTCATGATCGAAACCAAGAGTTCCACAGTGGAATCCCTGCAAGCCCAAAACTTACATGAGCTTTCACAACGTTCATCCGGCCCATGCATAACCATTCTGTTACCGCCCTTTCGGCCGGCGGAACACTCGAAATCCAAGGGCGCGGTACTAAAGATCCTTCTTCAGGACGCTCTCCGCCAACTGACCGCGAACAGGGTTTCAGAGCCGGTTGTCAGGGACTTGGTGACGCCGCTTGAACAGCTTGCCGGGGACCCGGAACTCGCCGGGGGCTCCTCTTCCTGCCGAGCGATTTTCCGATCGCCCGAAGCGCTTCACCAGTTTGAGCTAGTCGAGCCCGTCACCGCGGCGCTGATGATCGGGGGATGCTTCCAGATCCGTCCGATTCTGAGGGAATTGGTTGCGCCTCACTACTATGTTTTGGAACTCACGAAAAAGCGCGTGGAACTGGTGCGCGCGACTGGTGTACGAGGCGAACCGGTGGAGCTGCCCCAAGGAATCCCAGTGACTTTGGAAGCCGCGCTAAGTTTCAAGCCGCCCGATCACGATCTCGAGAATCGAGCGGCCGCCGGATCTGGGAGCGGCGCAATGCATGGAATTCGCTTTGGCACCGGTTCGGCGCGCGAGAACGAACATACCTATCTGGCCGATTTCTACAAGGCTGTGGATCGCGGCATCCACGAACTGCTCCACGCGGCGAGGCCGCCCCTGGTGTTGGCTGGCGTCCAGGAGGATACGGCGCTTTACCGGTCCATCGCGGCATACCCCATTTTTGGAGGAAAGTGTACCCGGAAGCCACGCTGGGTTGGAGCCGGAAAATGGCCTGCTGCGGCAAGCGTTTACGATTGTTCGGTTGGATTCGATCGACCAAGCCGCCGCCAGTTTGACTGAATCGAAGGAACGAAACGCCCCCGCCCGATTCTCGACCGATTTGGACAAGATCCTGCACGCAGCCATCGAAGGGCGGATACACCGTCTGTACATCGACGAGAACGCCCAGCGAATCGGCAGATTCAAAGGTCAGAAGCGCGGCGGCCGATGCGATTGGGGCGAAGAAGATCTCTTGAACCTCGCGGCTGTAGAAACGTTTCGACAGGGAGGCGCGGTCTTTGCACTGCCTGGGAGTAAGATGCCCGATCATGCCGTCGTGGCTGCGGTCTTCCGGTACTAACCTTGTTAGACTGGACTGGCCGCGCGAAAGCACGCACTAAAGCTGCGCGCCAAGACCCACGGACGAAGAGAAAGGTACCTATGAAAATCCTTCTGGCGGTGGACTCGTCGGCTGCGAGCGAGGCCGCGGCCAAAGCTATAGCTGCTCGGCCATGGCCGAAGGATACAACCGTTCAGATCCTGAGCGTGGCCGATACATCCAGCGCGTGGAACGCTCCCGAGCTGGAGGAAGGGCTGTTGAAGTCGGCGCAAGAGGCCGTAAGCGCCGCCGCCGATCTTCTGAAATCTTCCGCAATCGCCGCCACGAGTCTGGTCTTAACCGGAGATCCCAAGACCGTAGTGGTGGATTATGCAAGCCAAACCGAGGTGGATCTCATCGTGGTGGGATCTCACGATGAGTCGGACGCCATGCGGTTTCTGCTGGGAAGTGTCACGAGAGCCGTGGTACGGTTCGCCCCTTGCTCGGTCGAAATCGTGCGGCCCCGGCTGAATTCCGAAGCGTGGAAGGTGCTCCTGGCCACCGATGGTTCCCCCTGTTCGGAAGCGGCCGCGCGATCTATCGCCGCTCGTCCCTGGCCGGCCGGTTCAGAATTCCGGGTATTCGGCGTAGCGGAGCTATCTCCGGCATGGTTCCGGATTCCTTATCCTGCGTACTTCGATCCCAAGGCGATGGAAGATCTTCGCGGCGAAGCGATGAAGCGCGCAGAGGACGCGGTGATGGCGGCCGAAAAGATTCTTGCGGACGCTGGGCTGTCGGAATCGGCAAACGAAGCCGTGCCGTCGGCCAGCGTGAAAGAGCTGATTCTCACTGAGGCAGCCCAATGGGGCGCTGACCTGATCGTCGCAGGCTCGCACGGACGGAGAGGCGCGAGCCGCTTTCTGCTGGGCAGCGTTTCCGAGCCAGTGGCGTTTCACGCGACCTGTTCAGTCGAGATCGTTCGCATGCCGCACGCCGGCTAGCTATAGGTAACCCCTGTCCACCAGCTTCGCGATAACGCGCGCCGCGGCCCCTTCGGGCGGTTCTTGATCGGCCCGCACCACTATATCCGGCTCTTCGGGCGGCTCGTAGGGCGCTTGCAAGCCGGGCACACGATTCTCCGGGTCTTCGCGCGCGATGCGGTAGATCCCTTTCGGATCGCGGGCCATGCAAATGTCGAGCGGACATTCTACATACACCTCCAGGAATCGGCCGATCCGGCGGCGCGCCCGATCACGGTAGGCGCGTCGATTCGCGGTGGCGTCGAAAATCACGGGCACGCCATTTTCGACCAGCAGTCCGCCGATGTGCGCCATCAGCCGGTAGAATGCGTCGCGGCCGGCGTCGTCGTAGCGGGGCGGCTGATCGCTCAAAATGTTGCGGAGAGCGTCGGATTCGAGGATCGCGACCTTGTGGCCTTGCGCGCCGAGCTGCGCCTTCAACGCGCGCGCCAACGTGGACTTGCCGGACGAGGGGAGTCCGGTGATCCAAACCGCGAATGCTTGCGCGTCGTTATGTGCCACAGTAGTCGTTCACTTTGGATGGGTCAAAGGCTTCACTCGAGAGCACGGCCAGAATGAAAGACACGAGTTGCCTCCGCACCGTGTCGGCAAGATTCGGATACCAAACCGGACTGGCCATCACCAAGCCGCGAAACGCGAGAAACGGCGCGGCCACGCGGAGTATTTCGCGGTCGCCGGTTTTTTCCAGATACCGGCCCCAGAAGCGGCGAAATAGAGTCTCGAAAGCTCCTTCCAGCCGCTGGCTGCGTTGCAGGGAGAAGAACAGATAATTCAAGGTGAGGCACGTCACATCGTCGGCGGGATCGCCAAATTCGCCGCGAGATCGATCCAGGAGACGAAAATCGGCGGCCGGCCCAAATAGGATGTTCCATGGATGAAAATCCCCGTGGATCTGGCGCAGCCGGTGTGCCAAGGGTTTCAATCGCCAGCGCCATCGCACCGCGTGATGCTCGATCTGTTCGAGCAAGCTGGGTGTGATCAGCGGGTGCGGTGGATAGGAGTCCGCCAGCCCCATGATGCACTCGCCGTCGCCCACTAATTCCCGGTTTCTGCGCACGTAGAGAGCGGGGTCGACGCCGCGCTCGCCGTGGATCTCGATCAGGTAGTCGCAGAGGGCATCGGCGCGGTCCAAGTCGAGATCGGTTAGCGCGCCGGTATCGCGCAGCCGCTCCAGGTCCGAGGCATAACCCTGGCCGTCGGCATACTCTGTCAGCAAGCAGAACTCCTCCACGCGACCGAGCGAAATCAGGTTGCCGGCTGACTCGAAGCCGCCGACGTCGAAGGATTGAACATGCCGCGGCAGACGGTTGAACGCTCGATGGGACCAGAGCAGAACACTCGCCCGGTCGGCCATGTGCTCATGCCCGAACGGCCCGGGGCACATGGTGTGCAGAACCGCGCTTTTCCGCTCGCCGTCGGCGGTCTGGTAATCCACGCGCACCGGAGTTCCGTACCCGAAGCCTTTGGTGAGCTTGTCCGGGGCGTCGCCGAGATGGGCCGCGCCGAGTACCCGCGTCCCGTTGCCAAACACCGACGCTAAGTACTGCTCCAACTTATCGAGGTCCAGCCCGGCCGCTTTGGTCGCGGTTGTCACGCGATAGCAGGTGCACTTCCTTGGCCAAGAGTTTCAGAGACTCCGATCTGGCGTGGCGCCGTGACGCTGGGGTGATCGCGTGTTTTGGCTCAGTTGGCTGAGCGCATTCAGCCACGCACGATCGGCAAGGATGAGAGTGGCGTTCAGTCAAACCATCCCCGAATTGGCAGTCCCGTTGCGAAGGTCAGTTAGGTAAGGAGGCCGAAAATGAAAGTTCAGGAGGTGATGACCAAACAGCCGGCTTTCTGCGGCCTGGACACCACCCTTGCCGGGGCGGTCAACACCATGCAAGACAGCGGTTGCGGGTTCTTGCCGGTGGTCGGCGAAGGCGGCAACGTCGTCGGAGTGATCACGGACCGCGACATTTGCATCGCGTTGGGTACCCGCGACCGGAATCCTTCCGAGGTGCTGGTTAAGGACGTAGTGCTTCCCGAGGATCGTACGTTCCCCAAGCTGTTTGCGTGCACGCCGGACGATAAGATGCGCTGCATCCTGACGACGATGCGGGAGGAGAAGATCCGCCGTCTGCCGGTGGTCGACCGGAAAGGCGCGCTGGTGGGCGTCCTGTCGATCGACGACTTGGTGGTGCGGGCCTGCAAGCACGCCGGTAAAGAAGGCATTTCGTGCAAGGAAGTGGTCGAGGCTTACCAAGCGATCTGCCGGTCCGCGAACAAGGGATGCGTCGCAGCATGAGAATCTTCGCGGAATCGAGCGCGAGCCGGGGCGCTTTAGGCTACTGCTCTGGCGATCCCAAGCCTCGATTCCTGAGCCGAAATATGGAAGCCGAACATAGGAGGGCGATGTTGAGCACCCCGGCGGTTCATCGTCCATACCGCGCGAAGGTATCGCAGGTTGGGATACTTCGTCAGATCCAGAAAGGTCGTATACACGCCGCAGTAGAATTTGGGCGAAAAAGAAAGGATGGGTCGTACGCCGAAATCGGATTGGTCGGTGGAGCCCCAGATGGAAACGATCAGCCCTTCGTTTTCCATTACGTTGTTGATCACAAGCGTGACTTGCAGCAACTGGCCGCGATGCTTTCCGAGGTCTATTCCCGGACCGATTCCATTTTCTTGGCGCAAACTCGACGGGAGCAAGTCTAGAATCTTCTCCTCGAAGTCCATACAACTCTCCTTCGGGCAACCTTAGGAAGGTGGCTGTCACGACTGTCAGCAATTCACGGACCATTGGGAGGAGCTTTCGGATTTCAAGCCAAACACAAGCGCCTTTTGACTTCCACAACCTTGCAGAAAGAGCAATGTGCGCCGTTTGACTCAGTAATTTGCTGGTATTCTGTAGGGGTGCGGCTCGTAAGCCAGTTTCTAGTACTTGTAACAATTGCAACTCCTCTTGTTTTGGGAGTTTCCGCTCGGGCGGATGGCCCTTTGGAAGAACGACGACTCCGGCTTTATCACACCCACACCGGCGAGCGTCTGGACATAGTTTATTGGCGAGATAGCGGGTACGTCCCGAATGCACTCCAGCAACTGGACCGATTCCTGCGCGACCATCGCACCGGCGAGGTGCACCACTTCGATCCGCATTTGTTCGATGTGCTCTTCGACCTGACCAAATCAGTCGGCCGCCTGTATTCGGAGGTCGACATCATTTGCGGTTATCGAACGCCTTGGAGCAACGAGTTTCTGCGAACCCACACGTCCGGTGTCGCTAAGCACAGCCTACATATGGAGGCTGAAGCTATCGACATTCGCGTGCCCGGTGTTAAGACATCCACACTGCGGGACGCAGCCCTGTCGCTGGGCCGCGGCGGCGTGGGATATTACGCCGGTTCCGACTTCGTTCACGTGGATGTGGGTCGCGTGCGCCGCTGGTAACATTCCGGTCGAGGAAATTCCTTCAGGCGGTCGCGATGCGCGCGCTTCTGCGCCGTAGGTTGGTCCAGCGCAATCGCAATCGGTCGAGATAGAGATACATTACCGGGGTTGTATAGAGCGTCAGCATCTGGCTGAAGAGCAACCCGCCAACGATCGCGATGCCGAGCGGTCGCCGGATCTCCGACCCGTTGCCCGTTCCGAGCGCCATCGGCAGGCCGCCGAGCATGGCCGCCATGGTGGTCATCGTGATGGGACGGAAGCGCAGCACGCAGGCTTGATAGATTGCATCAGCGGGAGTGGCGCCCTCCCGCTCGGCCTTGAGCGCGAAATCGATCATGATGATCGCGTTCTTCTTCACGATTCCGATCAATAAAATAATGCCGATGAGCGAGATCACGTTCAGCTCGTTATGCGTGGCGAGCAGCGCCAGCAGCGCTCCCACACCCGCCGAAGGCAGCGTCGAGAGTATCGTGATCGGGTGAATCAGACTCTCGTAGAGCATCCCTAGAACCAGATAGACGCAGACCAGCGCCGCCGCGATCAGTATCGGCTCGTCGGTGAGCGACTCCTGATAGGCCTGCGCCGTGCCGTTGAAACTGCCACGGATGGTGGATGGCAGACCGATCTGCCGCTCCGCCTGTTCGATCAGAGGCACGGCGTCGCTGAGCGCGGTTCCCACCGGGAGATTGAACGAAATGGTGGCCGACGGGAATTGTCCCTGATGATTGACCGCGAGCGGGGCGGTGTCGGCGACATAGTGCGTGAAAGCGCTGAGCGGCACCTGGCTTCCGTTCGACGCGCGTACGTAGGTGTAGCGGAGCCCTTCCGGATTCTGCCAAAACACCGGGTCCGCCTCCATGACGACGTGGTACTGCGCGAGCTGCGTATAAAGCGTGGACACTTGCCGCTGTCCGAACGCATCGTAGAGAGTGTCGTCGATGAGCTGGGGTGAGATGCCGAAGCGCGCGGCGGTGTTGCGGTCGATCACCAGATTCGATTCGAGCCCCTTGTTTTGCTGGTCGATATTCACATCGGCGAGCTGCGGGAGGCTGCGCAGCGCCTGAAAGACTTGCGGCGCCCACAGGTTCAGATCGGCGATGCTATCGCTTTGCAGCGTGTACTGATACTGCGCGCCCACAATGCGCGTTCCGATGCGCAGCGTCTGAATGGATTGAAGAAACACGCTGGCGCCGGCCACGCGCCCCAGACGCGGGCGCAACCTAGCGATCACTTGATCGGCGCTGTCCTTGCGCTGGGAAATATCCTTGAGCGTAATGAACATGCGAGCGTTGTTGATGCCGCCTCCGCCACCGCCGCCACCTCCGCCTCCGAGAAACGTCATGACGTTTTCGACGGCGGGATCGGACTGAATAATCGCCGCGGCCTGCTCTGTGCGTACTCGCATGGCGCCGAAGGAGGTCGCCATATCCGCCTGTATCTGACCGGTCATGCGTCCCGTGTCCTGCTGAGGGAAGAAGCCTTTCGGAATGACGACGTACAAATACATGGTCACGCCGATGGTGGCCAGCGTCACGAAAAATGTGAGAGGTTGATGCCTCAAGACCCAACGAAGGCTCCCATTGTATAGACGCGCAATCAGCGCGAAACCGCTTTCACTGGCGCGGTACAGTAGCCCGTGGCCTCCGCGGCGCTCGCGGCGCAGCAGACGCGAACACATCATAGGTGTCAGCGTTAACGAAACGAACAGCGAGATTATAATCGCGGCGGAGAGCGTGAACGCGAACTCGCGAAACAGCCGCCCGACATAACCGGTCATGAGGAAGATCGGAATGAAGACTGCGTTGAGCGAGATGCTGATCGAAAGTACGGTGGGACCGATTTCCTTGGCGCCTTCGAGCGCGGCTTGCATCGGCGACATTCCATTTTCGATGTAGCGAGTGATGTTCTCGATCACGACAATAGCGTCGTCCACAACAAAGCCGGTGGCGATGGTGAGCGCCATCAGCGAAAGATTGTCCACGCTGTAATGAAAAAGGTAAAGCACGCCGAACGAACCGGCGAGCGATAGAGGCACCGCCACGCTCGGAATAAACGTGGTCCGAGGGCTGCGCAGGAAGAGGAAAACCACCAGGATGACCAGGACAATCGAAATCAACAAGGTCTTTTCCACGTCGCTGACGGTGGCGCGAATTTGCGTGCTTCCGTCCAGCAGCACGGCGACGTGCAGGGAAGGTGGGACCGCCGCTTGGAGCCGGGGCAGCACTTTATAGACGCGGTCGACGGTCTCGACCACGTTCGCGCCCGGCTGTTTGAACACCAGCATGACGATGGCGGGTTTCCCGTTCGCCCATCCGGCGGTGCGAATGTCTTCGATGGAATCCGTCACGCGCGCGACATCGGAGAGCTTCACGGCTGCGCCGTTCTGGTACGCGATCACCAGCGGAGCGTACTGGGCCGCTTTCATGAGCTGATCGTCGGTGCTGAGCGACCAGTTGCGCGGGCCCAGGGCGATATCTCCCTTGGGACGATTCGCGTTCGCGTTGCCGAGGTAGGTGCGCACGTCTTCCAGGCTGAGCCCGAACTTGTTCAACTGCGTGGGATTCACGTCGATGCGGACGCCGGGCAGGGAACTTCCCTGCACGAACACCTGCGCGACGCCGTTCACCTGCGAAAGCTTCTGCTGGAGAATTCGGATGGCGACGTCGTACATTTCGCCCTGACGCATGGTGTCGGAAGTCAGCGCGAGGAAAAGAATCGGAGCGTCGGCGGGGTTGGTCTTGCGCCAGAACGGATTCTGCGGCAGCGCGGCGGGCAATTGACTGCGCGCGGCGTTTATGGCGGCCTGCACGTCACGCCCGGCGGCGTCGATATTGCGGCTCAGATCAAACTGCAAGCTGATGTTGGTCGAGCCGAGCGAGCTGGACGAGGTCATTTCGTTTACGCCCGCGATATGGCCTAGTTGCCGCTCGAGCGGAGTCGCCACGGATGATGCCATCGTCTCCGGACTGGCGCCCGGCAACGCGGCGCTGACCGAAATCGCCGGATAGTCCACTTGCGGCAACGGCGCGATCGAGAGAAACGGATAGGCGATCACGCCCGAGAGTCCGATAGCGACACACAGAAGCGTGGTCGCCACCGGCCGCTCGATGAATGGAGAAGAGAGACTCATGTTGCCAGTGATTCCGCGTCTGACAAAGAAACGCGGCGGCGGCTGAGTCGCTTCGCGAGCCGATCGAAAGTAAGATATACGACCGGCGTGGTGTAGAGCGTCAGCAGTTGACTAAAGATCAACCCGCCCACGATTGCGATTCCGAGCGGACGGCGCAGCTCCGCGCCTGTACCCGTGCCGAGAGCGAGCGGCAAGCCGCCGAACATCGCGGCCAGAGTGGTCATTACGATCGGACGGAAACGCAGCAGGGCCGCCTGGAAAATCGCGTCGGACGGCGCGCGGCCTTCCTTGCGCTCCAGTTCCAGCGCGAAATCGATCATCATGATCGCGTTCTTCTCCACGATTCCGATCAATAGCACGATACCGATCAGCGCAATCACGCTGAAATCGTTGTGCGTGATCATGAGCGCCAGCAGCGCTCCCACGCCCGCGGATGGAAGCGTGGAAAGAATCGTCAGAGGATGAATGTAGCTTTCGTAGAGCACGCCCAGAACGATGTAGACGGTGACCATCGCGGCGAGAATAAGGATGGGTTCGTTCGCGAGCGACGCTTGAAACGCGGCGGCGGTGCCTTGAAAAGCGCCGGCGATGCTGGCCGGAAGTCCCAGGTCTTCCTTGGCGCGATCGATTGCGGCCACCGCGTCGCCGAGCGATTTTCCGGGAGCGAGATTGAACGAAGCGGTGACCACCTGAAACTGGCCCTGATGGTTGATGGCCAGCGGCGCGGTGCCTTCCTCGAAATGCGAAAAGGCATACAAGGGAACTTCGCCGCCTTGCGTCGAACGGACGTAGATATTCTTCAGATCGTCGGGGCCGCGCTTGAGATCGGGCTTGATCTCGAGCACCACGCGGTATTGGTTCAACTGCGTGTACATGGTGGTGATCTGGCGCTGGCCATACGCGTCGTAGAGCGTATCGTCGATCATGGTCGGCGTGATGCCGAAACGCGACGCGGTATTGCGATCGATCGCCAGAGCGGCCTGTAATCCGCCCGATTGGCGGTCGCTGGCGACGTCCCGCAGCTCGGGAATGCTTTGCAACTTGGCGATGAAGCGCGGCGCCCATTCCTCCAGCTCTTTCGCATCCGGGTCTTCCAGGCTGTACTGAAATTGCGTGCGGCTCACGCGGTCTTCCACCGTCAGGTCCTGCACCGGCTGCATGAAGAGCTGAATCCCGTCGATCGCGGCCAGCTTGGGTCCCAGGCGACGGATGATGTTGCTGGCGTCGATTCCTCGTTCCTCGAGCGGCTTGAGGTTGATCTGAATGCGGCCCGAGTTGATGGTTGTGTTGGTCCCGTCGACTCCGATAAAGGAGGACAAGCTTTCCACCGCCGGATCTTCGAGAATGGCGCGACCCAGCGCCTGCTGGCGGTCGGCCATGGCCGCGAACGAGATGGATTGCGGCGCTTCCGAGATGCCGAGAATTACGCCGGTATCCTGCACCGGAAAAAATCCCTTCGGAATCGCGATAAATAGCCAAACTGTCGCTACCATCGTCCCCACCGCGGCCAGCAAGGTGAGCGGTTGATAGCGGAGCGCCACTTGCAACGTCTGGCCGTAGAAAGCGATGATGCCTTGGAAAACGCGCTCGGAAAATCGATAAACCGCGCCTTGTTCGGAGGCGGGCTTATGCTTGAGCAGACGGGCGCACATCATGGGCGTCAGCGTCAAAGATACGACCGCCGAAATCAGGATCGTGACGCTGAGCGTAACCGCGAACTCGCGGAACAGCCGGCCCACGATATCGCCCATGAAGAGCAGCGGAATCAGAACCGCGATCAGAGAAACCGTGAGCGAAAGAATGGTGAAGCCGATTTGCTCGGCGCCTTTTAACGCGGCCGTGAGCGGCGCTTCGCCATCCTCGATGTAGCGAGCGATGTTTTCGATCATCACGATAGCGTCGTCCACGACGAATCCGGTGGAAATCGTGAGCGCCATGAGCGTGAGATTGTTCAGGCTGAATCCGAGCAAGTACATCGCCCCGAACGTGCCCACCAGCGAAAGCGGGACCGCGACGCTCGGAATCACCGTGGCCGCGAGCGTGCGCAGAAATAGAAAAATAACCATCACCACCAGCGCGATGGTGATCATCAGCTCGTATTCCACGTCGCGGACGGAGGCGCGTATGGTGGTGGTACGGTCCGTGAGAATCGCAACATCCACGGCATTCGGCAGCGAGGCGCGGAGCTGCGGCAGGAGCTTCTTCACGCGATTGACGACGTCGATTATGTTCGCGCCCGGCTGCCTTTGAATATTGACGATCACGGCCGGCGAGTTGTCCTTCCAAGCGGCCAGACGCACGTTTTCTGCGTCGTCAATTACATTGGCCACGTCGGCGAGCGAAACCGGACGGCCATTACGGTAAGCCACCACCAGGGGCCGATAGTCGGCGGCGCTGAGGAGCTGGTCGTTCGCGCCGATGGTGTATGAATTACGAGCGCCGTCGAACGTGCCTTTCGCCTCGTTGACGTTGGTCGCGGCGATCGCGGCGCGCAGATCTTCCAGGTTCAAATGATAGGAAGAGAGCGCCATCGGATTCGCCTGAATCCGCACCGCCGGCTTCTGCCCGCCGCTGATCGTCACCAGGCCCACTCCCGGCACTTGCGAGATTTTTTGCGCGAGCCGCGTGTCGGCGAAATCTTCCACGCGGGATAGCGCGATAGTTTTCGACGTCAACGCTAGGGTGAGGATCGGCGCGTCGGCGGGATTGGTCTTGGCGTAAATCGGAGGATTGGGGAGATCCTTCGGAAGGAACGTCGCCGCGGCGTTGATGGCCGCTTGCACCTGCTGCTCGGCGACGTCGATATTCAGGTCGAGGATGAACTGAAGCGTAATCGCCGACGCGCCGGACGAGCTGGTGGACGTCATCTGATTCAGCCCCGGAACCTGGCCGAACTGGCGTTCGAGCGGCGCCGTTACCGACGATGCGATCACTTCGGGACTCGCGCCGGGATAGAACGTGATGACCTGAATCGTTGGGTAATCGACTTGCGGGAGCGCGGAGACGGGCAATTGGCGGTAAGCGATCGCGCCGGTCAACAGAATGCCCGCCATGAACAGCGAGGTGGCGATCGGCCGGAGAATGAAGGGCCGCGACGGGCTCATGGGGCTGGAGCGCCCCGGCCCGCGCGCGCGCCCGGGCCTGAAACGGTCGCCTGTCCGCCGCCCCGACCGCCGCTGGAACCTGCTCCCGCCATGCGGACCACGACTTTGCTGCCCTGTTCGAGCTTGTCGATGCCGTCCGTGACCACGACATCGCCGGCATCGAGTCCGCGATCGACTGCCACCTCATCGCCTTCCGTAATACTGGTGACCACGTTTCGCACTTCCACGGAATTATCTTTCTTCACCCGATACACGAACGAAGAAGCCGGACTGCGCTGGATCGCGGCGGCCGGAACGATCAGCGTCTGGCGCTTGGTGTCGATAAGCAGGCGCGCATTCACGAACTGGTTCGGGAAGAGCGACAGATCGGCGTTCTCAAAGACCGCCTTGAAGCGCACGGTGCCGCTGGTCTGATCGATCTGATTGTCGAGTGTGAGCACGGTTCCCGCGCCTAACTTGCGCTTGAGCTCGCGATCCCACGCAATCACTGGAAGTTTGGCGCCGGCGCGCAGCTTCGCGCTGACCAGGGGAAGACTATCTTCGGCGATATTGAACAGCACCGCGATCGGCTGGAGCTGCGTGACCACAGCCAGTCCGCCGACGTCGGTGGCATGCACGATGTTGCCGCGATCCACCAAGCGCAGTCCGATTCGTCCGGTCAGAGGCGAAGCGATCCGGCTGTAAACAAGCTGCAGCTTCGCGTTATCGATTTGGGCCTGATCGGCCTTCACGGTGGCTACGTACTGCGCCACGGAGGCGATCTGCGTATCAAGTTGCTGTTTCGGCACGGCGTCCTGAGTCACCAGCGTGTTGTAGCGCGCCAGATCCAGCCGCGCATTGGCGAGCAAGGCCTCATCGTGGGCCTTTTGCGCCTCGGCGAGCTCTAGCTGCACGTTGAAAGGACGCGGGTCGATCTCGGCCAGCAGATCGCCTTGTTTCACGAACTGGCCTTCCTGGAAGGCGACGTTTACCAGTTCGCCATCTACGCGCGAGCGGACGGTGACGGTATTAAACGGAGAGACGGAGCCGAGGCCGTCCAGGTACACGGGCATGTCGCCGAGTCGAACTTCGGATGCCACCACGGGCACCAAGCGGCTCGCGCCACCTGGGCCACGGCCTCTGCCTGGCGCGGTACTCTTGGCGCCGTTCGATGCGGCCGAAATCCAGTTCGTTCGCGCCACTAACCACGCAGCCGCGGCGGCTAAAACGATAACCAGCAGCCAAGGCCACCGCTTTCGCCTGCGAGGCAAAGGTCGGGTTACGGGCGGAGACTCGACCGGAGTCATATATGACGGGCTTGAATGCAGTGTATGTACACGTGCCGGACGTTGTCAAGCGGCGCGCTTTTCGAAAACTTTTCTTGACAATCGGTTTTCATGGCCCTACGCTGTTCCACAGTGCGCGCTAAAACTGGAAGAACGGCGGCGGGTAAAGAGGAGTGCCGATTCCTGGAAACGTTCTGCGTTTCGTATAACCTCCGCAAATCGTCGCACATCGTCAGCAAAATATACGCGAAGGAAATGGCCGACGCTCCCATCCGGGGTCCCTTGTTCACTCTGCTCGCGACCATCCACAAACTGGGCCCTGGAACAATCACCGCCGTCGCGAAGGACCTTGGCCTCGATCGCACCACGCTGACGCGAAATTTGAAGGCGCTCGCAGAGCGCGGCCTGATTGAGGTCCGCCAGGTATCCGCCAACCGCAAAGAGATTCGACTGCTGCCCACCGGAGAAACGGCGCTGCGGAGGAGCTTGGATTGCTGGCGCAAAGCGCAGAAGCGGGTAGTGAACTCGCTCGGCGAAGGGCGGTGGAATCGAATGCGCAAAGACCTGAGGGCGGTGATGGCGCTCGGGAAACTAGAATAACTGGCGCCAGCCGGCCGCGCGTTGCGCTTATAGTTCGGCATTTACGAATCCAAGCACGGCTTCGACAACCGCCGGATCGCGCAGGATGCGACGGTGTCCCAACCCGTCCACTTGAAGAAGCCGGGATCGCGGCCATGCGCCGGCGGTCTCCAACCCGTCGGCCATAGGGACAACGCGATCGTCCGCCGAGTGGATGAAGAGCGCTGGCTGCCGCAACTCCGGCGCTATCGTGGGCAGGGACAGCGATTCGACATCGACCCCATACTTTTCAGAGCCGCGATCGTCAACTCAGTTTGGCGGGAATCGAGCCCCGCTTGCTCGGCAAACTTCCTCACGTAGTCGACATAACGCGCCGGCGCGGCGAGAAGTGCCAATGTCTCGACGGCCAATCCCTTCGATGCGGCGAGGACAGTCATTGGACAGCCGATCGAATGTGCCGCCGCCGCGTGCAACTTTCCGAAATGGCGTTGTACGACGACGAGCGCGTCCGCGCAAGCCGGTATGGAGGCGAGAGCGCCTTCGGAGAAGCCGTGACCGGGCAGATGCGGTGCAATCACGCGGTACCCGGCGTTCAGAAGTCCGGGGACGAACGCCTTAAGATCCGCGGCTTCCCCATCCCAACCGTGGACCAGCATCGCGAGCGGCCCTCTTCCAGCTTGCGTGACGGCGATTCGGCCCGACGGTCCCCCGATCCAGATCCGGTCTTCGCTGATGCCTCGAGAATCGGCCCGTCGCGGCGGCGTCAAAAATTGCCGCGCGGCCTCGGCCGGGTCGAAAACGATTTCGGAACTGCTTGACGGACTCACGCCGCGGCCCCCGTGGCGGTTTCGGCCAGAGCGGCCAGCTTTTCATCCAAACGTTTCGCGGCCGCTGTCACGCGGGCGTTCTTCAAGCGCCCCATTAAGGAAGAAGGCAGGTCATAGGCGAGCCGGCAAGCGCCGTCCCGGTCTTCGTAGATCAGCACGCGCACGGGAACGTTGAGACCAACCCCGATATCGTGCTCGATCATGGTGCGCGCGATCAGCGGATTTCCCACGATATAGAGCTTGGCCCGCGCCTTTAGATCGATCCGCGACATCCACGCGCCATGGTCGAGCGCCAAAATGAGCATGAACTCGCTTGGACCTTGCAGACTCCGCATGCGGGCTTCGAAGTCCTGCGGGCCGGTCGATGCTTCGACTGCCTGCCGGAAAATCTTCCCGTCCGCGCGGCCAACTGCCGCTTCAAAAGCAGCCACCACCTGGTCGAACGGTCGCGCGCTTACGTGTTCGCAATGGATCAGAATGCTCTCGTCACGCATAGGCTCGCTCGTTTACCGGAACTGAATATAGACGGCGGGCTCCGCCGAAAGACCCTGCTTGACCCGCCGCGTGATGTCGTCCGCAAGCACTTCCTCGCGCCCCGCTTCGAGGGCCGCCAAGACCTGACGAGCCACGTCCGCGGGGTCCGCTTTCGGAGTCTGTACGTGACTGGCCATTTCGGTATCCATGTAGCCCACGTGCAAAGCTAAGACGCGCGTGCCCTGGCCGCGCAATTCGTTGCGCAGACCATTCGTCAGCGACCACGCGGCGGCTTTGGACGCGGAGTACGTGGCGAACGCCGGGGTGTTGATCCAACTGAGGACGGAGTTGACGTTGACGATCGCTCCTCCGCCGTTCCTTGCCAGGACGGGGGCGAACGCGCGGCTGATCGCCAACGGGCCCAGGTAGTTGGTCTCGAGTTCCGCGCGAGCGGCCTCGATGCCATCCGCCGATAGGAAGCTTTTCCCCAGCGCGATGCCGGCGTTATTGATGATCAGGTTGACATCGCCGCACTCGGCCACGGCGCTCGCCACTTCGTCCGGACGCGTCACGTCCAGGCGAATCGGCTGCACGCCGTTCTGCGTGACGGTCGCCGGATTTCGCGCGCCGGCGTACACTTTGCGGGCTCCGGCGGCGAGCAACGCTCGCACGAATGCCAAGCCCAGCCCTCGGTTCGCGCCGGTTACCAAAGCTACGGAGTTTTCGATTCGCATTCGCTCATTTCCTTTCCCGTCTGGTTGGATGGATATGCGACCGAGCGGTCGCAACTATTTCGCGCGCTCGAATACCAGAAGCTTCCCCGTGAACGTGTAAACGGCTTCCCAGTTCTGGGTGATTTCGCCGGGTATCCGGCATCCTAGTCGGTAATGTGACCACATCGGCTGGCCCTTAGACTTGTGTGGAGTGCCCCCGCTGATTTCCCCGAAAGGTGGCCGGCAGAAATTTCGGTGGCAGCCCTGTCACCCTACTTCTCGGGGGACGAGCCGATCTGCCACCTCAATGGCGGTGTTCAAGTTCGCTGCGAAAGCATCTGCGCCGATATCCATCCAGAGGTCCGGTTTTGCCCAAAAGGCCGCGCCACCGATTAGCACCCGCAGCTTTGGCAAACGGGCGCGAAGGTCTCGGATCAGCCTGACGACGTTCGGCACATTGAAGAGCATTGTAGCGGATATACATAGCAGGTCCGAATTCTGCCCCAGAACCGCGTCGACGACGCCGGCATGGGGGGCATCCGTGCCGAGGAATTCAACGTTCCATCCCTCATTTTCGAGGACGTCGGCGACCATGTTCGCGCCGATCTGATGCATCTCTCCTGCGACGCCGGTAACAATAGTCTGGCGCAGTGGAGTGGATGGCTGCACAGGCGCGGCCCGGGAGTATAGCCCCGCCATCACGAACTGAGTTATCGCGGTTGCCCTGTGCTCCATGCTTACCGATATCTTGCCCTCTGCCCACAGTCTGCCCACATCGTATAGAGATTCCTGGAAGACTTGAACGTAGATATCGAAAATGCCTGCACCGTTTTGTAGCGCTTCTTCCACTATCTTCACCGAGCCAGCCCTGGCGCCAATCAGAATGGACTGCAGATATACGTTCCGGGTCAGAGCGAGCGGAGTGTCGGGTTGGGCGGGACTGGTCCTCTCCCGATCGCATGCCGCGCGGCCGGCCTTCATAGTACGGGCGACTACGATCTGCTCCTCCGGGGACAATCCGGAACCGAGGGCGGTCTCGATCTGCGTCAGGTTTTCGACCAGAAAGTGGCTGGCGATCCCGCGAGACTTCAACAGGCCAGCCGCCCATTCGCAATAATCTTCAAATGCCTGGATGCTGCTTGCCTCCACGGCGCCCCTCAAGAAATCAATGTGAAACTGCGCGTCCTCGATGCCAAATTTCCTGGCTCTCTCGCCATACTTCAGCAACCATTCCGGATGGCGTTCCAGGAACACTTGAGTAACCTGTTCGGCGACACGAGGCTTGAGCTGCTGCAATCGGTCGCCCAGCGCTGTCTTGTCGTGTTGAGGAAAATCTTTCATTCCGTCGGCCTCACTTCCAGAGCGGTACGCAACCCGGCAAATGATTTTTCAACGACGGAAATCGGCTCACCAAGCAGCGCAAATGCGTTCGGTTGGACGTCAAGGTTGCAGATGAGCCTGTGCCCGGAACAATCAGCGCCGATAAAGGTCAGCGGGAAGCGCAATTCGGATCGGCGGCTACCTGTCTCAATCTGGCTTCGGAGCTCGTTTGCAGATTCAGAAGTCACGAATTCCCACAATGGTTGTCCGTTAAGTCGACCCGGCTCGCGACCCAACAGCCTCTCCATCGCCGCAGTGGTGCCCAGAATGACGCCGTCCAGCGTCGCAACGACGCCGTGCGCCACGGTGCTCGATGCCAAATGCGCCCGTGTAAGAGCCCCCCAATCGCCTGTAAAGTGCTCGAATACTTCCTGGTCTCGCTCGCCTTCCACGCGCTCTAAGATTCGAAGCTCGGTAAATGCGCTATCTAGCTTGAGCCCTTTGGGCATCAGTTCATGCGAGTGCTTATGCGCCTGGCTGGAGTGCCAGCTTCGAAATGAGGATAGATCGCTCCAGCGCGTGAGGAGATAAAAGACCGCACAATCCGTTTGATCCTGAAACACCTCAAGCCCCAGGAACCCGGCCTGATCGTCGACGAATCGCGGCCGGTCGAGAAACGCCTGCCGGACATCCTGCTCTCGATCGTTTTTCACGCGAAAGCGTGACATTGCGATGATCATGAGTTCATAGCCATCCAGTGATTTCCAGTGTGTTTTTGAGCCGCGCGAATTCTTCGACTGCCCGGGGCAGAAGCTCGCTGAAACGATCCAGCTGGCCGGCGGCGGCAGTCCGCTCCATCTCCTGGGCAACTGCGCGCAGACCGGTTGCTGAAACGGTCGCCGCCGATCCTTTGAGCGTGTGTGCCTGCAGGCGGGCACCCGTCTCATCCGCCTCGTCGAACCGGTTTTGCAGGTTGTTCAACTGGGTTGGAACATCACTGATGAACTTCTTGACGATTACTTCGGCAAGCTGTCTGTCTTCCATGAGACGTTTCAGTAAAGCTTGTGAATCGAAAATAGCCGCCGATTGCCCTGAGCCGGCAGGTTGGGCCGATTGGATCCCAGCACGGTGATCACAGGCGGGGAGCCACTTCGCAAGCACTTCCGCGAGGAGGCGCAGGTCCACAGGTTTCGAGAGAAAATCGTTCATCCCCTCGCGAATGCACTTTTCTCGGTAACCTGGCGTCGAGTGCCCCGTAACCCCGATGATTGTAAGCTGCGAATTACCCGACTCACGAATGCGGCGCGTTGCCTCGTACCCGTCCATCGTTGGCATCTCGGAGTCCATCAGAACCAGGTCGTATCCGCTCTGCTGCATCGCTTCGATGACTTCGGCGCCATTGGCAACCGCGTCGGCTTGGTAACCCAGTTTTTCCAATTGAGCTAGAGCTACTGCCTGATTGGTCGGATTATCATCTGCGACCAAAATTCGTAATTCGTGCCCCGTACCTTTCGCGGCGCGCTGCAGAATGAGGCCCCCATCGACTCGACTGGTCACGGGTTTCTGCTCACTGGCCGGCGCTGGTTCCACCGTGGACGCCGGGATCTCAAAAATCGCGGTGAACCAGAATGTCGAACCTTTCCCCTCGCGGCTCTCGATCCCAATTTTCCCGCCCATCATCTCGACGAGTTGCTTGGAAATGGCCAATCCAAGGCCAGTGCCGCCGTACTTGCGTGTCGTCGATATGTCTGCCTGAACGAACGGCGAGAACAATGCCGCGGCTTGATCCGGCCGTATTCCGATTCCGGTATCGGTGACAGCGAAGCGAACAGTTGCCGTGCCGTCCCGCGTGCACTCGAGCGCGGCATCCAACGTTACACCTCCCCGCTGGGTGAACTTGATGGCATTACCGGCGAGATTGGTCAATACCTGGCGCAGACGGTTCGCATCGCCGCCGAGGAGCGGCGGAATCTCCTCCGACACGTGCGAATGCATGGAGAGCCCCTTCGCGGTAGCCAGGACGCTCAAGAGCTGGACCACGTCGTCGACGGTTTGGCGTACGCTGAAGTCCAATCTCTCCAGCGTGATTTTCCGCGCCTCGATCTTGGATAGGTCCAGGATGTCGTCAATAAGTGCCAGTAGGGTCCGCCCGCTGGTCTGGGAAATGGTGGCGTATCGCCGCTGCGCTGGAGAGAGGTCGGTTGCCAAGAGCAGCTGAAGCATGCCCATCACGCCGTTCATCGGTGTCCGGATCTCATGGCTCATATGGCGAAGAAAGTCGGACTTCGCCTGGGCGGCTTCGAGCGCGGCGGTCCGAGCTTCCGCAAGCGCCTCGTTGGTACGCCTCAACTCCCCGGTAGTTCTTATCAGTTCGGAGTTGGCCAGCTCCAGCTGTTTGCTCTTTCTCGCGTTCTCACGGCTGAGCGTCGCAAAGGAATTGTTCAGCTGGAGCCAGGCACTTTCGGAGTCCTCATCCGAACTTCGCGCGGGCACGCCGATTAACACGAATTGTCCGCAAGAAATCAACGCGAGGCTGCAATCGAGTGTTATTGGCGCAAGGCTTGGCGTTACAAAGTTGAGCAGTAATGGGTCGGTACTGAACTGGGTCTGCTGTAGCCGCTCATTGAGTCTCACGCCGTCAGACTCAGTGAGCTTACCCCAAATATTTTCGTTCTGGAACTCGTCCTGGCTCAGACCAAGAAGGTGCGCCATCGCATCGTTGCACCCGATGATGCGGCCGCCGGAGTCTACGGAAACAAAGTATACAAGTCGATTGCGGTTGAGACAATCGGCCATTGCGTGACAAAACTCGTCGGCCCGCTCGCCCCACCACGCGCGCCTCTGTCCCGAACTGTGGTGTTTCCGCATGGGCCCCCATGAAGTGGAATACGATACGGGCCCAAGCTTGATCGAATGTGGCCAGACGCTATTACTCCTTCCAGCATATCGGAGTTTTGTCGACGCGAAACGCTGTTGCAAGAAACCAAGTCATCCGCGTACTTCTCCTTTGGTAGTCGATAAGCGCATTGAAAGATATGGCAGCAAGCCAATCATGAAATTGAGGACGACGAGCAATGATTAGTCTTGATGACGAACTGGCTGGGGAGTATCTGGCCGAAAGCCGCGAGCACCTAGACACCATGGAGACGGACCTTCTTGCGCTCGAAAGGGGCGGCGCGGAAACTACGGATGAGCGTGTAAACCGTGTATTTCGGGCAGTGCATTCGATCAAAGGTGGCGCGGGCTTCTTTGATCTGGTGAAGATTCGCGAGCTTGCACACAAGACTGAAGACCTGCTCGCGCTGATCCGCTCCCATGATCTGGTTCCCACTCCGGGCCGAGTCCAGGTTCTGCTGCGTGCCACCGACCTGCTGAACGAACTAGTTCAGAATCCTGGTACCAGCAACCAGGCTGACATCGCTGAGGTCTTGGCCGCTTTAGCCAGCCAGCAAGTGGATCAACCTGCCTCCCCCGCGGAAAGCTGTGATTCCGGCGTTGGCCAGGGGCGCCCAAGTGACAGGCCTCTTCGGATACTTCTGGCCGAAGACGATTTCGCCAGCCGCTTTCTGCTGCAGACCTTTCTTTCCGGATACGGCGAATGTCATGTCGCCGTTAATGGCAAGGAGGCCGTAGAGGCGTGTCGTTTCGTCTTGCAGCGCGGTCAGAAATACGATCTGATCTGCATGGACATCATGATGCCCGAAATGGACGGCCGCGAGGCAGTACGACAAGTGCGGGCCATGGAGGAAGCCCAAGGGATTTCCTCGACATATGGGGCCAAGATCATCATGACCACAGCGGTGCATGACATCAAGGAAGTGGTCCGATGCTTCCAGGAGCTTTGCGATTCCTACCACATGAAGCCCATCGATCTGGACCAGTTGCTCGGCCAGATGAGGTCGTATAAACTGATTCAGTAACTAGCGCCATGCAACGGCCATTAGAGGGTAAAAAATCGCGTGGAAGCCGTCTGAGACGGATGGCGGGGCGTGTGTACGGTGCCCCGACAGGATCGATGCTGAAGAATCTGGTGCCGACCAGCGTATTGTCTAAATTAAATTAGGAAGAGAGCCGGGCCGCTAGCCACGAATGCTAGTTGCGGCCACTTGCTATCGCATAGGCTCGAAATTCCGTTGCATCCGATCCACGCCGACCAAGATCGCGTCTAATCGAGAACGACTTCGGAAGCTTGGGAGTTGATCGCCAACGGACCCAGATAGTTGGTCTCAAGTTCCGCGCGAGCAGCCTTGATGCCATCCGCCAACAGGAAGCTTTTCCCCATCGCGATGCCGGCGTTATTGATGAGCAGGTTGACACCGCCGCACTCGGCCACGGCGCTCGCCACTTCGTCCGGACGCGTCACGTCCAGGCGAATCGGTTGCACGCCGTTCTGAGTGGCGGCCCCCAGATTCCGCGCGCCGGCGTACACCTTGCGGGCTCCGGCGGCAAGTAACGCTCGCACGAATGCCAAGCCCAGCCCTCGGTTCGCGCCGGTCACCAAGCTACTCGATTCGCATTCGATCTTTTCCTTTCCCCTCTGGTTGGATGGATATGCGACCGAGCGGTCGCAATTATTTCGCGCGCTCGAACACCAGAAGCTTTGCCGTGAACGTGTAAACGGCTTCCCGGTTCTGGTTGAACGTCGTGCTTCGCACCGTGACGACGCCCTGATGCGGTTTGGACCGCGAGGGCGCAATTTCAATTATTTCGCTTTCGACTTGCAGAATATCGCCGGGACGCGTGGGTTTGGGCCAAGCGAGTTCGCCGCCCAATCCTACGATGCCGTCCGCCAGGGGCAAGCCGGTAGTCACCATAAGCCGCATGGACACCGCGGCCGTGTGCCAACCGCTCGCCGCCAATGTTTTGAACACGCTCGCTTCGGCGGCGGCTTCGTCGAGATGAAACGGCTGGGGATCAAACTCCGCGGCGAACTCTTTGATCCGCTCCTCTTCCAGTAGATAAGTTCCCGACGTGAATCGCTGGCCGACGTGGAGATCGTCGAGATACAACTTTTCGCCGGATTGCCGCGCTGGTTCACTCATCGCGACACCGCCACCTGGCTTTCGAGATATTGGTTGAGGTGCAATTGAACGCGTCGTAGGGCTTCCTCATCGCGCTGGAGCCGGCTCATCATCAAAGCGCCTTCGAGCGATGCCACGATCAACGTTGCCACAGCTTTCGGGTCAACGCCAGGGCGCGTTTCGCGGCGTTGCCGGGCCTGCTCCACGATGGTCTGTAAGCGGCTCACCCAGCATCGCAGAGCCTTCGCGACGCGCGCGCGCAGCACGGGATTGCCGTCATCGGCGTCGATCGCGGTGTTCAAAATAGGACAGCCGCCCGCGACGGGGGGCTTGCAGTCGATGAAATTCGCGATGATCTGCTTGAGCTTGTCGATGCCGTTCGCTTCTTCATCCACGTGCGAGATCCGAGCGTTCCAAGCGGACTCCGAAGTGTAATCGAACGCCTCGGCGGCGAGTTCCTCTTTGCTGGAGAAGTGGCGGTAGATTCCGCCTTTCTTCAGGCCGGTCGCTTCCATGAGGTCGTTGAGGGAACTGCCCTCGTAGCCTTGGCGATTGAAGATGGGGGCGGCCGCCTCCACGAGTTTTCTGCGGGTTTGCTCGCCTTTAGTCACAGTGATTGGATGTCTGTAGAGACCAAACGGTCTCAAACAATTGACCAAGTATTTGATGGGGGATGCGAACGCGCCCGCCTTGCAATGTGTCCCGGAATGGCGCAAGTCTCGACCGTTCGTTTAGTCTAAGTCCATGGACCTGCAACTTCGGGGCAAGAAGGCGCTGGTGACCGGCAGCACGGCGGGCATCGGGCTGGCGATCGCAACCGCGCTTGCGCGTGAAGGCGCCGACGTTGTTATCAACGGGCGCACCGAGGCTCGGGTCGGCGATGCCGTACGGAAAGTCCAGAAAAATGCGAGGGGTTCCGTATCCGGGATCGCCGCCGATACGGGCGCGCGAGCGGGAACCGATCAGGTGATAGGCGAGCTGGCCGACGTCGATGTCTTGGTAAACAATCTGGGCATTTTCGAGCCGAAACCCTTCGAGCGGATTCCCGACGAAGATTGGGTGAGATTCTTCGAGGTGAACGTGCTGAGCGGAATTCGCCTGACGCGCGCCTACCTGCCCGGGATGCTGAAACGCAATTGGGGTCGAGTAGTATTCATTTCAAGCGAGTCCGCGTTTCAAATTCCGGCGGAGATGATCCATTACGGGATGACCAAAAGCGCGCAGGTCGCCGTCGCGCGCGGCATCGCCGAAATGACGGCGGGAACCGGCGTGACGGTGAACTCGGTGTTGCCCGGCCCCACCAGGTCGGAGGGCGTGGAGGTGTTCGTCGACCAGCTCTCGGGCGGGAAAAACTTCGCGGAATTCGAGCGCGAGTTTTTTGCAAGCGTCCGGCCGACTTCGCTGCTCAAGCGCTTCGAGACCGTGGAGGAAGTGGCGGCCGTGGTGGCGTTCGTGTGCAGTCCGCTTGCCGCCGCGATCAACGGAGCAGCGGTGCGCGCGGAGGGCGGAGTGCTGAAGTCGGCGTTCTGACGAAAACCGGAACGGCGCGTGGAAAACGCGTCGCGGCTATAATTGAGCCAGCCGATGAATTCCAGGTGCAAGGTTTGGCTTCTCGTGTCAATGGCGGTTCTGCTCATTGAATCAAGTCCCGCGAACGGCGACGATTGGATCTCCGATCGCGCGCTGGCGGGCGATCTGATCGCCAATGGATTCAGCGTCGAAACAGACCGGGCTACGCTCTGGTTCGAAAGTGGAATCCTGTCGTCCGAGGAGATGATCGCGTTCGGCGATCTTGCCAATCGAGGCATTCAGGACATCGAAGCGTACCTGGGAACAACGCGCTCCGATGGCCGGAAAATCCGCTACTTCATCAGCTCGCAAATCGAGATCTCGCACTCCCGATGGCGGACAGTGTTTTTACCGATGAGCAAGGTTCAGAATCGGACCGCGCCGTACCTGCACGAAACCACGCACGTCCTGGCGCCCTGCGACGCTTGCCCGATGTGGTTCAGCGAAGGTCTTGCCTCGTACGTCCAGAGCTACATCGGCGAGCATACCGGCGGCTACGATGGAGGGATTTTCTCGCGCCGCGGGAATCGCGGCATCGACCAGGACGCCCGACGATGGCTGAGCTCGGAGCGCGGCCAGGCGGTGGTCCCGTTTGTCGGGGTTCACGGCGAGCCGTCCTCGATCAACGAAGACCGTTCGAATGTGGCCGCGCCCTTTTACGTGATGGCGCAGTCCTTCGTCAAGTTCCTGGTGGAACGCGCCACGCTGGACAAACTCCGCGCGTGCTTCGACGCGAAGGATTTCGACGCAGGGTTGCAGAGCGCCACCGGCAAGAGCGCGGCCGAGTGGAAAGAATTGTGGTTGGCCGAGCTTTCTCGGTAAGCCTAATTGGAAACCGTCATTAGCGGTCTGTTGGACGCTTGATCCGAAATCGTAATAGCGACGGGATAAGTCCCCTTAGCGATTTGAGGGACTATAAAATTCGCCTGGTAGAGGCCGATGCCTCCCGGTGTCAAGCCGATGTACACGACGTTGGCATTGACTTGCCCCACTGTCACCGTGCTGCCTCCGGTCACGGGCGAGAGTCCACTGGGCGCGGGCGCGCCGGATACAAGCTGGCCCGAGGCTTGCACGGGTCCTCCGCCGGTGAAGTATGCGATCACTTCGTCTCCTACCTTGGCGGGGTTCGTCGCCGAATTGACGCTGCCGTCCACATTCACCACTACCGCGCGATCAGTGTTATAGACGCTGATCCCGGGCGTCCCGGTGGCGGGAACATAAATCGCTGCGGCGTTGCTGGGCACGTTCTCGTTCGTCACCACCACGCTCGCCACCGTGCCACCCGGGATATCCCATGGAATCTGAGCGTCGATTTGGCCGCTGTTCACGTAGAACAATGGAGCCAGTTCTCCGTTCACTGTCACCGTCGTCGAGAGTAACGTAGTGGGCAGGGGCACGTCCGGGGCGCTGGCCGTGTTTGTCGCCAACCCGGTCCCGAAAAGCGCGAAAACGCTTCCCGCCGGCGTGTAGTTGAGGGCGTAGCTGGCTACATTCCCGATGGACTCGGTGGGATTCAGAAATGCCGAATGAGCGGAGCCGGTCCGCACGAACTGGGAGTTGGCCTCTAGCAAGAGGAGGGCCTCGCCGTAGGTTGCCGTGATCACGAAGTTCACCGCGTTCCCCTTGCCCGTCGAATCGTTCAGTGTCGCGGTCGCCAGACAACCGGAAGTTACCGAGTAATTTCCCTCGGAGCTAACGGTCACCGGCATCAGTCCCGCGGATGTAATCGTGTAGCGGGCGCTCACATTACCTTGTCCGTCGAACTGGAACACGCCGCCTTCATTTTCGGAGCCATTCTGCGTCGTTCCCGACAGCGTGAATCCGCTCGCTTGGTAGGTGTACTCGCCCGAGAGCGTAGCAGTCGCGCAAGCCGGCTGGAAGTTATTGCCACTACCGGAATAGACGTAGGTGGCGTCCGAGCCGGCGATATTGTACTGGCTTCCGGCGCTCCAGGCCACCAATGTGAAAGTCGCCGTGCTTCCGGTGGTGAGCGTAATCGTGCCGTAGCAATTGGCGGGGATCGTATAGTTGCCCGAATATTTGAACGACTGTCCGGCCGCCAGATTCGTGTTGACAATCCCCGCGAATGTAACCACGCTCTGGCCATCGAACGTAGCGGTGCCGATCCCCTGGAAGGAGCCCGCGAAGGATCCCGTGGCCGAAATCGCTCTCCCATCCAAGGCGAGCGAGTAGGTTCCATTCAAGTTAGCGGCACTGCAGTTCCCACCGCCGATGGTTTGCGCCCACGCGGGCGCCGCCAGCAGGCAGAAGAAAGAAGACAAAACGACGGTTCGTGCGTTTCGCATGTTCATTCTCCTGAACGGGCGGTGCTGGACACCGCCGCCGCAGTAGCGGTCGGCTGACCATATATCGCGTGCCCTCCGCCGCTGAGCTGAAAGGCCGAGCCTTGAGCCAGTGTCGCGTAGAAATCCGTGCCGACCACTTTATTGGCGAAATACACTCCGAAGCTCATCACGTACGAGTTGGCCATAGAATCCGTAACCGTGGCCGATCCTAAGCAATCGGACCCGACCATATAGGAACCCGTAAGGGCCAGCGGACTGGCTGCCTTTCCGGCCGACGACATACTGATGTTCACGGTTAGGGCGCCTAATCCGTCGAACTGCAGCAATCCGACCGCGTCTCCGAATCCGTTAACCGACCCGCCGGCGAGTGCGAATCCGGAGCCGTTGAACGTGTATACGCCCGAGAGCGTACTCGCCGAGCATACAGTCGGTTGGGTGATTCCGGTGCCGGCGTAAGAGTAGGTGGCATCACTCCCGGTCGCCAGGAAATCGAAGCCCTTGTTATAGAGCATGAGATTCAAGGTGACATTGCCACCCGTCGTGATGTTGGCGATGCCCACGCAATTGGCCTGAACAGTATATGTTCCTGACCACGGCAGCGGCGCCGCCACCGCCGATGTCGTGTCCGATGTCAGGCTCATGGTGATAATGCTCTGCCCGTCGAAAGTCGCCGAGCCGTTCGCTTGGAGCACGTTCGAGAACTTCCCCGAAGAAGTGACCTGCCTTCCGGTCAGGGAAAAAGCGTAGGTTCCGCTCAATGATGAAGCGTTGCAAGTCCCGCCGCCGATCTGGGGTTGGGCGGCTAAGGGCGCCACCAGCAGCCAGGAAAAAGTGAACAGCACGGCGTACGGTAGGTATTTCACGGCGGCGTTCCTCCGGATTGAATTATACAACCGGGGTCCCCTTTGCGGCCGTTAAGGTTCCCCTGTAAGATAACGTGCATGCGAATAACCGTCGCCGTTTTGTTTTTCTTCCCCATCTTGGCAGCCGCGCAATCCGATCCTCACAAGATGACCAAAGCCGACGTCGATCGATGGATGACGGAGTTGTCGAATTGGGGGCGCTGGGGCAAGGACGATCAGTTGGGCACGCTGAACCTGATTACTCCAGCCAAGCGCAAGTCGGCTCTGGCGCTGGTGAAGGAAGGCTATCCAATTTCACTCTCGCACGATGAGCTGACGGAGAAGTCCGCGGATAACCCGAATCCGTTCATCCATACCATGATCATGCCCCCCGCGGGCGCCGCCTCTGGATACGTGATGGACAATTACAGCGTGAGCTATCACGGTCTTGCGCACACGCATTTGGACGCTCTTTGTCATTGTTTTTACGAAGGCAAGAGTTACAACGGCGTCCTGGAGTCGGAGGTCACCGAACATGGCTGTCCCAAGGACAGTATCCTGGTCGCGAAGAACGGCATCATGACCCGCGGCATCCTGATGGACATCGCGGCGCTCAAGGGCGTGGAGTACCTCGAGCCCGGCACTCCGATTTATCCGGAGGATCTGGATGCATGGGAAAAGAAGGCGCGGCTCAAGGTAACGGCGGGCGACGTGATTTTCATACACACTGGACGCTGGACTCGGCGCGGGGAAAAGGGCCCGTCCAGAACTTACGCCGGCTTGCATGCTTCTTGCGCCAGATGGCTGCATGATCGGGGTGTTGCCATATTGGGTTCGGACGACGCTCAAGATGTCAGCCCGTCCCAGGTAGATGGTGTGGGCCTGCCCATTCACCAGCTCGCGCTGGTCGCCATGGGTCTCTACATCTTCGACAACTGCGATCTCGAGGCGCTCGCCAAGGAGGCCGCCAAGCGCAAGCGCTGGGAATTTCTGCTCACGGCGGCTCCGCTGGCGATCGCGGGAGGAACCGGGTCGCCGCTCAACCCTATCGCGACGTATTAGCGGAAAATGTAGATCATTTCTGGGGCGCCTCGCGTCTCGCCGCGAGCCGTTCGCGCAGCTCCAGAGTCTGATGACGATGGCACGCCAGGCACAGCGTTCGCAGGTTGTCGACGTCGCACTCGCCGCCGCCTTCAGCCACGGGAACAATGTGATCGGCATCCCATAGGCTCTTGCGATTCATTCGTTTCATGCCCCAACGCGCGAGCAGCCGTTGTCGATGAGTCCCACGCGACCGTCTCAATTCAAAGTAGGCGGCGCGCGCATCCACTCGACAGATAGCGCAGATTCCTTGATCGCGCCGGAACACCTGATCGCGGAGGTAGCCGGGATCGGTGCGAATCTTCCACTCGTGCACGCACCAGTCCGAGCAAAATGTGGATCGGCGCGGAGGAACTTCCAGATTGCACCAGCGACACAAGGAGCGGCCGTTCGCACCTTTTGGAAGCAGCGCGCGATCGGCCCAGCCTCCTGGCATGGTGCGGGTGGTGCTCATCGGATACGAGAAGGTTGCAACAAATCCAGGATAAACTGTTTTGGGGACCGCGAGCGATCAAAACCGCCTACAGCTCAAGCTGCATCAGCACCGTATCCACCCACCGCTCGAACTTAAACCCCACCGACCGCAGCACGCCCACGTGCCTGAATCCGAACCCGGCATGTAAAGCGATCGAAGCGCCGTTGCCACTGTCTCCGATTACCGCGACCATCTGGCGGTAACCGGCCTGCCGGCAGCGAACGATCAACTCGGCCAGCAACCCGCGCCCGATTCCCTTCCGCGCATGTTCCCGATGCACGTAAATCGAATCTTCGACGCTAAACCGGTACGCTTTCCGCGTGTGATAAGGCGAGACATACGCGTAGCCCGCCACCGCTCCATCCGATTCCGCCACCAGATACGGTAATTCCCGAGCAATGATCGCGGTCCGCCGCCGCGCCATTTCATCCACGCTGGGCGGCTCGATCTCAAACGTCGCCAGCGCGGTCCTTACATAATACGCGTAGATCTCGGCGATCGCGGGCAAATCCGCGTCGATGGCGTTCCTTATCTCAACCCCCATGAACACCATTGTGCCGCCGCGCACTTCGGGACGCTATATACTACTTCCCATGCCCGAATCCAACCCCAACTTGATCCAGCGGCTGGCCGCATTGGCTCTGCGCATCACCGGAGCCCTGGCTTTCCTCGCCCCGCTTCTAACTCGCCTGGTGATCGGCGAAGCCTTTCATCTCACCGGCCACGGCAAGCTCGCGAATCTCGATAAAACCACCGGCTTCTTCGCCAGCCTCAACATCCCGTTCCCGCACGCCAACGCCATCTTCATCGCGTCTCTGGAATTCGTGGGCGGCCTGTGCATCCTCGTGGGCCTGGGAACGCGCATGTTCGCCGCGCTTCTGTCGTGCACCATGATCGTCGCGCTGATAACCTCCGACGGCGGCGCCTGGCTTGAAAAATTCCCGGGCGACCTCACCGATGTCACGTCCTTCACCTTCCTGCTATTCTTAATATGGCTTGTGCTTTACGGACCCGGCCCCATTAGTCTGGACTGGTTATTGAGTAAGTGGCTGCACATCGGCCAGAAGCAGGGAACTAATCCGTAGGAGTTCGGTTATGGCAAATCGCTGGGGCTATCCTGACCTGGGGTTCGGCATCGGACTGCGCTCGGTCCATTTCGAGCACATCCTCAAGAACAATCCCACCATCGATTGGTTCGAGGTCCTGTCGGAAAATTACATGGACACCGGCGGCCGCCCGCTGCATGTGCTGGATCAAGTAGCCGAGCGATACCCAGTGGTTCTGCATGGAGTCTCGCTCTCGGTGGGCAGCACCGATCCCGTCAATTTCGATTACCTCAAGAAGCTCAAGAATCTGGCGAAACGCGTCAACGCCCGCTGGGTTTCCGACCATCTATGCTGGTGCGGCGTCACCGGCCTGAACACGCACGATTTGCTTCCGATGCCCTACACCACGGAAGCTCTGCGTCACACCGTCGAACGTGTCCGCATCATTCAGGACTTCATCGAACGTCCCATCGCGCTCGAGAACGCCTCCACGTATTTAGAATTCGCCGCGTCCACCTGGCCCGAGAGCGAGTTCTTGGCCACCATCGCGGAGGAGGCCGACTGCGGCATCCTGCTCGATGTCAACAATGTCTACGTGAGCTCGTTTAACCACGGATTCGATCCGCAGGAGTACATCAATCGCATCCCGCGCGACCGCGTCGTGCAAATGCATCTGGCCGGCCACACCAACAAAGGCACGCACATCCTGGACACTCACAGCGATTATGTGATCGACACGGTGTGGAAGCTCTACCGCTACGCTCACCGGCGGCTGGGCGGCGTGGCGACGCTGCTCGAATGGGACGCCAATATTCCGGAGTTCGACGTGGTCCACGGCGAGGCGCTCAAAGCCCGCACGTTCCGGGAGCAGGAAGATCGAAGCGCTCAAGCGCCGGAACTGAACGAGGTTCCCGCGTATGGCGACTGATCCGGGACTCGAACGCGTTCAGCGCTGGATGCAGACCTGCATCCTGAATCAGGGCACCGCAGAAGAAGCCATCACCAGCGAACCGGCGCAGGCCGCGGTTCCCGCCGATCAAGCGCGCGAATTGGTGTTGCCATCCAAGACATTAGCGCCGCTAGAACGCCTGGACATCTACCGCGAGATGTATTTGCTGCGGATGGAAGAAGCGCTCGCCACCGATTATCCGGCGCTCAAGCATTTCCTCGGCGACGACGAGTTCATGCGCCTGGTAGCGCGCTTCGTGGGAGTTTATCCATCGCGCAGCTACACGCTGAATCGGCTAGGCGATCATCTGCCTGAGTTCGTCGCAACTCTCGACGATCTTCCCAAGCAGGAATTCTGCCACGATCTCGCGCGGCTGGAATTCGCGCTGACGATGGTCTTCGACGAGGCCGAGACCGCGCCCCTGTCACCGGAAGCAGTGCGCGCCGTTCCGCAAGAAGCCTGGGAGACAGCGCGCTTGAAACCGATCGCGGCATTTCGTCTGCTCGAATTCAACTATCCCGTGAGCCAGTACCTGGGTGGGGTGGACGAAGAGAATCCCTACCCGCGCCTGGCGCGCAAGAAAACCTGGGTGGTTGCGTATCGCCGCAATTTTCAAGTGCACCGTTTGGATCTCAGCGCGCCCGCGTACGCGCTATTGCAGGCGCTGTCGTCGGCCAACACGGTGGGCGATGCCATTATCGGCGTGCTGACCAGCAAGTGGCGCCCGGCAGTCAAGCAATCCCAGCTCTTCGAATGGTTCCGCGATTGGATGGCCGAAGGCTTGTTCCAAGCCGTCGAGCTTGCCGATGCGACGAAGACTCCGCCGCCCCCGGAGCAGCCCGAGAACGAAGTGGACGAAGCGGGCGAAGAATCATTCCCCGCCAGCGATCCTCCCGCTTGGAACACCACAGTCGCCCACGATCACAAGTAGGCTAAACTCGTCGTAGAGTGAGTCTGCCAAGCGGGCGCGTAGCTCAGGTGGATAGAGCACCTGCCTTCTAAGCAGGTGGTCGCTGGTTCGAGTCCAGCCGCGCCTACCAACCGAATCAAGCTGATACGGCCGTTTCCGGGATGAGCGAAATCAGACTGTAGACAAGAGACGGCGAAGTCGCCGTGTCCCATCCACTCCTCGGCGAGACGCGGATGCAGCGCCAGCGAACGACTGTTGCCGGCGATCAGAACCTTCCTGCGCGTATCGTGAGGATCGGGGCGGGCCATGCGCCGGATGCGATCGTAGTCGGCGGCGGCTGAATAGGGTTCCGCCATCCAATAATAGAGGCCTGAACGAAACACAGCCCCGTCCAGCGCGAAGACGAGGGCGCATGCCAACGCCAGTCCAGCTATGCCCTGCTTTGCGGTGAATCCGACGGCCTTCTGGCTAACGCCCGAAAAAGCGACTGGGCGTATCATAGATCGCCAGTATACGTTGAAGATGAATCGACTCGCGCGCACTTGGAAGGCGACCAGCGATCCTCGGACGCTTCCCAGAACCGGGCTTCTGGCGTCTGTCGCCGCCTATTTACGTGTCGCGTGCTTCCCGCCAACTTGACTGCAACCCTCGCTAGATCTGGTTGATGAGTGAAGGGCCCGGAAACAGCACTCGCTGGGCCCATGCGAGGGCCCGCAGGCAATTCAGAAACGCGCTACGCAGGAGTGCCGCCGTAGCAGACGTTGATCAGATATTGCGCCAAATATGCCGAACGCTGACAATCCCCCACTCTTACCTCGCCGATGCCGCTGAGTCCAGTCCGATGAGCAGGTTGCCAATCACCGGATGGCCAGTCGCTTGCCGCGGATTCGGAATGAAGCGTCGGATGCACTTCCCTGCTTTTTTTGCGGGGCCTCCACCCTACGGCAAACCCCGAATCTGAAATAGTAATGGACGGATACGCTACCGCGCGCCCATGAGCAAATAACGTCGCTCGGCGTAGCGTCGGAAATCTCCGATAACGGCGTCATTGGAAACGTGCTGGCCTGATAATTTCCGGGTTGTCGGGGATACTTCCACTACTTTTTTGCCGAGCTTCGACTCCAGGCCACACAGCAGATTTGAAAGAGTACTGTCCGGATGCGCCGTCATCCAGGCAATACCGCCAAGTGCCCGCCAAACCGGAGCACGGTGTCAAGAGAGCGAGGTAGAGTCTAAGGGCGCTTAGTTCATGCTCGAGGAAGACTTGAGCGGAGGGCTTTTGGGTCGGTCACTCAGGGTGGCCGGAGATGCGAACTGCGTTCCCACCAACGCACTCAGTGCGGTAGTGCCGGGTCTAGCAGCGATCAGATTCTGGACGTTATCTTAAACCGCCTGATCGATCAAACCACATCAGCTGGGGAGCCACGATCAAGTCCTCTAAGCAATTGCCAACGAACCATAATTTCGGCGAATACCCAGATGGATTCAAACTAAGTCCTAAATACCGGAACTTGCGCTCACGGGGTTGTATGCGCTGGGGCTGGCGGCAACGTCTGCTGGTACCTCGCCAGATATTCCCAAGTCCATTTGGCTAGAGTAGGGGAAATTCGGTAAGTTTCTTGGTCACACGCTCCATTTCCTTCATCACGATTTCGTTATTGGCCAACATCACGGTGCGAACGCGGGCGATTTGGTCGCCAGTCATTCTGGGCATGAAATCAGCGAGTGCCGCATCCAGGGCCGCAATGCATTCCGGGAAGCTGAGTTCGTGACGGAGAAACCGGTCTATCACGGCTTTAGTCTCACGTTCGTATGCTTCCATGTGCCTTATTCGTTCTCGATCTGGGTGGTGAACGCCGCAGAGCTGCTGGGTTTCAGACGAATAGATACATTACGAGCAAACATGGCAACCTCCTCGGTTGTGGTTTGGCTAAGAGCAGAGAGAGAGAGTAAATCTCAGATCGCCTGACTTAGGTCAGATGATCTGATGAGTGCAGCAGAATTGCCCAGTCAGCGACTAGTCTGAGCCGACGCGACATGCTTGTCAAGGAGAAAGGCACAATATCCTCAATAACCTGCTAGCATTCGCTCATTCTAATCAACTTCCATTTTGAATCGGGCAGATGGGTCTGGCGCGGGACGACTCGCCCATCTTGCTGGGAGACCTCGGCATCCAAGAAATCTACGCATTGGGCCTGCAACTGCCGTAAATTGTGGGCGGGCACTGCTCTTGGCCTTCTTCACCGCGCTCTTGAAACAAGCGCTCAAAGGCTGTCAAAGCGGTCTTCTCGGCGTTGGATTCCATGGCTTCGCACAGTAGCAAATAGCGCGAAGCATGATCGGTGACGGTCAGCAGATAACAGTAGCGCCGATCGCCGAGCATGAACTCTCCCCTGTAGTCAGCACACCACAGGGCATTCGGGCTGGCGCCGGAAGAGAGCGGAGTTCCCTCGGTGCGGGTGCGCGATCTTCTGGCGCGAGTGACTAGTCCATGGCGATCGAGGATGGCGTGAATGGTGCTGCGAGTCCGGGACCTTCACTTCGCTAGGCAGTCGTCTGAGGAGGCGCTCCCGGATCTTGCGGGCGCCCCCAGCTGGGTTTCTCGCGCTTGGCCGCTAAACGATGGACGCTTCGATCTGCGCGGGCAACTGATTGGCATAGCAGGGCCGCCTGGCACGATCCGTGAGCCCCTCCAATCCGCATTCCTCATAGCGTTCGAAGACCTTGTAGCCGGTCTTGCGGGAAATCTGAAACTCGCGGCACAGTGCGGCCGTGCTCTCGCTGTCTTTGAGCCGAATCACGAAACGCATGCGTTCGTCCATAACAGAACTTTCCTTCCATGGCATCCACTTCCCGCCCCCTGGCAGGGCCAAAAGTGTAACCCATGTCTCGGTACGTTCTGTTACCTATCTCTCGGGTCGCTCAACGGGAAAGAACATCGTTACTTGTGCCGGTAGGTAATTCGACCCTTGGTCAGGTCGTACGGTGAAAGTTCCAACGAAACCTTATCGCCGTTCATGATCTTGATCCGATTTCGGCGCAGCCTCCCGGCCATCGTCGCCAGCACCGTTTTGCCCGCGTCGATCTCGATCGCGAACATGCCGGCCTTGAATTTCTCCACTACCTTGCCCATTACCTCGATTGCGTCTTCTTTTGGCAAAATTTCCTTCAATCCTTTCGCGTCTATCTGGGTCAATGGAAAAGGTGGCGCCTTTACGAACGCCACCTGTTTTCGATTCCGATTGAACGATCAGTAACGATTGTTGCGGCGCTGGCCGCCGAAACCACCGCCGCCGCCGTTGCCGCGTTCGGCTTTCGGACGGGCTTCGTTCACATTCAGCGCTCTGCCGTCGAGCTCCCTGCCGTTTAACTCGGCAATGGCCCGATCCGCCTCGGCGCCGTTACTCATTTCAACGAACCCGAATCCTCGGGCTTGACCGGTGTCCCGGTCGGTGATGAGGTTCACACGCTCAACTGTGCCGTATGCCTGAAACATGGATCGAACTCCGTCTTCGGTAGCACCGAAGCTTAGATTTCCTACAAAGATATTTTTCATTTAGTTTCCTTCTGAAGTTGCAGAACAGTGAATCGAGGCAGGATCGGACAGGGGCGAACGGACCGGACTATCAAAAGATGCCAAAAAGTCAACAGACTGTCAAACTACATCTTTATTCTTGCACGAAAAGGCCGGGTAACACAAATCTTGACGAATCACCTATCGAGCGTCACAGTACGCCACCCAACAACGGCCGGCCTTCGAGCGCCTGCGCCAGCAAGAATGCGAAGACCATCGCATAGAAGCCGCCCGCCGCGATCACCAGCCTCGGACGGTTCCGGCCGATCAACCACGCGAACATCGGCAGGATCTGCATCGCGTGAAGACCAACGAAATGGGGAACGCGCAAATCCCCATGCTCCAGGCTCCAGCCAGTGCCCGGAATCCCCGGACCGCCGTCGGGCGCGCCGACCGTGTGGGCGCCGGACGTGGGCATCCGGTGCGTTGCGTGCGCTTGCGCGAGCTGTGCGCCGGTGGGACGGATCATGAGTCCGCCCGTCGCCGAGCCGAGCACGGTTATCAGGAGACCCAGCCGCAGCGCCCATCCCATGGACCGGTCTGAGAATCGCTGCCGGAAAAGTGCCACTGTCACGGCGACCGACGTCATCCACACCACCACGATGGCAAGCCCCATAATCGAGAACAGCGAAGCGTCCAGCGGCGTAGCGACATTGAAGTGGCTGGTGGTCCCGCGCGCGGCTTGGATGTCGATGATGGCCACCTCCAGCACAAAAACGACGGCGGTAATCCACCCGACGACGGACTTTAATCGCGGCCAGTCGGGCAAGTACGTAAAGACCCAAGCCAGGGTTAGCGCGTAGATAGCTGTCGAGATGCCGAACTTGGCCGGTTTCAACCACGCCGGAGCGCCGGTGATTACGCGCGGATCCACCAACATTCCTACTACCGCGAACACGAACGCCAAGACCATCAGGATCCCCACGATAGTCAAAGGCCTGCTGCCGTTCCACAAGGTCTTCATCGACTCGCCTCTCCGGACAAAACTACTCCACCACCGGCAACCACACTTTGCTCGCCTGATCGGCCGAGCGAAACACGGTCTCGGTCGCTTTCACATAATCCGCCGGCTTCGCGTAAAAAATATTCGGCACGAACGTCTGCGGATTCCGGTCGTACAGTGGGAACCAACTGGATTGGATCTGCACCATGATTCGATGGCCCGGCTGGAACACGTGGTTGGCGGTCGGCATCACGAACCGATAGCGCTGCGGCTTTCCGGCCGGGATCGCGGACGGATGTTCGAAACTCTCGCGATACCTGCCGCGAAAAATATCCATGGAAATCGCAAGCTCATATCCGCCGAGCTCCGGTTGGCTTGGAACTTCATCCGGGAAGACGTCGATTAGTTTCACTACCCAATCGGAGTCCGTGCCGCTGGTGGCCGCGAAGAGATCAGCAATCGGAGCCCCGGCGATCCGTACCGCCGAGGTGAGAACCCCGGTTGTGTACGTTAATACATCCGTCCGATCGGCTACGGATCGCTGATCCGTGACCAGCCACTGCCGCCAACGGTCTCCATCCGCGAAACGGACCGGGCGCGGGATGTACGGAACCGGCTTCTCGGGATCGGAGACGTAGGAATCCGCCGCGGCGCCTGTGCCCGCCGGCTTCTCGAATCCCAACCCAAAGCCTTGCTCCAGATAGAGCGGCTTCAGCCGGGCAGCGCAATTCTCTTCGCAGGACCGCGGCCAATCCTTCAAGCGATCCCAATGGTTCTCGCCGGTGTTGTAGATGAACACGGGCGGCGTGTCGGCCTTCGGCGCATCCGTTCTCAGATATTGATCGAAGAAAGGCTTGAGTACGTCGCGCCGGAACTGCAGAGCAGTGTCGCCGTCCCATTTCAGCGGCCCCAGATTGTAACCGTCGTAATTCACCTGGCTGTGTCTCCACGGACCCATAACCAAGTAGTTATGATCCACTTGCCCCTTCGCCTTCAGGGCCAGATAAGAATGAATCGCGCCCCACATGTCCTCCTGGTCCCACAAGCCCTGGATCCACATGGTCGGCACTGGGGAGGGGCGCTCGGCGACCAACTTGTCGAGCGCCTGCCCCTGCCAGAAGGCGTCGTAGGCGGGATGCTCGATCATCTTCTCGGCCCACGGCAGTTGATCGAGTCCATGCGCTCGCGCATAAGCGCCCGCCGATCCCGCTTGGCGGAAGGCTTCATAGTCGTCGTAGGCGTCGCGCCTCACCGGCTCGCCTTCACCCGGCTTGGTCGTTTGGCCGGACGTGTAATCCAAGTTGGTTTGGCGGAACGCGCCGTAATGAAACCAGTCGTCGCCCATCCATCCGTCCACCATTGGACTCTCGGGAGCCGCAACCTTCAAGGCCGGATGCGGGCCGAGCAGCGCCATCACCACCGTGAACCCCTCGTAAGACGATCCGATCATGCCCACCCGCCCGTTCGATTCCGGCGTGTTCTTCACCAGCCAGTCGATCGTGTCGTAGGCGTCGGTCACGTGATCCGTTGCGGTAGTATTCAGCGGGCCGCGAACCGGCCGTGTCATCACGTAGTCGCCCTCGGATTTGTACTTGCCGCGCACGTCCTGAAAGACGCGGATGTACCCGCTTTGGACGAACACTTCGTCTCCTTGTGGCAAGATCGCGAGCATGCGATCGCTGTTGTTGCGCGTGGCCCGTTGGGAGGCGTTATAGGGCGTGCGAGTAAGAAGAATCGGCGCGTTACTCGCTCCTTTGGGCAGCACGATGACGGTGTACAGCTTCACGCCGTCGCGCATCGGGATCATCGCTTCGCGCTTGACATAATCCTGATTGGCGGTCGGGACGGTGAAGGCTTTGGGGATGTCGCTGTCGGCGGCCCTCACGGGGGACATCATCAAGAAAAATGCCGCGATTAAACTGGCTCTCACCAGCCCCGGTGGGTTTCTCACGTTCAGCATCCAGCTATTCTAACGCCAATGCCCGCCCAGAGCGGTAGACTGGTAGACCGGGTGCCACAATGAGTACTCAATCGGCGAGGCGAGCCATGATCCCGAACGATCGAATCTCGCGTGTAATCTTCGACTATGCCGCACAAATCGGGGCGGCGCAGGATCTCGATGCCTTGCTCGTGCTCAACGCGGGCATGGCGCGCGACCTGGTGGGCGCCGACCGTTGCAGCATTTGGCTGGTCGACCCCCGGCACAACCGCCTCTGGACCAAGGTTGCACACGGCGTCCCGGAGCTGCGCATCCCCATGGGCCAAGGGCTGGTTGGGGCCTGCGTCGCGCGCAACGAAGCCATCCTCGTGAACGACACTTCGCGGGACGAGCGATTCCTGAGAAGCGTGGACAACGAAAGCGGATATGTCACCAAATCCGTTCTGGCGCTGCCTTTGCACGGCATGGATGGGAAGCCCATGGGCGTGCTCCAAGTCCTGAACAA
>Ga0302325_10002831_pt1 | contig 41726 bp, 35 predicted proteins | sample Palsa_T0_2_FD_201948 | JGI IMG/M metagenome (GOLD analysis project Ga0302325, IMG submission 201948) | Peat permafrost microbial communities from Stordalen Mire near Abisko, Sweden - Palsa_T0_2 | ecosystem: Environmental > Terrestrial > Soil > Palsa > Peat permafrost | place: Sweden: Abisko...
TGCGGGATGCCTTTTACGTGACCCCTGACGTGACCCCCGTGTGGTTTTTTCTTTCCATTCTCGGGTTCTAACGCCGGATAAATGCCGTTTTTCAGGTGCCGATTTCCGCGCACTTTTCTGCATTTTCCTCTGTAAATGCCGTTCCTTTCTGTTATCTTCCTTTCACGCCGACAAATGCGAAAAATCGTTCGGGACGAAAAGGCCGTGGGTTTAAATCCGCCAAGCCCGACCACGCAGGATTGGTGTCTTGTTCATAGTGGGAAAGGGACAATTGGAAGGAATACGACGGGAAGCACGCCATGGTGAAGAATAGTGGCACCTGCTGAGACCACTACCTCGCGCTTTTCTCGCTCCATCTCGGGAGCCGGGTCCCGTTTTGCAAGAAGTAGCGTTGAGATATGGAAACGCCCCATGCATTGCCACCAAGCGAAGCTGCCACGATTGAAACAGAACGTCTCGCATACTCCGTGCAAGAAGCGGCCGATCTTCTCGGCGTCGACTATTTCAGTGTCTATCGCCTAATTCAAAGGGGCAAATTGCGCGCTTGTCGTGCGCTTCGGGGGAAGCTGCTGGTCCCGCGTTCGGAACTGCTTCGGCTGCTGAAAGTTTAGTCCATGCTTCGGGAGGACTCCTGTTTACACCGCGACTCCGAAGTTGACGCGTTGAGCCTGGGCAAGGCTGTGCTCCTGGCGGAGGTGGCCGTAAGTTTTCATACAAAGCGCTCCACCATCCTTGTGCCCGAGCCAGCGCGAAACCGTGGGGATGTCCACGCCGCTCTCGATGCAGATGGTGGCGAAAAGGTGTCTCAGATCGTGGTGGGTGATCCGCTTCATACCGACCTTTTCCGCCGCGTGAGTCATGCTGTTTTGACACTCGAAAACGCGCATTACGGTCGAGTTGGGCGATTCATTCGCACGGTCCGCGCGCAGGTCGGTGAGCATTCGCTCCAGTTCGGGGATCATCGGAATTAGGCGCGTTTCACCATTTTTCGTGGCCGTATCCTTGTCGCCTCGCACATGGAGTTCATGCCGGTGAAAGTTCACGTCTGCCCATGTTACGTTTTCGGCTTCGCCAATTCGGACACCACTGTAGGCGAGGAATCGGACCAAATTTGCGCAGTCTTTCGATTGGCGAGCGCCGGCGGTACGGATGGTTTCGACGAATCGTAGAAATTCTTCGCGCGAAGGCAGCTCCAGACGTTTCCCTCTCACCTTCATTCGAGAAAGTCCGCCGGCCGGATTGTTGAAGCGCGCGCCAGCTCCGATTGCCTCCTGGAAAACCGCCCGCAACACACCGATGGCATTATTCACGACTGAGGGGGCGTAGGCATTTTGAAAACCAGCAAGCCATTGTTCGCAGTCGCGATCACTGACCTTCCGCACGTCCGTTTCAAAAAGCGTCGGCCATGAACGCTCAACGAAGCCGAGGACCAACTTGTAGTAGTCCTTCGAGCGAGGTTTCAACGATGCGCTCGCGTCAACCTTTGCCTCGTAGCTGTGTGCAGCGTCGCCAACAGTCATTTTCCCATTTGCGAACGCCTTCACCGACTCGTGTCGCGCGCGGAACTCGCGAATCTTGTCGGGCAGCCGCTGCTTGGCTACGGAGAAGACAGTCGTTTCGAGACTCTTCCGAATCAACTTCCGACCAATTTTGAATCGGGCAAAATAGGTCCCGGACGGCCCATACCGGATGAGGTTCTGAACCGACGTTGTTTCCCAGAGAGGTGGGTCTGCTTGGATCATTGCGCAATGCCTCCGATGATTCCAAACGCCCGAGGGGAGGCTGCGCCGCCGCGAGAGCGATCGGCAGCCGGTGGAGGAAAAGACGAAAGCCGACGCTCTCGCAGTAAGAGCGCTCCGTGCTGCCGGTGAATTCCGGCAACCCGGTTTCGCCGTCGAACCACTGCGCGACCGAAGCCGGACGCGCCACACCAGCGTGCAGAATCGAGGATTGAGGATTTTCTTGGCGTGGCGGCGAAGGAAGGGCAAAGTCTTCCACTTCGGCGCCGGGATCGGATTCCGGGTTGTCGTTTCCGTTTTGCACCCCATTTTTTGCAGGGGATACAAAATGGGGATACAATGGCCGAACGGAAGCGCTCGAAAGAGGCCGTTTTCCAGAGTAAATGCCGGCATAGCTCAGTTGGTAGAGCAGCTGATTTGTAATCAGCAGGTCATCGGTTCGAGCCCGATTGCCGGCTCCCTGATCTACAGCGACTGACGCCGGATTTCTGGCTCCAGCCACGTTTCAGTAGGGTAAGTGTAGGCCACTTTTACAGCCTGAAAGTGGACCTCGACCGTAGAAGACGGCCGTAGAAAAAATCGCTTCCTTCACCAGGAATCTCTGCTCGCACATCAGAACTGCGTTGCCAAATGAGGGACCTCAGCAGGTCCGCTGCACCGCTGGTGGCAAACGCCGGCCGCAAGAAAATATGGCCGAGGCCAAGCGCAACTTTCGCAAGAAATCTTGTCCCGTAGGTGAACGAAATACTGAATCCAACCGGAGGCATTTCAGGTATTTCCGGGTAAGGACGGTGAAAATGGGAGATCGCGTCGCCGGCCGGACCGAGCCAGAGTTCACAAATCCTGTCCTCCTGCTGAAGGTCTGACGCCCTGCCCAAATAGACCAGCGGAAGTACCGAGTCGTCGCTCAGCTGAAGGTGAAGATCACCCACGCCGTCTGCAAAATGTCAAAGATGCCAGAGATTTCCGGCAACTATTGGCGTTTTATAAGTCGATAATAGACATGCCCCCATGACTGACACGCCCGATTCTGCGAAACCACGCTTTGCGCCTGCGCCGCCAAGTCCGTTTTGCACTACGCGCTGGACGGAGGTGCTGGCAGCCCGCGGGCGCTCACCCGAGGCTCGTGAGGCGCTGCGCGAGCTTGGCACAGCTTACTACGAACCGATTGTGGCTTTTCTCCTGCGGAGCGAGCGGGAGACGGACGCACGGGATATCGCGCATGAATTCTTTGAAAAGTTCCTCAACGGCGATCCGCTGGCGCGGGTCGAGCGCGAGGGAGGGCGCTTTCGTTCGTATTTGCTGGGGACGCTGAAACATTTTCTCTCGCACCGCCGGGCGCACGACTCCCGCCTCAAACGGGGCGGCGGCGCGGAACCGGTGCCGCTCACGGGAGCCACCGACACCTCACCCGGCTTGTCGCTGGCCGACGGGGTGACGCTGACCCCGGATGCGGCGTTTGACCGCGAATGGGCCATGACGCTCCTGGCCCGCGCGCTTGGCTCGCTGCGAGCCGAGTGCGAGGCCGAGGGCAAAGGCGCCCAATTTGACTTGCTGAAACCGTGGCTGACGGGCGAAGCGGCGCATGGCGATCAGGGAGAAACGGCGCGCGCCCTCGGCCTGGAGCCAGGCGCTCTCAAATCGGCCGTCTACCGGCTGAAACGCCGCTTTCGTCAGCTCGTGAAAAGCGAAGTTGCGGCGACACTCAACGATCCCACGGCCGTCGACGAAGAAATGCGCGCGCTCTTGTCCGCGGTGGCCTCCTGAATATGGAAATAATTGCGCAACCATTCCGCGCGAAAGCGCCGGGAAAGCAGTAATGAAGCAGAATCGCACCTGCCAATCCTGCGGCCAACCGCTCCCAGCTAACTCCCCGGAGGGTCTTTGTCCCCGCTGCCTGATGGCGGGCGCGATGCAGCCCACGGAGGCTGCCAGGTGGACCGTGCCGGAAATCGAAGACGTGCGCGCCGCCTTCCCGCAGTTCGAAGTGCTGTCGCTGGTGGGCGTCGGCGGGATGGGTGTGGTGTTCCAAGCGCGGCAGCCGCAACTCGACCGCTTCGTCGCGCTGAAAATCCTGGCTCCCGACCGCACCGATGACCCGTGCTTTGCCGAGCGCTTCCAGCGTGAAGCCCAGGCGCTCGCCCGGCTGAGCCATCCGCACATCGTGACGATCCACGACTTTGGAAAGACGGGAGGATTCTACTACTTGCTCATGGAATTCGTGGACGGCGTGAATCTGCGGCAGGCGATGAAAGCCGGCCGCTTCACGCCCGAGCAGGCGCTGGGCGTGGTGCCGCCGGTATGCGAGGCGCTGCAATTCGCCCACGAGCACGGCATCGTGCACCGCGACATCAAGCCGGAGAACCTGCTGCTCGACAAAGAAGGGCGCGTCAAGATCGCGGACTTCGGCATCGCGAAGATGCTGAATCAGGACGGCTCGGATACCACCGGCCACGCCGAATCCCAACCCGCAGGCACACCGCAGTACATGGCTCCGGAGCAAAAGGACCATCGGCGCACGGATCATCGCGCGGATATCTACAGTCTCGGCGTGGTGCTCTACGAAATGCTCACCGGTGAACTGCCTGCGGACAAGCTCCAGTCCCCTTCGCGCAGAGTGACGATGGATGTGCGGCTCGATGAAATCGTCCTGCGCGCCTTGGAAAAAGAACCGGAACTCCGCTACCAGACGGCGGGCGAGTTTCGCACGCAGGTGGAAACCATGATCGCCACTTCGAGCGGAGCGAATCCAAAACCGCCAGCAAGTGATCCAAGACCAAAGCAAATCGCCTGGGGGCTGGCGGCGAGCATCGCCACGGGTCTGCTGATCATGGGGTGGCATGCGATGCGTCAACGTGAGGCGGCGGGGCGGGCCAACAGCTCGCGCGCCGCGGCCATGTGGAAGGATGGGGCGCAAATTGATTTCACGAACCGTGTCGTCGAGATTCCCGAACACGACGGGGAAATTCCGGCATCACCGGGCAAGTTGCGCTTGTGGGCTGAGCAAGGCTGGTTGCTGGCGAAGCGCGAAACCAGCAGCGGCGAGTTGGAATGGCAGGTGGTCCTCGCGCGGGCCGACGGTTCGGAGCCGCAAGTCACTATCCAGCCGGAACTTGGCGACGTTGACGTCCGTTACGGCCAATTTTTCGTCCGCGAAAACCAGGGCGAACTGCGCATCCTGCGACAGGAAAAATCCGGTGCGTTACCGGCTTGGCCGCAACCGGCCCTTGGCCCAGGACGCAAGAGCATGGGATTCGGCGGTTCCGGGCCGATGATCTGCGGCTGGAAGGCGGGCGGTTGGTGGTGGCTCACGGGAGGACCAGATCGGGACCGGCAGGATGTCTGGATTCGTCTGCTGCCGGAAGCACTCATTGAAGCGCCTTGGGGATTCATCGGCCATCCTCACATGGGGTGCTTTTTCGCGTCCGCGAATCACCTGGCCGCCCAGGACGACGGCAGTCTGCTCGTGGCCCAACGCCTGCCTTTTTTTCTCGCTCAACATGAGCTGAAGATGCGCCAGACTCGCGAGCAACAAAAAGATAGTCCGGCGCCGGAGCTTGAAGCCGTGCAATGGCTCAACACGGAGGGCGCTCTCTCGCTGCCGGCCTTGCGCGGCAAAGTCGTGCTGCTGGATTTCTGGGGGCAATGGTGCCACCCGTGCGTGGAGAAGCTTCCGAAGACCGAAGCTCTCCACCAGCGTTTCAAGGACAGAGGCGTGGTGGTGATCGGCGTGCATTCCTCCTTCACCACGGAGGGAATCGAGGCGTTTCTGAAAAGCAAGCAAATCACTTTTCCCATCGCCGTGGACACGGGTGGCACCGCCGAGCGTTACGCCATCCAGGCCTGGCCGACCTATTACCTGGTGGACAAGTCGGGAAAAATCGCCTGGGGCGGCGAGCACGATCCGCCAGAGGATGCGTGGATCGAGGAGTTGCTAAAACTCCCAACAACGTCCAGTGCGGTTGACCCTGCGAATCCGCCCACCGCTTCACGCAGCGACGCTTCGAAGACAGGCATCGCGGCCCCTGCCGCCGCCCCACTTCCCGAAGAGAAGCCAGCGCAGCAAGTGGAGGAGATGCTCACCCAGCAATTGAAAAAGTTGCGTACTCAATGGGAAGCAATGAAGGTCTTGCAAGGCACATGGCAAGCCAAGCCGGGTCAGTCCGAGGCCGATCAATTAACCGAAAAGCGAAACGTCGCTCAAAGAGTACGATATCTGGAGGACGAAATGGTCTACCTCCGTACCATGATTAAGCAGAGCACCGACGCGTCCAGCAACCTCCATGTATCCATTGGGGGAGGGGTGGACGCGAATTCGATTGATGAGTTTATTCGGGCGAAATTGGCCGAAAAGAATCTCACGATGTCGCCCCCTGCGGATGCGCGCACGCTTTGCCGGCGGCTTTATTTTGATCTCATTGGGCTGCCGCCGACTCCGGAGGAGATCGAGGCGTTTGCTGCGGATACGAGACCGCTCCGTCATTAAGTCGGCAACGAACAAACAATAAGCAAGGCCTCGTGCATCTACCTCGAAGATGGGCGCACTTATCGACAAAAAGTTTGTCACGTTTCCCCCGTCGCGAGGCACTTGGCCGTGAAACATGATTACGGTCCAAAAGTAGATCCAACTTTTTTCAATGAAGATCCACACCTTGAACATCATTACGAGCATGCATCGTCTATGGATCGCCCTCGCCGCCATGGGGTGGGCGGCGGCAGGCCACGGGCAGAATATCAGTCTCAATGCGCCGCAGCGCGTCAGGCTCAAGGAGTTGGTGGCGTCCGATCCCGAAGCCGGGCAGTACTTCCAAACCCTCCAGAGGGCGGCGGATGCGGCGCTGGGCACTCAGCCGAACCCGGTTCCGGAAATTCAGTCGGAAGGTAAATTGGCGAACGACCCGGCCAAGGTGCGCACCCGGGAAAGTTTGACCGATCTGCCGAAAATGACCGCGCTGGCCTATGCCTACGCCATTACGGAAAAGCCGGCTTACTTGCAGAAGGCGACGGACTTCCTCACTGCTTGGGCGAATGTGAACCACTCCACGGGCGACCCGATCGATGACACAAAGCTCGAAGATGCCATCGTGGCGTTCGACCTCGTCCAGCAGCAGATGCCCACCGGCGAGAAGCAAGCGGTGGAGCGATGGCTCCGCCAGGTGGCCGAGGCCGAGGTCCAGAGGGGAGGCGTGGCCGTGCACGACTACGGCAACTGGAATAGCCATCGCCTCAAGATCATCGGCCTGATCGGCTTTGCCATGAATGATCAGAAGTTCATCAATGCTGCCGTCGAGGGTTTCAAAAGGCAGATTGGCGAGAACCTCAAGCCCGACGGGTCGAGCTTGGATTTTCACAAACGCGATGCGCTGCACTACCACCTTTACGATCTTGAACCGCTCCTGGCTTTGGCGATCGCGGCGCAGAAGAATGGGATGAGTTTGTACTCTTACTCGGCCCGGGGGACCTCGCTGCCCAAATCGGTGGCCTTCCTTTTTCCGTTCTGCGAGGGCAAGCAGGTCCATCGGGAATTTGTCAATTCCACAGTGAAGTTCGATCAGACCCGAGCCAAAGCGGGGGAATCGGAGTATCAGGCGGGTCATCCCTGGAATCCGAAGAACGCGGCCCGTACGCTGACCCTCAACGCTTACTTCGAGAAGGATAAGTCGTATGAGGAGCTCAAGGCTATCGGGCTGACCTTCACGAACTACCCCAATTGGGAAGCCGTCGTTCAGGAGGTCCCGGCGGCGCCACCGGCGCGAGAACAACACTGGAAAACCTGGGACGGACGGGAATTCAGCGCGGTATTTGTGCGCGTCGACAATGATACCGTCGTTTTCCAGGTCAATCAGATGAACTATCCAATTCCTTTCGCACGTCTCTCGCCGGAAAGTCAGGCGCTGGTCAAGAAGTTGGCCTCTAATGAGAATCGTGCACGCGCCGAGAACCCAGCCACGCTTCCCGCGCAGAGCGACACGGAGAAAGAGAAGATCGCGAAACCGGGCCAGGGAGCCACGCCCACTGGTGCCGATGGCGGCGGGAACCTCGTGCTCAATGGGGACTTTACGAAGGCAAACGCGAACGGCATGGCGGAGAATTGGACTCTTGGCCGCAAAGGCGTCAGCGGCGTGACCAACGAGCGCGGTTCTTCCTATTTTCACTTCGTGGATCCCGACGGGACCTGGCAGTTCTTCTCTCAAACGGTGGACCGTCCCCTGGCGGCGAATGAAGTGGTGGTGAAGTTTCGGATGCGTGCGCCGGAATTGAAGGGCTCCAGCGCTTATGGCATCGCCATCTGGCAGCTCGACGCACAGGACCAAAAAATTACGTTTGAAAGGCCGGTGCAGGTCAGTGGGCCGGTGCCTGAATGGACGACTTATACCGCGACCGTGAAGCTCCTGCCCGAGACGAAAAAGATTCAATTGCGGGGGTTCATGGACAGCGGCCTGACCGGCGCGGTCGATTACGGCGATTTCCGCGGGGAGGTGCATTAGAGGACGTCTAAGGGAGAGCCGACCGTGAAGAGCCGTTCCAGCTATCTATTTGTCGCGATGGCAGGCGTTTGCCTGGGCGCGGGCATTACCTGGCTGGTGGGCGTTCATTTGCTCGACGCCGGCTTGGGACCGCGCATCCCGCGCCTGGAGGCGGCAGCGGCGCTGCCATCGCCGGAAGCGAACACTCGACCATCGGCAAAAACATCAGGTGTGAATTCCCCACAGTGGGCTCGCAAATCCCCAGAGTGAATGGCGATACCGTGCTCGTAGTAATTCTATGAAATTTGTCGCTGGTCTCTTCACTGTAGTGTCCATAGCTCTGCTTGGTGGCTGCCAGCGTCAACAAAAGCCATCCGAAGCGATTGTGGCCGAAGGTGTAATCTTTTCGGTGGAATATGACATTGGCGGCGGCAAGACAGAAGGTTTGGCACGTTCTAATTTTTCAGGCGCAGTTCCAGGTGGCAACGGTTCTTGGAATATCGACGCATACGGCAAACTCACGAAAGACTTCCTGATTATCAACCATCCTCAGCATAAAGATTTGGGACCGCAGGTTATACCCATCAATCGCGTTCTGAGTGTCCAGTTCGGAGATGGCGGAATCTTACAGGTGGACGAAGCGCATCCAAAATGAACTCCTTGCGGACAACGATCCTGATGGTGCGCGGGAAGACGCTGCGGCTCGATCCGCCAGGCGAAATAAAGTTCCGTACGATTGGATACATCCCCCGATGCGACACGCCCCAGTCGCGCCATTGGCCAAAAGTGCGCGTGTATCCTGCCGGATCCTCACCCATTCAATCTACCATCGTCTCCGCGACCGGCCCGTGAGGGGCATTGGGCATCGCCGGCACACTTTTGACCAACAAGCCCATGAAAACGCTGCTCAACTTCTCCGTCATTACGTTTCTGCTCATCACCGCCTCCAGCCAGTGCTTCGCGCTGATGGGGCTTCAGATCGTCGCTAGGGAGCGGGCAAAAGAATTGGGAATGGAAATCCGCATCACAAACAGCGGCCCCGACAACGTCTGGGTGGAACTCGAGTTCAAGGCCGAGGGCGAATTGAAGGATTTCAGCCACGTGAGCCTGGAAATCAGAGAGGGGGACAGGTTGCTGGTGGGCTACGCGCCATTGCGGGACAAGCGCTCAAGTTCAGGGAGCGTCATCATCACTTTTATGGCTAGCCGTGCCTACCTTGATAGGATCACCCTGCGTGTGGTTGTAGGCCCAGCCATGGGGCAGAGTGGTTACGAACTCCGGGTGAAGGATTTTGTTGAGCTTGAGAAATAAAATGCCGACGAAACCTTCTTCGCCAACTAAGCCGGGCCTTGGAGATGCGTTACCAGGTCGGTCGAGAGGTGCCGTCGCGGAGAGCTATTTGAACCCCAGATTCAGCGCGCGGATCGCGTTGCCGCGATGGATTTTGTATTCCACGTCGCCGGGCAGGTTCATGGCGGCGAGGATCTCGAACTGCGGGATCTTTTGCTCCGGCGCGAGGTAGTCGGTGCCGAAGAGCAGGCGATCGGCACGGCGCAGGACGAACTCGCGGGCGAAGGCGGGATCGCGCGTCAGGGCGATGGCACCGCCGGGCTCGGAGATGTCGCCGTAGAGATTCGGGTAAGCGTCCATCAGCCGGTCGAGCGCGCCTCCGGGCGTGATGGGGCGCGGCACCTTCGGATAGTGGCCGAAGTCATAGTCTGTCGCATCGCCGGAGATTGAGGACCAGAATCCACAGGCGTGGCCGATCAGCTGGAGCTTTGGGAACGCCTTGAGCACTTTCTCCACGCGCGGCAGTCCGGGGGTATCCGGATTCCGAAGATCGTCGAGATGAAAAAGGATCGGCAGGCCGACCGTCTCGCACGCTTCGTATAACCCCATCTGTTGAGGAGCGTCGAACCACAAGCCCGTCTTGTGTTCGCCAAACCCACGGCATCCGGCGTCCTGATACCGCTTGAGAATATCGATGACTCCCTTCACGCCGGCAACATGCCCAGTCCGCCTGCCCGGTTCGCTGACGGCTCGCGGATCCACGGTGCAAGACGGGATGATTCGCTCCGGAAATTGCTTGAACGCCGCGATCGCCGTCGACACCGGCTGGGCGATCGGAGCCGCCTCCGGCGAAATCAACGGCAGCACGCACGCCTTCTCGACGTCGTGCTCGTCCATGAACCGCACGAGCAACTCGGCGGTTAATTCGCTCCGGAAGTAGAACTCGCCGAGGTGCGTGTGGACATCGATGTATTTGTGCTTCGGACGGTCGCCCGGCGCCGCAAGAATGCCGAGGTTCCCTCCGAATGCGGCGAGTGCGGATGCGGCCAGGAAGCGGCGGCGGGATAATGGCTGCATGTTCATGATAAGTCAGGGGACGGATGGGATCAGGCAAGAATGTCCCTCACGACTTTGCCTTCCACATCGGTGAGGCGGTAATCGCGCCCAGCGTGGCGGTAGGTGAGCTGTTCGTGATCGATGCCGAGCAGGTGCAGAATCGTAGCCTGGAGGTCGTGAACGTGGACGGGGTTCTCGACAATGTTGAAGCCAAAATCATCGGTAGCTCCATGGACATGGCCGCCCTTCACGCCGCCACCCGCCAGCCACACACTAAAGGCATACGGATGATGATCGCGACCCTCTTTCCCGGCGGTGACGCCACGGCGCACCTCGCCCATCGGCGTGCGGCCGAACTCACCGGCCCAGACGACGAGCGTGTCGTCGAGCAGGCCGCGCTGCTTGAGGTCCATGAGCAAGGCGCCGGCGGGCTGGTCGGTCATGGCACAGTTGTTGGCCAGATGCTCGTTGAGACTGATGTGTTGATCCCAAGAGCTGTGGATGAGGTGAACAAATCGCACACCGCGCTCGACCATGCGGCGGGCGAGCAGGCAATTCGTGCCGAAGGCTCGCGTCTTCTCCGCGTCGAGACCGTACTGCGCGCGCGCGGCGGCGGATTCCTGGCTAAAATCCAGCAACTCCGGCGCAGCGCTTTGCATGCGAAAGGCCATCTCGTACGAGGCAATGCGAGAGGCGATCTCAGAGTCGCCAGTGCTCTGTTGATGCATTTGATTCAGATCGCGCAGCGCATCGAGCCGCGCACGCTGCGTCGCGGCGCTGATGCCGGGCGGAGGGCTGAGATGCAGGATGGGATCGGCGGAGTTCCGGAACGACACGCCGCGATACGTCGAGGGCATGAAGCCGCTGCCCCACAGCGAGCTGCCGGCTCCTTCAAGTCCGCGCCCGTCGTGCGAGATGAGCACCATGTAGCCGGGCATGTTCTGGCAGGCGCTGCCAAGGCCATAATTCACCCACGCGCCCATGCTCGGATTTCCAAACAACGGTGTCCCGCAGTTCAGCAGCAGTTGCGCGGGATCGTGATTGCTCTGCTCGCAGTGCATCGAGCGAATGAGGCAAATATCGTCCGCCATCGAGGCCGTATGCGGCAGCAGTTCGGAGAACTCCGTCCCGCTCCGGCCAAATTGCGAAAATTTGCGCGGGCTGGCCATCACCGTCTCGATGATGGCTCCGTTCGCTCCTTTCTTCGCCTGCAACAGCGAGGCTGGCATCGGCTGCCCGTGCAACGCGGCCATCATCGGCTTCGGATCGAACAAGTCGAGATGCGATGGCCCGCCCATCATGAACATGAAGATGACATTCTTCGCGCGCGGCGCGAAATGCGGCAGGGGCCTGTCGGCCATGCCATCGCGAGAGAGCAAGTGCCACAACGCCATCGCTCCGATCCCGTGGGACGCGCGAGCGAGGAAATGGCGGCGGGATAACAAGTCGCGATTCATGGCATTATTCACGGTTGATGAATTCATCGAGGTTCAGCATCACGCTGGAGAGGGCGACCCACGCGGCATCGGCGCCGGGCGAAGCGTCCTGGATTAGTTCGTGAGCGGAAGCGGCATCGCTGGCAAAGAGCGCGCGCTGCTGCTCGAGATAGGCGAGGAGCCGCTGCGATTCCTCGGGTTTCGGTGGACGCGAGAGGACCAAAGCGAAGGCGTGGGTGAGACGTTGCCCGTCGGTGCCTGGCGCTTCGCGCAGGATGCGCGCGGCGAGGGCCTGCGCTGCTTCCAGGAAGGTGGGATCGTTCAGAAGGTCGAGCGCCTGGAGCGGCGTGTTCGAACGTTCGCGACGGGTGCAACTGCGGCTCGTGTCCGGCAGGTCAAAGGTGACGAATTGCGCGAAGGGCGAGGTGCGCTGGATGAAGGTGTAGAGGCCCCGACGGTAGCGATCCGCACCGGTGCTTGGCTCCCACAGATTCTTGTAACCTTCCTTCGATACACTCGCAGGCTGCGGCGGCTTCACACTCGGACCGCCGATCGTCCGGTTCAACAGACCGCTCACCGCGAGCGCCGAGTCGCGCACGGCCTCACCAGAAAGTCGCAGGCGCGTCTGCCGCGCGGCGAGCGCGTTCAGTGGATCGCGCGTTGCGAGATCGGGGCGTGCCGCGGATGACTGGCGATACGTCTGCGAGAGCACCAACTGCCGGAGCATCGCCTTCACACTCCAGCCGCCGCGCATGAACTCCACGGCAAGCCAGTCGAGCAGCTCGGGATGCGACGGACGATCCCCGCGCACACCGAAGTTCTCGGAAGTCGCCACGATGCCGCGACCGAACAACTCCTGCCACAGGCGGTTCACCGTGACGCGCGCGGTCAGCGGTTGCTCGGGTGACACGAGCCAGCATGCGAGCGAGAGTCGATCCGCCTGGCCATTGGCCTGCAGCGCCGGCAGCGCCGCCGGTGTGCCAGGCTGCACCTCGTCGCCGTTGCGGTGAAAGTCGCCGCGCACATGCACGCAGGTTTTGCGCTGCGTCGGGAATGTCATCATGCCCGGCGCGCGCGTCACCACAGGCAGTTCCTTCGCCAGCGCATTGAGCCCTGCCATCAGCTCGCTTAACTTCAGTTCCTTGAACTTCGCGCCATAGACGGATGCCGGCGCGTTCTTGAGGAAATAATCGAGCAACCGATCACGCTGATCCTGGGTGCGCTGCGCGAGCGGTGTCCGGATGATGTTGATGCCTTCGAGCTGGCCTTCGCCAAGGCTTTGGCCCCATTGCAGGCCGAGCAACTCCAACGCGCGGTCCCAGGAGAAGTCCTCACCGGGCTGTGCCTCCGCATGAAGCAGCCGCTTCTCCCAGTCCGCCTGCAATTCCACGAGCGCCGCCGCCACTGGCGCGATCAGCCCGGTGCGTTTGCGATCATACTCTTTCCTGGCCGCTTCAAATGGCTCGCGCTCGCCGGACAAGGGCGCATTGAAGTTCGCCTCATCGGCGTTGTTGAAGAACGCATAAAGTTGGTAGAACTCCCGCTGCGAGATCGCATCAAACTTGTGATCGTGGCACTGGGCGCAGCCCGTGGTCAGCGCGAGCCACGTCGTGCCGACAGTCATGGTGCGGTCGATGATTTGATTCACCCGATACTCCTCCAGGTCCGCTCCGCCTTCGCGATTGCTCAGCGTGTTGCGCAGGAAACCAGTGCCGATGCGCTGCGAGATCGTCGCGCCCGGCAGCAGGTCGCCCGCGAGCTGCTCGATGGTGAACTGATCGAAGGGCATGTCGCGATTGAAGGCATCCACCACCCACTGCCGGTAGCGCCAGGCCACTGGCCGGACGAAGTCCTGCAAATAGCCATCGCTATCCGCATAGTGGGCCAGATCGAGCCACCACCGCGCCCAGCGCTCGCCAAAATGCTCCGAGGCCAGCAATCGATTCACGACCCGCTCATAAGCATCGCTGCGCGTATCATTCACAAAGGCATCGACCTCCAGTGGTGAAGGCGGCAGCCCCGTGAGATCCAGCGTCACCCGCCGGATGAGCGTTGCCCGATCCGCCTCCGGCGATGGGTTCACGCCCTCCGCCGCCAATCGCGCTCGAATGAATCGATCCACCGGGTGCTCCACACCCTCTACGGCGGGCGGCTCCATCCGCTGCGGCGGAATGTAGGCCCAATGCGGCTCATACTTTGCCCCCTCCTCGACCCATCGCTTCAAGGTCTCCTTCTGCGCGGTCGTCAGTTGCCTGCCAGATTTTTTCGGCGACATCAAGTCATCGGCCTCCGAGGTGAAAATACGCTCGATGAGCTCGCTCTCCGTCACCTTCCCCGGAACGATCGCGCGGGAACCAGACTCCAACTCCGCCGTCGCTCCCGCCGCCGAATCCAGCCGCAAACCGGCCTTGCGCTTCGCCTTGTCGAAGCCGTGGCAGGTGAAGCAGTTCTCCGCGAGGATCGGCAGCACATCGCGGTTGTAGCGGACAGACCTGGCGTCTTCCGCCCATGTGGCCCCGGACATGGCGAGCGCCATAGCCGCCACGGTCACCGCCTTGCCGGCCGAGTGCGCAGCAGGAGGAGACGCAAGCTCTGTCGGGGTCTTCATTTTCATCAAGGACTACCCTCTTCCTAGTTGTTTCATTGCGTTTCGTGTTTGAAAATAAACTTAATACCGATTAAGCCGCGCTTAATGAGGAAGACAACCCGACATTACTACAAGGAGTTGCGTCTGCGGCAGATGCGGGCACTCGTGGAACTCGCGCGGCAGGGCAGTTTTGCCAAGGCCGCGCGCGAGCTTGGTCTCTCGAGTCCTGCAGTGTGGCAGCAGGTGCGGGCCCTGGAGCGAGAGTTCGGCGCAGACCTGGTAAAGTCACGCGGCGGACAGGCTTGCCTCACCGAAGACGGAGACCTCCTGGCCCGGCTCACCGCCCCGTTGGTAGAGAGCTTTGACACCATCCGTTCCCTATTCGCCGAGCGACGCGGCAAGCTGCACCGGCGGCTGACGTTGGCGACCACCGCCGCCCTCCTGGCCCACGAACTGCCGGCGGCCATCGGCGACTACCGCATCGTCCATCCCAATGTTGAACTCACCATCATTGACCGGCCTTCACTCGAAGCGCGGGCCATTTTTGAACGCGGTGGCGCGGATATCGCGATTGTCGGATCGACCGGCGCCGAAGGCGTGCCACCTCAGTGCCAGGTCAAGATGCTCACTTCCTACAACTTTCATATGCTGTGCCCCCAAGGCCATCCGTTGCTGGCTCGCAAGCGCCTCACACTGGACCATATCGGCCGTTATCCCCTGATTCTGACCGGAAAAGGCGCCGCCGTCAGCCGGCAGGTGCAGGATGTCTTCGCCGGAAGCGATGCCCGTGAACCAAAGGTTTCCCTCAGCTCCACCAATCTCGCCCTCACGATCAGCTATGTGCAGATGGGTTATGGTATCGCGATCGTGCCGTTGGGACCCAAGATCGTCACACCGTGGCAACTTGGCGGGCATGGTCGTGTGATGATCCGGGACGTCAGCCACATTTTCGGCCAGGAGCACATTATCATGCTTCATCGCTCCGGCGGTCATGAATTGCGGCATGTGGGAGAGTTCCGGGAAACAGTGATGAAAGCGTTGAGCGGGAACTTCCAGACCGATCACGCCAGCCACCAGAGCTAGAGACACGAACTTGCCTATTGGCGGGGACTTCCCTTCGTTACGTTCTTCCGCATGAACAAGTCCATTTTTCGCCGTAGCAGCCGTCTGGCGCTGCTGGGGATTGTCTCCGGGCTGGCGTCGGTGCTCGCCGCGGAAACAGCTTCACCGAATCCGTCCGGGCGGCGGGCGGCGACGGTCGAGGATTCCGTGCGGCTGCGCACGTTTGTGGAGGAACAACCGGTGGCGGTCTCGCCGGACGGGAAGCGGGTGGCTTACGTGTTGACCGAGCCGAGTCTGGAGAAGAACTACGATGAGACGGTGGTATATGTGCGCGATCTGCCGGCGGCTGGGGCCGAAGATCCGCCGCGGGATGGAGGGAAAGCGGTGCTGCGCACACAAGGCATTCGCCAGGTGCAGTGGCTGGCCGACGGGCAGCGTCTGGTGGTGCTGCATCACCCGCACGGCGACAAAGGCACGGTGGCGCGCGTGGATCTCTCGTCCGGTGAAGTCTCGCCGGCGAGCCCGGGCGAGCTGGATGTCGAGGAATTTGCCGCGACCCCGGATGGCCGGCGGCTGGCGCTTTTCGTGAGTGTGCCGGACCAGGAACAGTCCGACCGGTTCGCGTCGCCGCGCGGAGTGCCGATCAATGAAGACGATTTCCTCCTGGATATCGATGCGCGGGGCACGGCGAAGAAGAAGGCGTCGCTGACCGCGGTGGTCGCGGCGGACGTGGGCGGCGGGGCGATGACCGTCTTCGGCGGGAAACGATCGTTGCAGTTGATGCGGCCCGCGATCTCGCCCGATGGGCGCTATGTCACCTTTCATGCCTTGGGAGAAGCGTTGCCCTATCCATCCACGTGGCAAAAAGATCCGGCTTTCCATCAGTGGCCGGAACGGGGATTCGTCGTGCCGCCGAACGAATTAGTGCGAGCGGAACTCCCGGCGGCCATTTCCTCCGCATCCCGATCGGACCCGGGCGCGAATACCACTTCGTTGGGACTCGCGCTCGACGCCGGATGCATCAGTGACCAGTTTTGGAGCATGGCGGCATTGTGGAGCGACGACAGCACCACCTATCTCTTTTGCGGGCCCACTCCGGTCGGCGATGGCAGCGCCGTCCACGAAGCGCTGGTGGGGCCATATCGCCCGCATCATCTTTTCGCCATCGACGCAAAAACCGGCGCCGCGCAACGCGTCATGAACGACACACCCGAGGAGTTGCTGGCCTTTGATGAACAGGCGCGGCGAATCGTGATCAAGACCCGCAACGGCGACGTGGTGACCTTGCGGCGGCCGGACACCGCGGCCGGCGACTGGAAGGAGGAGCAGCGGACAAAACTGCCCAACTCCGGCCTCAGTAATCTGGCGATGGTCCCGGGCGAGACGCGCCGCTTTGCCGGCATCCGTCAGACGCCGACGGACCCGCCGGACCTCTGGCTGCTGGACATCAAAACGGGACACCAAGCCGCGTTGACGGAGATCAACCCGGAGCTGCGCGAACAAACGCTGGGCCGCGTGGAGAAGATCGACTGGGTGGGCAGCAACGCGGCCAAAAACTGGGGCTATCTCATCTTCCCGGTCGGTTACGAGGCCGGCACGCATTACCCGTGCGTGATCTTGTGCAAATCCTGGGACGATCGCTTTATCCACGGCGGAAACGACGGCTTGAGAAGCAACTTCGCCCCGCAGGCGCTGGCCAATTGCGGCTTCGTGGTGCTGATGCTGGCGGACACCGCCGGTCCCTATGCCAAAGGAACGTGGAAGGGCCTGCCCGGCGGCATCTCGGAAGCGTTTCGAGGAATGGATTCATTTGAGACGGCCCGGCGGGAGTTGGATCGGCGTGGACTCATCGATCCCGCGCGGGTGGGCATCATGGGTTTCAGCCGATCGAGTTGGACGGTGGATTTTACCCTCACCCACTCGAAGGAGACGTGGGCCGCGGCGGTGTCGGCCGATTCGGGGATCTATAACTATGGAACGTATCTCGGGGACAAGAATCTCCGGTCGGGCATGGCCGCGATGTATGGCGGGCCGCCTTCCGGAGAAACCTTCAAGGCGTGGCTGGAGTACGCCCCGGCCTTCTCCGCGCGACACGTCAGGACGCCGTTACTCATGCAATATCACAACAAGGTTTCCATGGCCGCGGAGTTTTACTCCGCGCTCATGATCCAGGGGAAACCGGTGGAACTGATACTTTTCCCGGACGGCAAGCACATCCTGGAGCTTCCGCTGCAGCGGGCCGGTTCGATGCAGGGCTCGGTGGATTGGTTCCGGTTCTGGTTGCAGGGATACGAGAATCCGCATCCGCAATACGCGGATCAGGACGCGCGGTGGGGCAAATTGCGCGCCCAGCACGACTGGAACGAAAAGCTCATCGCCGCAGGCAAAGACCCCGCCGCGGAGTTTATCGAGAAGCAGAGGAGCGGAGGAAACCGTTAGACGACCCGCTAGCCGGCTTTCACCTGCGCCACCAACTCCTGCAAAGACGCCCTGGCATCGCCGAACAACATCCGGCAGTTATCGCGGACGAAGAGACGGTTCTCGATGCCGGCAAACCCTTTGCCCATGGAGCGTTTTAGCACGACGACCATGCCGGCTTTCTCGGCTTCGATAATGGGCATGCCGTAAATCGGGCTCGCTTTGTCCTCGTGCGCGGCGGGATTGACCACGTCGTTCGCGCCGATCACCAGGCAGACGCTGACGCGCGACATCTGCGGGTTGATGGCCTCCATTTCGATGAGCTGTTCGTAGGGCACGTTCGCCTCGGCGAGCAGCACGTTCATGTGACCGGGCATTCGGCCCGCCACGGGATGGATCGCAAATTTCACGTCCACGCCGCGTTCGCCGAGTTCGTCGGCAAGCATCCGAACTTCATGTTGCGCCTGCGCGACCGCGAGACCGTAGCCGGGCACGATGACGACCTGCTGCGCGGCGCCCAGGAGCAGCGCGACTTCATCGGCCTGGATCGACTTCACCGCGCCACCGGTCGCGGCCGCCGCGGCTGTCTCCGTGCTCGCTTTGCCGAAGGCCCCGAAGAGGACGTTTGTCACCGGCCGGTTCATCGCCTTGCACATGGCCAGCGTCAGCAGCGTGCCGGAGGAGCCGACGAGCGTGCCGGCGACGATGAGCGCGAGATTCGAGATGGCGAAGCCATCGGCGGCGACGGCGAGGCCGGTGCACGAGTTGAGCAGCGAAATGACCACCGGCATGTCCGCGCCGCCGATCGGCAGCACCATGAGCACGCCAAACACGAGCGCGAGCGCGAGGAAAATGACGAAGAGCGCGAGGCTGTGCGATGGACCGGCGAGAACGAAGCCGAGCACCGCGACGAGCAGCACCAGACCGGCATTGGCGAATTGTTGTCCCCGATACGTCACCGGCTTTTCAAAATGCCCTTCGAGTTTCGCGAAGGCGATGATGCTGCCGGAAAATGACACCGCGCCGATGACCGCGGCAAACAGCATGCCCGCGATAAACGAGCGGCCGTGTGGCCTCGCCGCGAACTCGATCGCCGCCACCAACGCCGCGGCGCCCCCGCCGGCGCCGTTGAAGAGGGCGACCATCTGCGGCATCGCCGTCATCTTCACGCGATAGGCGCCCACCGCACCCACCGCCAAACCGAGCAAAATCCCGACCATCACGAGAATTGCATTGGCCGCGGTGGGACGCATCAGCGGCAGCGTGGCAATCAGCGCGATGAACATCCCCGCCGCGGCGACAAGGTTTCCCGCGCGCGCGCTTTTCGGCGAGCTCAGCAGTTTGATGCCGATGATGAAGAGAATCGATGCGGCGAGGAAAGCGAGGGCGACCGGGGTGCTCATCGCTTCTTCTTCCGGAACATTTGCAACATTCGATCGGTCACCATGAAACCGCCGAAGACATTGGCTGCCCCGAGCACCACGGCGACGAACCCGAGCACCTGTTCGACCACACCCTCCGCGCCCGCCAGGGCGAGGAGTCCGCCGACGAGAATGATGCCATGAATCGCATTCGTCCCGGACATGAGCGGCGTGTGCAGCATCGAGGGCACTTTGAAAATCAGCTCAAAGCCGAGGAAGACCGCCAGCACGAAAACGAAGAAGGTAAGAATGTCGGCGGTCATGGATTGGCGGAGGCCAGTTTGGCGTTGACGATTTTTCCGGCGTGCGTCACGAGGCAACCCTTGATGATTTCATCGTCAAGATTCAAGCGCAGCGCTTTGGACTCGCGATCCCAGAATTCCTCGAGGAGCGCCGTGACATTCGACGAAAACATCTGGCTGGCGTGCAGCGGCACGCAGCCGGGCAGGTTTGGGAGGCCGACAATTTTCACGCCGCGGCGGTCGGCGATCTGGCCGGGTTCCACATCCTCGACATTGCCGCCGCTCTCGACCGCCAGATCGACGACCACGCTGCCGGGCCGCATGGCGTCGAGCATCTCGCTCGTCACGAGAATCGGTGCGCGGCGGCCGAAGACCTGCGCGGTGGTGATCACGACATCGGACTCCGCGCAGACACGTTTCATGGCGTCGCGCTGGCGCTTGAGTTGCTCGTCCGTGAGGGCCTTCGCGTAGCCCTGCTCCGTCTGGCCGGTCTCACCGAGATCGATCTTCAAAAAGCGCGCGCCAAGGGAACGCACCTGCTCCTCGACGACGGGCCGCGTATCGTAGGCTTCGACCTTCGCGCCCAGACGCCTGGCGGTGGCGATGGCCTGCAAGCCCGCGACGCCCGCGCCAATGATGAAGACACGCGCCGGCATCAACGTTCCGGCCGGCGTCATCATCATCGGAAAGATTTTGTCCGACTGTTCCGCGGCGACGATGACGCCGGCGTAACCGGCGAGGCTCGCCTGCGAAGAGAGCACGTCCATTTTCTGCGCGCGGGTGGTTCGCGGCACCAGTTCCATGCTGATCGCACTCACCCCGCGCGACGCCAGCGTGGCCATGAGTTCGGGCGATTGAAAGGGATCGAGCAGACCCGCCAGCACGGCGCCCTGGCGCAAGGTGGCCGCTTCCTCGTGGGACGGTTTGCGGACGGTGAGAACAACGTCGGCCGCCGCCAGCAGCTTCGAGCGGTCCTCGCGCACCGTGGCGCCGGCCGCCGCGTAGGCCTGGTCGCGGTGGCCGGCGCCGAGGCCGAGCCCCGCTTCCACCTCGACCGAGGCGCCGAGCTTCACGAGTTTCGCCACGTGCTCCGGCACGAGCGCAACGCGCGTTTCTCCGGCGTGGGTTTCCCTGGGAACAGCGACTGTGGTCATGAGGCGCCTTCGCCGCAACATCCGACACCCAACATCCAACATCCAAGATCCAATAAGCTCCGCAATGAGCGCAAACCCTCACCGGGGGAAGTCTTCCGAAAATAGGCAGATTCGAAGGAAGAGTGACGCAGATGGTGGTGCGGCGGAATGGCGGACTTCATGGTGCGAGCGGGTTCGGTTATTTGGCGGAACAATTAGACAATGGGACAAAGAGCAGACTCGGCGCACGAGTCTTTTTCATTTTCTTAATCTTGCTCGGATTCGTCGTGCCCTCGCGTCCGACGGAAAGTTGGGCGCCAAGAGGGCGACGATTCGCGCTCATTCGCGGTTCTCACTCCAAGCTCCACGGTTGGCTGCCCTGAATCCCTGCGGAGAAACTGTTGGCATGGCGCCGGAGGAGGGTCGAGAATATTGGCCGTGATCCCCCGTCGCTCCTTCCTCCAGGCCACCGTCAGCGCCGGCGCACTCGCCGCTTTGGGCGACCTCGCGTTTCTCGCGCAACTGCCGCCAGTCTCAGCGGCCGAAGCGGCTGCCGACCCGCGCATGGTGCGGTTCCATCCCGAGATCGAGCCGCTGGTGCGCCTGCTCGAAGACACGCCGCGCGAACGCGTGCTCGAGGAAGTCGCCGCACGGATCAAGAGCGGGCTCAGTTACCGGCAGTTGCTCGCCGCGCTCTTCCTCGCCGGCGTGCGCGACCTTCAACCGCGGCCCGTGGGCTTCAAGTTTCATGCGGTGCTGGTGATCAATTCCGCGCACCTGGCCAGCCTGGCCTCGCCGGATTCCGATCGCTGGCTGCCGATCTTTTGGGCGATCGATAATTTCAAAGTCTCGCAAGCCAGCAAACAGAAGGAGGGACACTGGAAGCTGGCTCCGGTCGACGAAGCGGCGGTGCCGCCGGATCATCGGGCGCGGGCCGCCTTCAGCGAGGCCATGGACCACTGGGATGAGGCGGCGGCGGACGCGGCCATTGCCGGGCTCGTCCGGGGCAACGTGAGCGCCGACGAACTCTTCGAGATTTTTTGCCGCTATGGCGCGCGGGATTTTCGCGAGATCGGGCACAAGGCCATCTACGTTTCCAACAGCTTCCGCTGCCTCGAGGTCATCGGCTGGCAGCATGCCGAGCCCGTGCTGCGTTCGCTCGCTTATGCGCTGCTCGATCACGACGACACCAAGGAAAATCCCTCGCAAGCAGACCTGCCCGCCGATCGCCCATTCCGCGAGAATCTCACGTTGCTGAAGGGCATCCGTGAGGGCTGGACGGAAGGCAAGTCCAGCCCGGAAGCGACCGCCGATCTGTTGAAGACCCTTCGCACCGGATCGCCGGCCGACACCAGCGGCCTGGTCGCCAAATTGCTCAATGACGGCGTCGCGCCGCAATCCATATTCGACGGTCTCTTTTGCGGCGCGGGTGAACTGCTCATGCAGGCGCCCGGGATCATCTCTTTGCACGCGACGACCTCGACCAATGCGATGCATTACGCCTGGCATCGTGTGCAAAACGATGAACTCCGACGGCTGCTCCTCCTCCAAAATGCGGCCTTCCTGCCACTCTTTCGCGGCGACCACAAAGACAGCGGGGTACACATCGACACCATCGAACCGCTCGCCCCGCAAGCCGTGGGCGAAGAGGCCGTCTCGGAGATTTTCACCGACATCAGTCACGACCGCCTCGCGGCTTCGCGCAAAATCCTCGCGTATCTCAAGGACCATCCAGATGCCATGCCCTTTGCGACCGCTGCCCGGCGCTTGATCTTCCTCAAGGGGAACAACGCGCATGACTACAAATTCAGCGCCGCGGTGCTCGAGGATTACGAAATGCTCTCCCCGCCCTGGCGCGACCGGCTCCTGGCCGCCAGCGCCTTCAACTTGAAAGGCGCGGGGGACAAAGACAACGATCTCATCAAGCACACCCGCTCGGCCTTCGGCGCGTAAGAGGGCGTCGAAGAGGGCGTCTAAGGATTCTCTACTTCCACACACCAGCGGCGGTGTGTACGGTTCTTACCTGCATTATGAGAGCCCCCCTTCCATGGCAGAAATGTGTATCCTGGTTTATCGTGTTGCCCGCGCTGCTGGCGGGCGGTGCCGGAGTGGTGCTGTTGGTCTGGTCGTTGCTGGCATGGCTTCTCCACGTTCCCCAGATTGTTTCCGCGGTGCCGGATTGGGAGCTGGGCTTGGGATTGATGGCGGCCGGATTTGTCATTGGCCTGAGCTTCGCGGCACTCGCGAATCCTTCAGGGAGCGTGCCGGTGCGGGACCGAAGTGACGACGCCCGGTGGCGCGACGGCGACGGTCCGGTCCGCTGAATTCTCAATCTCGTTTGACGCTCGGGATGGGGAGGATGTGCTCTCTCTTGCGCACGTCGCCAAGATCGATCCGGTAAATGAAGCCTTCATGGCGGGCCGCGGCGGCGTCGGCTTTGTCCGCGTTCTGCTGGCCGTGTTCCAAAGCCAGGTCGAACATCGCCCGGGCGAGTTCAGGTGTCGTTGGACAAGTCTGGTTGTCAGATTCGAAAAAGGCCCTCGCCGCGCTCGCTCCACCGCGATCGGCCAGGGCTTTCTTCGCGGCAAGGTACACGTTCCGATTATTGAGGAAGGTCGTTTCCAGGTAGGCCGGATTCTTTTTCTCCTGATCGAGGTAAAACCCGAGAAAGGCGTGCCCGGGGACGACGCAGATGACTGGCTCCAGGCCGATGCGCCGCAGCGCCGACGCAAAAATCAGCGTGCCGTCGATGCAATTGGCCTGATGCGCTTCGATCACATCGTCGAGCAACCGGACGCGCATCGCCGTGAAGACATCGTCATCCGGAGTAACCGGCGTGGTGATATCGGAGTAAACGATGCCGCGCTTTTGCAGGGCCCACCAAATCGCGAGCACCTGGCTCTTTACCCGTTCGGGATCATTTGATTGAAGACCGGAGAAGCTCCCCACGATGTGCGTGTCGAGGGCCTCGGTCAGGATGCGATCCAGCTTGGGATGGTCTTCATTCGCGAACGCGGCGAAGTAATCGTAAAGCATCAATGCTCCCGCGCCGCCGCGAAGCCGATAGCGCAAGGGCATGACGTCCACCGGCTCGAGAGTCACCGTGTGCGTCTGGCTCACCGCCGGTCCGCCATTGACGGAGAGATTCCAGGTCACGTTCACCGGCCGGGCCTGTGTGCTCCGGAGGAGCGCATCGAATTTCCAAATGATATGCGGGACGATGGCAAATTGACCCGGCCGTTCGATGCGCACCTCCACCGAGCTCGGCTCCATGATCTCGTCGGAACGCAATTCCAATCGCACCTTCACGCCGGCGGGAGACACGACCTCCGCAGCATAAGGCGAGTTCGGAAAGGCGCCCAGGGCATTCTCCGATGCATCCCGCGCGGAGCGCGTATCATTGCGCGTGGCGACCGCGAGCTGAATGGACGCGAAGAGCCGACCGAAATTGGTATCCATCGGCTGCCACGAAAACTCCAGGGGCGCGGTGGCGCCGGGTGCGGGTTCTGGCGCGGGCTTCCCCAGGGCCGTCAGCCATGCCGGCGGCATGGAATCGGCAGGCGGCGGCGTTGATCTGCCACTGTCCGGACCCCATGGTGAGCGTCGGAGATGCGCATCGTTCTCCGTCTCCGACTTCGGCAACAGATCGCCTCCTGCCTTCGGCGCCGCCATCACCGGGGCATTGCCCGTCGCACCTGGAGGTGTGGGGAAAGCTTTGCGGGCCGCATCGAGGAAGTCTGATTTGTAAAGATCGGGCTTCGGCACGGGCTTCGGCGAGAAGAGTTTGATCACGACCGCCCCGGCACAGAGCAGCAGGAACGTAACGATCGGCGATCGCCAGGGATTTGAATTGCCGGCCGGTGGAGGAGTCGCTTTTTCGCTCATACTTGTCCAGGCCGAAGACGGACCGGTTCAGTGCGTTTCGTGCGTGATCACGCCGTAGAGCATGCCGCCGTGATCGCCGCCGCTCCACGCGCCCGCGTAGCTGTTCCCGGAGATCATGAGTCGCGCCGAATAGCTGCGCGGACCGCCGAGGTTGATGTTGTCAAAGAGCAACACCGGCGTGTCGCCCGACCATTTCACCAACGCCGGAATCGGCAGGTCGACGGCGCGACCACCGTACTGGAGGCGGGCATTGATCTGCCAACTGTCACCCTCGATTTTCTTCACACTGACGATTTGGTAGGCGTCTTCCTTGTCCGGGCCTAGCTGGCCGTCCTTGATCAGCGCCCAGCGGCCCTTGAGCGTGGCATCGGTGAGCGTCGCGGTCAGTTTCGCTTCCTGCTCGGGCGTGGGCGACTGCGTTTGGCCGGCGGTAGCGGACGATTTCGTGTCTTCAGCGAAGGTGTCGCACGGTGGGAACCCGCTCAGGAGGAATGCAGCGAGGCAGAGAGTCGTCCAGCGGGAAGACGGCAGGAGGGCGTTCATGAAGGATAAAACTGGCTCCGGCGCGCGCAGTTGCCAAGAATATGCATGCCGTTCCCGATTGACGGGATCGTGGGAGCGGCCTCCTGCCGATTGGCCTTCGTACCCGAGCGGCAGGATGCCGCTTCCACTTTGGAACCGTGCCTTTCACGGGCCATGAACCCGGGAAGCACGCCGTCACCACCGCTGCCTTGCCATCCCAAACCGCGCCAATACGAAACCATGACCTCCGCCCAAGCCGCCGAAGAAGTGGGCTACAGCGACGCCGTGCGCCGGCAGATCGAGCACGAAGACATTCTCATCGTGAATCGCCTGTCCTGGCTCATGGCCTCGCAGTCCTTCCTGTTCACCGCCTACGCCATCATCCTCAATGGACCCACGCAAACGCGCACGGCCGCCTTTGCCGCTCACGGCGAGTCGCTCCTGAAAATCGTTCCCGTGCTCGCCATCTCCGCCTGCGTGCTCATCTACCTGGGAATCTGCGGGGGCATCCTGGTCATGGCGAATCTGCGGCGCGAACTGGCGCGGCATCACGCGACGCTCAACAATCTGCGCCCGCCGGTTCAAGGCAACTCCCCGAGCCTCTTCCTCGGCCACTGTGCGCCCCTTGGCCTGCCGCCGATTTTTGCCGGGGCGTGGGCGATTCTGTTATTTTCGCGATAGCGCGGCGATCTCCTCCCGCCCGGGAATCGACGCCTGCGCTCCGACCATTTGCGTCGCCAACGCTCCGGCGGCGTTGGCGAAGCGAACGGCTTCCTCCAGTAACGTCCCGCTGGCATGGGCCACGGCGAAGGCGCCCGCGAAGGCGTCTCCGGCGCCGACCGTATCCACCGGCGTCACTTTCGGAGGCGCGATATGGAGGGTTCGTCCGGCGGTGATTACGAGCGTCGGATCACCACCGCGCGTAATGATGAGTTGACGGCAGCGCGTGATGGCCAGCGCGCGCTCGGGCTCCGCCTCAAGCCCGGCCAACTTCATGCCCGTAAGCGCGGCCGCCTCGTGCTCATTGGCGATCAGGGCTTCGCAGGCCAAACCGGCCTGGAGAAACTCGGGAGAAAGGGGCGATGGATTGAGGATCACCGGCACGCCGCCCGCCACCGCCATGCCGGCGGCATGCAGGACCGTCGGCAGCGGACACTCGAACTGGAGCAGGAGGACCGCCGCCGAACGGATGATGGAGGCGTGAGCATCGAGATGATGCGGCTGAAGAGCGGCATTGGCGCCCGGGTTCACGACGATGGCATTCTCACCCTCGTCATCAACGGTAATGAAGGCCGATCCGGTCGGCACCGGAGCTCTCACGATCCCCGTCGTATCGATGCCTTCGCACCGCAGGTGCTCGAGGTAACTCTCGCCGAAATCATCGTCACCGATGCAGCCGATCAGCGCCACCTGTCCGCCAGCACGCACGGCCGCCAGCGCTTGATTCGCACCTTTTCCGCCGAAACTCGTGAAGGCTCCGCTGGCCGCAAGCGTCTCACCCGCCGCGGGTATGCGCGGGACCCGCAACGTATGGTCCACGTTCAGGGAACCGACGACGACGATCTTCGGACGCTCGCTCATGATTCAAAGAAGGGAAGCGCGGGCATCCTGCCGGCGGGTTGAACGTAGAATCCGCACCACTGTCCGATGGGATGCGTGCTCCATCGCGGGCCACAGCAGGATCCCGTCGCCGGCGAGCTGGAAGCTCGCGCTCCCCTTTTCACAATTGCATTCATACGGTTCCTCACGACAAAAAGGGAAGGAATTCGAATCGCATGCTTGGGCGTCGCGAGTGTCGCCCGGTCAGTCAGCCGGAGCAACGGCAGAGTCATCGAGCCGCTCTGGAAATTGGAAAACTCCTTGCTCTCCGGATGCCAGACTCACAACCTCTCTCCATGAAATATCTCCCCCCCCGGATATGGCACCTGCTTGCTTTCGCCACGCTGATCATCAGCCCGGTGACCAGGGCCGCGGACGCGAAGCCCATCCGCGTCGCGCTCTACGATGATCAAGGCGCCACCGGCAAAGGGATTCCCCGGGTCACCGAAATCCTCGGCAAGACCGGAGACATCCAGATCACGCTCTTCAAGGCGGCGGATCTCCCCGGCGTCCTGCAGGACAAGGACGCCGTCATCTTCACCGGCGGCAGCGGGAGCAAACAGGGCAACGCGATTGGTGAGGCGGGACGCGCCGCCGTGCAGCACTTCGTGCACGAAGGCGGCGGCTATCTCGGGATCTGCGGCGGCGCCTATCTCGCGTGCTCCCGATTTTCGTGGGGACTCGGCTTGCTCGACGCGGAGACAGTGTCTTCAAAATGGCGGCGCGGCGCCGGCCAGGTGCAGATCGAGATCACCCCCGCCGGACAGCATCTCACCACCTTGCCCGCCGGGATTCGCGACATCCGCTACGACAATGGCCCGATCATCAAACCCGCCGGCCGCACGGACCTCGCGCCCTACGAGCCGCTGGCGTTCTTTCGCACCGAGCTGGCCGAGCATGACACGCCTCCCGGCGCCATGGTGAACACGCCCGCCATCGTCCAGGGCCTGTTCGGAAAGGGCCATGTCATCATCTCCAGCCCCCACCCCGAGCAGACCCCGGGGATGGACATCCTCGTCGAGCGCGTCGTGCGGTCCGTGGCCGGACACCCGGCGCCGTGAAAGCGCTCCGCATTTGTGCCGCGCTCGCGCTGGCCTGCAATCCCCTTTTCGCGCAGACTGCAGACGATTTCGTGGCCAGCGTTCAAAAGAACTTTGCCCGCTGGGATTTGAACCACGACGGCACGTTATCCCCGAGCGAACTCGACGCCGCGGTGGCCGATCCGCTGACGATCAATGAAAACGCCGCGGCCGCCGCCACGCTCAAACGCGCCTCACGCCTGACAAAAGCTCCGCTGCCGCCGTTGACGCCGGATAACATCGCGACACTGACCGAGCAGTCCCGGCCGGATCTGGCGCGAATGTTCCGCGACGGATTGAAGCGGATTGCGAGCGCGACAAACCGCAACTTGTTCGCCGATGGTTTGCCCAAGCTGGAGACGATTCACCAAGGCAAACTGGGCAACTGTTTCTGCCTCGCGCCGCTCGGCGCGCTGGTCGGACGCGACCCCGCGCAAGTGGCGGGAATGTTTTCGCGCCAGGACAACGGGAATTACCGGGTCCAGTTCGGCAAAAAGTCCGTCGAGGTGGCCCCGCCGACGGACGCGGAGATTGCCATGACCTCGTCGAACGAAGACGCGGGCATCTGGGTGAACCTGTACGAGAAGGCCCTGGGCGTCGCACGCAACGAGGATCGCCCCCTGGAGAAGCGGGTGGATTTGCCGATCGATGCGGAACGGGGTGGTTCCGCGGGAACGATGCTGGCCTACATTACGGGACACGAAATCGCGCGGTTTTCCTTTAGGTTTGCCAAAGAGCCGGCGTCCGCGACGAATGACTTCACCGCGAAGCTCACCGACCTGCGAAAGCAATTGGCGGAGGCCGTGCAGACGCACCGCTTGATGACTTGCGGCACGATCAAACCCACCACACCCGGACTCACGCCCAGTCATGCGTACGCCGTCCTGGGCTACGACACCACCGGTGATTCCGTTCGGCTGTGGAATCCGCATGGGCAGGATTTTCAGCCAAACGGCGCACCCGGTCCGGAAAGCGGCTACGCGACGACAAATGGCGTCTTCCAGATTCCGCTGGAGCAATTCGTCCGGCAATTCAGCGGGATGGCATTTGAATTGTTGGAGTGATCGAGGCCGGTACCGCTCGACGGAATCGATGGGCGATCCTGCTGCACATCAATGGCCCTTGCGGCTGGGCGGCAGCCACGCATTGATTCATCCTCCAGAACATGAGCACGAACACCCAAGCGGCCTACTCCCTCGCGCGCGAACGCTATGCCGACCTCGGCGTCGATACCGAAGCGGCGTTGCGCATGCTGGCCGCGATCTCGATTTCGCTCCACTGCTGGCAGGGCGACGATGTCGGCGGATTTGAAAACGCGGGTGGGGAGTTGGGCGGCGGCCTGGCGGTGACCGGCCAATATCCCGGCAAGGCGCGGACTCCGGACGAATTGCGCAGTGACCTTGAAAAGGCGGTGTCGCTCATCCCCGGCCGGCACCGGCTCGATCTCCACGCGTCCTACGCGGAGCTGAGCGGAAAGAAAGTCGAACGCACGGATTACACCGTCGCCCATTTCCAAGGCTGGATCGATTGGTGCAAAGCACAGGGGCTGGGCTTCGATTTCAATCCCACCTACTTCAGCCACCCTCTCGCTGCGGACGGCTTCACGCTCTCCCACCGCGACCCAGCCGTGCGCCAGTATTGGATCAGTCACGGCATCGCCTGCCGGGGCATTGCCGCCGAAGCCGGACGGCAGCTTCGGCGCACGGTCGTCACGAACTTCTGGATTCCGGACGGTTCCAAGGATTGGCCCGCTGATCGCAAGGCTCCCCGGGAAAGGCTCGCCGCCGCACTGGATGAAATCTTCGCCCCAGAGATCGACGCAATGTGGAACCTCGATGCCGTGGAATCGAAGCTCTTCGGCCTCGGCAGCGAAAGTTATGTCGTCGGCTCGCACGAATTCTATCTCGGCTATGCCATCACGCGTCGAAAACTCTACTGCCTCGACACCGGCCATTTTCACCCCACCGAATCGCTGGCAGACAAGATTTCATCGTTGATGCAATTCCTCCCCGGCCTGCTTCTGCACGTTTCGCGTGGCGTCCGTTGGGACAGCGATCACGTCGTGCTTCTGGATGATCCGACGCGCGCCCTCATGGAGGAAGTGGTGCGCGGCGGCTTCCTCGACCGCACCTTCATCGGGCTCGATTACTTCGACGCGAGCATCAACCGAGTTGCGGCGTGGGTGATCGGCACGCGTAACACGCTCAAGGCGGTGCTCCTTGCGCTGCTGGAGCCGGCGGACCATTTACGCACCGCCGAAGCCGAGGGCGACTACACCACGCGACTCGCGCTTTTCGAGGAACTGAAATCACTGCCCATGGGTGCGGTGTGGGAGGAACACTGCCGGCGGATGGGTGTCCCGGAGGGAATGGCGTGGCTGCAGGAAGTGCGCCGATACGAGAAGGACATCCTTTCGAAGCGAACATGAATTGCAGGGCGCGATGGCGAAGAGTGAATTCATGGGGAGCTTTACCACAAGCTCCCGCAATCGTTCCAGAATACGACCGGTATCTCACGGGAGGCGGATGCGCGCCGGCAGACTCTACTCGGCCGGGTATTTCGTCATGCTGCGAATGGCGTCACCGTCGATCTTCTTGAATTCCATGCGGTAGAAGTGCTGCGGGAAGGTGTCGACGTTCGTAACTTGATGCGGCGACTGCGGGTTGCTCATGGCGCGGCACGTCGGATAAGCGACTTCGCCGCCGTCGTTGCGCGGAGGCGGCGGCCTGTTGCCGGCGCGCCCGGCGCCGGGCTGGAGCGCGTCGTTGTCATCAAGGTTCTTGTTGACGATGCGCGGCTGTGGCGCGTCCATCATGAACACAGAGGGATATTTGTGCCCGTGCATGTTTTCCGTTTCCCCGGGCTGAACGGTGACTTCCAGCAAACGGACGTGATCGTCCTCGAAGAGTAACTTGTGATTCTTCGGCGCGGCGTTGACGGAATCCATCGAGTCCGGCCAGTGCCAAAGCTTCGCCGGGCTTTGTGGCGTGGCCGCGGCCTGCGCCCAGACTCCGGCGGAGAAGGCGGCGACGACGGTAAAAAATGATCCGGAGAGGATCAAGACCCGGTGGTTAAACATTTTGAGGTGCGGTTTCATGGGCTGTTACTGGTTGGGGTTGGGGCGATCGGGACGGGTCTCGCGGTCATCTCCTTCGCGCTGCGGCGGACGCATCTGCTTCAATTGTTGCAGTTGTTCCGGGGTTAGAATCTTTTCAATCCTGCTCTTGAGTTCACCCTCGAGATCTGCCAGTTGCTTTTGCTGCTCGGCGGTGAGCTTCAGTTTTTCCCTGGCGCCTCCCGGCAGCAGACGCGGCCCACCAGTCCCAGCCTGCGATCCGTCGGCACTGCCCGCGCCCGAACCACCCTGCGCGGCTTTGCCGCTGCCCGGACCTCCGGGGAGCTGGGTTTCACCTGGCCCGTCGGTGCCAACATTGCGGGTATAAACCACGCTCAAATCCGTGCTCGCGAGTACCTTGCCCTTCATCGCCTCCAGCATTGTCGCATAGGTCACCTGCTCCGGAGAACCGGACACCTCGGGCGCCGCGGACAGCGCGTAAAGCGTCAGGACATAAGTCTTCGCCCCCGGGCCCTTGGAATGCGGCGGCTCGTATCCCACGACTCCCTTGAAACTCGCGCCCAGGGAGCCCACGCCCTTGACGTTCTTCGGCAGGCGCGTGACGTTCGCAGGGATGTTGTAGAGTATCCAATAGGACTTCGTCACTCCCTCTGGATCGAGGTGATGCATGAGCAACGCATAACTCTTCGTCCCAGCCGGGGCGCCGCTCCATTCCAACGGCAAAGTCGCTCCCGTGCCGTCACCGGTGTAGTCCACGGGCAGCTTTCCGCCATTGGTCACCTCCGCGCTGCGCAAGACAAACGCTGAGCTGTTACCCGCCGTCGTCACCGGCGCCGGCGTGCTGGATGGCCGCACTTCTCCCGACTCCCGGGCGGGCGCGCGCTCACCCCCGGGTGGACGCGTTGTATCCCGCGGACCGCCGCCGTCGCGGGGTCCCGGGCCCTCCCCAGGCCCACCGCCCCGCGGCCGCCGTGTGTACGTCTCATTTGTGGTGCCCGCGCTTCCGTTTTGAAACTCGAAAGGAAACGTGCCGTCGCTATTGGCCGCGTAGAGGATCGTGCGCTTTTCCCCGTTCACCTCGTAAGTCAGTTTGGATTGATTGCCCACCGTCTCAAAAGCCGTAATCTTCGCTCCGCGCAAAGGCGCGCCGGCCGGCCGCAACGGTGAGGCGTTGGGTTGCGGATCCACCTGGCCGCCCGCCTCGGTAACTTCCCCATGAAAGCCCCCGTTAACGTACGGATACTTCGTGGAAGCATGATAATGGTAGCCGAGCGCGGAGGTCGTGTGACCGTTGAGAGCATCCAGACCCACTGGCTGGGAACCGTCCGGTTCGGTGAGTCCGTAGATTGGATAGCCGTCCAGGGCGTAGGCGATCGGCCGGCCCTTTCCCACGACGCTTTGCAAATGCAAGGGCGCGGCGTGGTAGTGATAATCATCCGCACGGCCGCAGTGTCCGCCCCATTGGTCGAGTTCGCCGATTTCCGCGGAGACTTCGCCACGATTATTCTGGGGATTAAAAATGGGGATGCCATTGGCGGCCACCGCAATCGCACCGCGCAAAAAGCGCCCCTTGATCGATGCTGGCGCCTTCGCCGGGACGGCCTGGAGTGGGATCTGCCAGGCATTCGCGCCGGTGTAATTCTGCGGCAGCGGCACCTGCTGCTGCCAGTTCGTGATTCCCACCATCATGTTATGGGTGGGAATTCCGTTGCTCTCGACGAAAAGGAAGCGCGCATCCCAACGGACGCGCACGTTCGGCGCGAAAAGCTTGAAGACCCCGGCCTGCGCCGGCTCCTTCCCGCCGGCGTCCGCCGCCACCAGCGTCCTGGTGTGCCCGGCGTTCGCGTCCGCCTGCGCGAGAAACCACAGCGGCGTGCCATCGGCGCCGGGCGGTTTCACCGACCAATCGTAGTGCGGATGCTCCCCGCCATTGGCAAGATCGTGTCCGGAAACAGTGACGAAGCCCCCAGCCCAGCCCAGTGCGGCGATCGTTACGAGGGGGAGGATGCGGGTATTCATGCCGCGCAGTGTGAATTGGTACTGTGCCGCTTGACAATCGCGGCGGGGCAACGAAGGACAAACTCCGCCGAATCCCCTTTCGCATGCCTAAATCCAGCAAATCGAACAAACCAGGCCTGACGTTGCTCGGGAAGAACGCTTCCGCGATTCCCGCCGCCCCCACCTCGGCCACCCTGGAAACCTTCGAGAACGCCTACTCCCGTCGCGATTATTGGATTCAGTTCGACAGCGCCGATTTCACGTCGCTCTGCCCGGTCACCGGCCAGCCGGATTACGCCCGCATCACCGTCGATTACGTGCCCGACAAACGCTGCATCGAGACGAAGTCCTACAAATTCTATCTCGCGTCCTTTCGCAACACGCGCAGCTTCAACGAAGAGATCGTTAATCGCATCCTTGAGGACCTGGTCGCCGCCTGCGCGCCCCGCCAGCTTTGGGTGCATGGGGAGTTTGCCGCCCGCGGCGGCATTCGCGTCACCGTCGAGGCATTCCACCCAGCAGGCGCCCGGCGTCCGGGCTCCTTGGCATCGGCGCCCGCGCGGCGCAAATCCGGGTGAAAGTCGTGGTCCTGCTCAGCGGCGGCATGGATTCGGTGACCGCGCTCTACGATGCGCGCCAGGATCACCAGATCGCGGGCGCCGTCAGCTTTCACTACGGCTCGAAGCATAATGACCGGGAGATCTCCTTCGCCGCGCATCACGCGGCAAAACTCGGGGTGCCGCACCGGGTTATTCCGCTGGCCTTCATCGGCGACCTGTTCAAGTCCGACCTGCTCCAGTCTGGCGGCGAAATCCCCAAGGGCCACTACGAGGAGCAGACCATGAAGAAGACGGTGGTTCCGTTTCGCAATGGCATCATGCTTGCCATCGCCGCGGGCTACGCGGAAAGCGTTGAAGCCCGCGGGCTCATCATCGCCGCCCACGCCGGCGACCACGCCATTTACCCGGACTGCCGGGAGGATTTCCTGAAATCGATGGGCAGCGCCATCCGGCTCGGCACCTACGCGCAGGTCGAACTCCTCCGCCCATTCATCGCCCAGACCAAGGCGCAAATCGCGGCGCGGGGCGCGGAACTCGGGGTGGATTATTCCCGGACGTGGTCCTGCTACCTCGGCGGAGACATCCATTGCGGGGAATGCGGCACGTGCGTCGAGCGCCGGGAGGCCTTCCTGCTCGCCGGTGTCCCCGATCCGACCCAGTACCTCTGCACCTCGCCGCTCCCACCGCGCCCGGTCGCTTCCTAGCCGCGGAATGTTCATCGCCGAGATTTTCCATTCGATTCAAGGCGAGGGCGAGCTCACCGGTGTGCCATCGGTCTTCATCCGCACCTCCGGCTGCAACCTGCGCTGCACCTGGTGCGATACCAAATACGCTTCCTGGAATCCCGAAGGCGAGGATTTGCCCATCGAGACGATCGTCGGGAAGGTCAAGGAATTTCCCGCGCAACATTGCGTGCTCACCGGCGGCGAACCGATGGTCGCCAGGGACATCGCCGCCCTCGCCACGCGCCTCCGCGAAGCTGGCAACCACATCACCATTGAAACCGCCGGCACGGTTGCGCCAAACGGCATCGCCTGCGATCTGGCCTCCCTCAGCCCCAAGCTCGCCAATTCCACCCCCGCGGCGGGGACCATCTCCGACGCCTGGCCTCAGCGGCACGAAGACACGCGATTGCAACCGGCCGTGCTCCGGGAATGGATCGATGCGTATCCGTTCCAGCTCAAATTCGTCCTCGAAAGCGCCGCTGACCTTTCCGAAATGGAAGATCTCTTGAACCAGATTGATCGCCCGCTCCCGCCCGACAAAGTGCTCGTCATGCCGCAGGGCACCGACGTTCGCACCATCCGCGGTCGCGACGAATCGCTCATCGATCTCTGTCTGCGCCGCGGCTACCGCTACTGCAACCGCCTCCAGATCGAGCTATTCGGCAACAAGCGCGGGACGTGAACACGGGCAATTGAGGTCAAGTAACGCGACTTTTCGGTCGATCTCAGGGACGACTCACCGATCTCGCACTTGCAGAAAAGCATGAATATGTTAAGATGCTTTTATGCGAACCACCATTGATCTTCCAGAGGATCTTTTCCGGCAAGCTAAAGCGCATGCCGCACTCCGCGGTAAAAGCCTAAAGGATCTGGTCGGCGACGCTCTCAGACTCCTGCTCGGTTCCTCAGCAAAGCCTGCCGGTCCCGCTGAGCTGCACCACGCCCGTTTTCCCATCCTGATCAAGGCGAAAGGCGCTGCTTCGGAGCGATTGGCCGCAGCCGATGGCGCCGAGCCAACCCCTGCCGCCCAGATTCCGATGCGGAAGCGCACCAGTGCTGGCGCTTGGGCCAAACGGTTTGCCGGTATCGCGAAGCTGGCTCCGGGAGAAACGACCGATGCAGCCCGTGCCGCCCATTACCGGGAAAAATACGGCGTCTGAGTTCGCGTGCGCGTCTTTCTCGATACCAATATCCTGCTCGATATCGTCGAGCAGCGACAGCCGTTCTGCACCGCCGCCGAGCAAACACTCGAACGGGGCGATCTTCTCGGCTGCGACATTATCATTGCTGCCCATGGACTCGCTACCATCTTTTACCTGACGGAACGCCAGGCCGGCAGCGGGACCGCTCTCGCCGCCGTTCATCAGATTCTCGGTTGGGCGGAGGTTGCGACGCTGGGCGACACGGAAGCCCGCTCGGCTCTGGGCTGTGGCATCATTGATTACGAAGATGCGCTTCAGGCTGCGGCTGCGGCATCCAGCGGCGCGGATTGGCTCATCACGCGCGACACCTCCGGATTTGCCGGCTGCCCAGTCCCGACCCTCTCCCCGGATGAGTTTCTCCAGCGCTTCCCAGCGCCGATTTAGCATTTGCCCCGACCTGCTTATCCCCTTCAGTCCCCACACCACAACGGGTCGCCATCTGATCTTATTCAGCCTTGGGCTAGTCCTGGATCCGCTGCAGTAGAAACGCCGCGCCCAGGCAGGTGACCACCGCCCCGACGAAGAGAAAGACGAGATCACCGACGATGGCGGAAGCGCCCGCCTGGCAAAGGCTGACCAGCCGAAACGCGTGGCAAAAATGCGTGAGTGGGAACACCTGCGCGAGCAGTTGAATGCCGTGCGGCAATTGGGCGAGCGGCGCGAACGCGCCCGACAGCGGAAAGACGGGCAGCAGATAAAACACCGCAAACTGGATTGCCTGGGATTGCGTCTGGCAGAAGGCCGAGATCAGCAGACCGGTGCCAAGCGAGCAGACCAGGAAGAGCAGGCACAGCAGACTGATCAGCGCCGGCGACCGGTATTCGACGTGGAAATGGAAATGGCCGGTCGCCAGCGTCACCGTGATCAGGAGCATCGAAATGACGAGATGCGGGAAGACCTTGCCCGCGACGATCTGGTTCCGGCTCAGCGGGCTCACCAGGAGTTGGGCCAGCGTGCCGGACTCCCGCTCCCGCGCGATCGTGCACGCGGTCAGCGTCACGGTGAGCAGTTGCAGGATCAAACCAACGATCCCGGGCATGACAAAGTCGATAAACTTCAAATGCGGGTTATAAAGGACGGTGCTTTCCACCGTCCATGGCGACATTGCCGACGTGAACTGCTTCCGCACCGGCTCCGGGATTTTCTTGCCGAGCTCGAAGACCTCGTCCGGAAGGTTGTCGATCATTTCCTGGCGCGAATCGAGCTGGAAATCCCCGAGCGACTCCTGGACTGCGCCACGCAATTGCGGTGCGGTATCGGTATCGGTGCCATCGAGAGTGAGGTGAAGCGGCAGCGGATCGCCATCATTGAGGCCGTGTCCCCACTTTGGCGGAATCACCACATCGATCAGCACGCCTCGCCTCAGGAGGTCGACCGGCGGGGCGGCATCCACCTCCCGCACCTCCCACGCGAAGGTCTTGTTCTCGCGGAGCCGGTCGATCAATTTCCGGCTTTCCGCACTGTGATCGGCGTCGCGGAGCAGCGCGGGCGCTTCCGTGATGGCGATCGCTTCGAAAGCGTGGCCAAAAAGCAGCGTGAACGCCGGCGGCAGCGTCAGGATCAGGATCAGCACGCGCCAGTCGCGCAGGACGTGCAGAAACTCCTTCTTCGCCACGCTCGCTACGGAACGGAAATTGGCCCCCGGGTTCATGGCGTGGTGGCCTCGAGGATTTCGACGTAGCCCTGCGAAAAGGATTTAAAAACGTCTTCCATGTCCGGCGCCGCCCAGCCGTGGCCGAGCCAGGACAGTTCCGGGAAGGGCCACTGCCGCTGCCATTCCGCCAGCAACCGCTCGGCGACCGCGGAATAGACGCGAATGCGTCCGCTGCGCAGGGCCACGCCGAGAATGCCCGGAACCGCGCGCAGCCGCGCCAGGCCTTCCATGGCCGGGTCGATCTGCATCTCGAGCAGCCGGCCTTTGATCCTTTGTTTCAGTCGCAGCGGCGTTTCCTTGGCGAGTAAACGACCCTGTTGCAGAAGTCCGACCTCCGTGCAGCGCTCCGCTTCATCCATGTAATGCGTCGTCACGAAAATGGTCGTGCCGCTGCTGCTCAGCTCGTAGAGCAGATCCCAAATCTGCTGCCGGTGTACCGGATCCAGCCCGGACGTTGGCTCATCGAGAAAGAGCAGCCGTGGTTCGTGCACCAGCGCGCACGAAAGCGCCAGCATCTGCCGCATGCCCCCGGAAAGGCTGCCCGCCAGTGCCTTCTTCTTGGGCCGCAAATCCAATTGATCCAGCAGCGCCTCGACTCGCTCGCCGAGGCGTTTTCCGCTCACTTGGTAGGCCGCGCCGAAAAAACGCAAATTCTCGAGAACCGTCAGATCGGGATACAGACTGAAGCGCTGCGCGACGTAGCCGAACCGTGGCCGAATCGTGTAGCGCGCCTTCCACGTATCATGACCGGTCACAAATCCGTGGCCGGAGGTCGGCCTCGTCAAGCCGCAGAGCATGCGCATGGTCGTGGTTTTGCCCGCGCCGTTGGCGCCCAGGAATCCAAAAATCTCGCCTGCGGGAATGGCCATCGAGAGGCCGTCGACCGCCACCGTCGCACCGAAGGATTTGGTCAGCCGATCCAGGACAATGACATCGTCAGCCATCTGTCAAAGCCCGGATGATGCCGGGTCGAGGGATGAATTCGGCGGTCGCAAAACGCAAAAGCTGGATCACGGTCAAGGCGTAACGCAGCCTGCCACAGGAAGCTAGAAAAACGTCGCCTCGGGGGATTGCTTGCCAGAAGCCGCCGGCGGGCCTTAGTCTTGCCGGCCCTGTAGTTCAACAACGTTTATCCAAACCGCACGGCATGTTTTCTTTCAACCGTCTCGTCCTTCCCGCCGTCAGCGTCCTCGCGCTGGGGGCACCGCGGGGGCTTTGCGCCGACCCGCTCGTGGAACTCGCCGCCGTTTCCTCGTTTAAAGATGTGAACCTCGACAAACTGGCGGGCGGCACCGTCCAAATCGTGCGGGGACCCGCCATGAGCTTCGCCCGCGGCCTGTCGGTGGAAAGCATCTATGTGGTGCGCAAACCTGTGGCCGCCACCGCCGCGATCCACGTGGCGTGGAATCCCAATAAGCACCCGGAACTCAAGGTCTTCCTGCACGGTGACCTTTCCGCGCACCCCGTCCTGGCGGACTTCCAGAAACTGGCGGGCGCGCCGTCAATTCCACCCGTCAAAACATTTGTCGCCGCGACGCAAAAGCTTGGGCCCGACGGCACGGACCTCCAGTTGACCAAAGCCGAGGCGGCAGCGTTCGCCAGTCAACCGGCGACAGGAGCCTCCGCTGGCGCGCTGCCTCCAAAGATGGCCGCGTTTTGGAGCGATCTCCTTCTCCGGCGCACCCAGGCCTTTCTCTCCGGTGGCATCGCCCACCTGCCTCCGTACGAAACCCTCGGCGAATCCATCCGGCCTGCCGACGAGGTCGCCCGTCTCCTCAAGGATGTACCGAAAGTGCGCAGCCAATTCGCGGCCTTGATCGACGGCAATCCACTGACCGGAACCAAGGCGGTCCCTCCGCAATCGGTCTATTGGGAAATGTTCGACGCGGACGGCCAGGGCGCGCTGAATCTTGGCGCGCTTTACGTCCACCCCAACGGCGACGCCTGGCAGGCCCTGGACGGAGAGTACTACGCGAGCGGTGGGTACTATGCCTTGCTCACGTTTCATCAAATGTGGCCGGTCAAGATCGCCGGCCGTGACTGCACGCTGGTCTGGCGCACGGACCTCATCTCCGCGGCCACGCTGGCCACCCTGCACGGCGTCGAGCGCATGGGTTCCAGCACCGCCATGATGCGGGAAACGAAAAAGACGATCGAAAGTCTTTTGAAGGATGCCGGTCAATGAGCGATTCGCTTCCACTCGAGGGGCTGCGAATGACTTCAGGGCTGGCCCATTACTGCCGTCGTTCCTCTGCCACGTGGCGGTTCTGCGCCCTGGCGTGTCTGCCGCTTCTCGCGGCGCAGGCCCTGGGGGGGGAGGAAATCGCCGCCGGCAATGTTTCGGTGGAATCCGACTTCCGATTCGCCATGGTCGGCGATTCGAATTTCAAGGAAGGAAGCACCAGCGGCACGCTGAATAGTTACAACCTCGGAACCCGGGACGTCCTCTCGGTCAAAGCGCAGGAAGGCTTTCTCCTCCGCTTCGGCGTGGAATTCGAGCACTACACCTTTAGCGCCAGCGGCACTCCGGCTTTACCCAGCAAGCTCGAGGACATCAATCTCGTCCTCGGGGCGGACCTCCAGCTTGGCGACGCCTGGATTATGAGAATCGAATTCGAGCCGGGTTTGTATGGCGCCGGCAATCGTCTGCGCGCGCGGGCTCTCGATCTGCCCATCACTCTGGGCGCGTCTTATTTTGTCAGCACCGATCTTCAGCTTGTCGCCGGCTTGAGCATTGACCAGGAACGGAAATATCCGGTCCTTCCGGGCATCGGCTTCCGTTACAAATGCTCCGCGGATTGGGTGCTAGATATGATCCTCCCGAACCCGCGCCTGGAATATACTTTCAGCAAATCCCTGCTCTTCTACGGAGGTGGCGAAATCCAGAGTAATTCCTACCGCATGGAAGGGAACTTCGGCACGCTGCACGACGATCCGCGGTTGAATAACGCTATCGCCGACTACGACCAGGTTCGCGTTGGCATCGGCGCTTCCTGGAAGGTTCGCGATGCGTTGACGCTGGAGTTGGAGGCCGGGTTTGTGCCCATCCAGGAATTCGATTATCATCGGGCCGATCTCAGGGCCCGCGCGACCGACGTCCCCCCCTACGGCGGCGTGGTGCTCAAAGCGGCTTTTTGAGACAACATCGTGAATTCCGCGACCCAGGTTCCCAGCCCCGTCTTTGGTCCGGACGCGAAGCCGTTGCAAACCGCGTCTGGTCCCGCCTGGGTGGTCGATTCTGTCGATGGAATCCCCGTGGCCTTGCGCGAAAGCGCTTTCGCCACGCGGTGCCAGGACTTTCGTTACTACGAGGTGCTCGAGGAGAGCCTCTCCAGGCAGTTCGACTTTCGTTTCTTCGTCCTGTGCCATGAAGCGACTGGGGAATGGGCCGTCCAGCCTCTCTTCTTTGTCGATCAGGATTTGCTCGCCGGCGTGCCGCTGGGGATCCGCTCAATTTTCAGCGGTATCCGCAAGTACTGGCCCCGCTTCCTCAAGCTCCGGATGATGACGATCGGATGCGCCGCCGGTGAAGGGGAACTCGATCACGACCAGCCGTGGGTGGCGCCTGCTTTGCACGATGCCATCGACGCGTACCGGCACGACGCCAAAGCTTTCCTCATTCTCCTCAAGGATTTTCCCTGCACTTATCGCGGCGCGTTCGCCGCCTTTTCCTGCTCCGGCTATCAGCGCGTGCCCAGCATGCCGGCCTCTCGGCTCGACCTCGATTTTGCCTCCTTTGATGAATACATGACCAAGCGGCTCAGCAAAGTCTTTCGCAAGAATCTCCGCCGAAAATTGCGCGCCGCCGAAAATGCGCCGCCGATTACCATGGAACTGCTCACGGATGTCACCCCGATCATCGAGGAGATCTTTCCGCTCTACTTGCAGACGCACGAGCGCTCCGAATTCCAATTTGAGAAGCTCACGAAGGAATATTTCTGTTTGCTTGGCCGGCGCATGCCGGACCGCGTGCAGTACTTTGTCTGGCGGCAGCATGGCCGCGTCATCGCCTTCAGTCTCTGCATGGTCCACGAGGACACCCTCTACGATCTGAACATCGGTCTGGATTACTCCGTGGCCCTGGATCTCTCGCTTTATTTCGTCACCTGGCGTGATCTCATCGAGTGGGCCCTCCGAAACGGCCTCAAGGTTTATCACACCGGCCCGCTCGATTATGATCCAAAGTTACATCTGAAACAGAGGCTCGCGCCGCTCGATCTCTACGCCCGGCACAACTCCGCGTTCTTCAACCCCATCTTTAAGCTGGCCCTCCAGTGGCTGGAGCCCACCCGCCACGACAAGGTCCTCCGAAGCTTCCCCAACGCCCACGAGCTGTAGGCGCATTACTCCCGGGTGAGCGTCCCGCGGACGGAACACTGTGGGAGAGGGATCCTGCCGCTGATATTGTCAAAACCAGGCGGCTGGAAGCCGCTTCCACTCCTGCCGGGAGCCTAAGAGTGTGTACCGAAAGTCAGAGGGAAGGTTTCGCGAGACGAGCGAGGAGGATTTTGCTGGCGGCGATGAAGATGAAGGCTTCGGAAGAGTCGGTGCGGAACTCGTAGTCCTTGCTGAGGC
>Ga0302325_10002832_pt1 | contig 41723 bp, 37 predicted proteins | sample Palsa_T0_2_FD_201948 | JGI IMG/M metagenome (GOLD analysis project Ga0302325, IMG submission 201948) | Peat permafrost microbial communities from Stordalen Mire near Abisko, Sweden - Palsa_T0_2 | ecosystem: Environmental > Terrestrial > Soil > Palsa > Peat permafrost | place: Sweden: Abisko...
CCGTCATCGGGGACGGGCCGCCGGCGTCGCATCAGCAAGCCGGCGCGGCGCGGCGCGGCGCGGCGCGGCGCGGCGCGGCGCGTCAGCGAAGCAGGCTGCGGTTGTTCGGAGGGTCGGCGCGCCGGTCACGGGCGTCGGCGGTCCGGCCGGGGCGGTTGGCCTGATAGGCGCGGTACGCGAGCGGAACGCCGACCAAACCGCTGACAACGGCCAGCGCGACCGCCAGGATCGTCGAGGCCGCGATCGCGATCACGACCAGGATCAGCCCGAGCGGGAACAGCCACGGGATCAGCCATTTGGGCATAGCTCGACCGTACGCCCGCCCGGGCGCTTTGTCCAGGCGGCCGCGCGCGCGGGCAGTCGGGCGAGGGGGGCGCCGACCACCCGGCCGGGCGAGGTCAGTCGGGCGACGGCGCCGCCGGCCAGCCGGCGACCGACGGCAGCGGCGCGGCCGGCGGCTGGGCGGGCTGCTCGTCGATCGAGTCCCAGGCGGCGTAGAGGTGCTGCCCGGGTTCGGGATGGGAGGCGAACAGCGCGACCAGCACCAGCGGGAAGAACCAGACGATGTAGGGGTACAGCCAGTAGTTGACCGTCAGCTGCAGGGCGATCAGCACCGCCGCGCCGAACGCGGCGACGTGCATCGTGCCGCGGCGACCCGGCAGCACCGCGACCACCAGCGCCAGCGCGACCGCCGCGCCCTGGAGCAGGTGCTGGAGGAAGCCGAGCCCGCCCCACAGACCGTAGATCGAGAACGGGGTCACGCGATCGGATTGATACGCGATCGAGTCGTGCCAGAAGGCGTGCAGGTCGTGCTTGACGAGCACCGGGACCATGCAGATCACGACCACGAGCGCGAACGCGGCGCAGTACTGAAGGATCTGCCGGCGGCTGGGCCGCTCGCCGATCCCGCGCAGCAGCAGCGGCGCCAGCGCGAACGGCGCGAACTTGGTCAGGCCGGCGAGCGCGCCGAACACACCGCGGGCGGGTGCCGACGTGATCGCCAGCAGCGCATAGGTGACCATCGCGGCGACGAGCGCGTCGTTGGTGTTCGAGCTGAGCGTGAACAGCGTGAACGGGTAGGCCGCCCAGCCGTAGGCGAGCAGGATCCCGAGCGCGTTGCCTTTCAACCTCCGGCCGACGAGATAGAGACCCGCCAGCGTGCTCACATCGAAGAAGATCGCCGCCGCATGGGCGGCCGGGAGCGAGTCCCAGGTGCCGCTCCAACCGAAGATCAGCCGGAACGGGACATAGAAGAAGTAGGAGACCGGCCCATAGGTGTCGCCGTAGGCATTGTCCGCCGGCCAGTGGCCGTAGAGCGGCTGTCCATGGATCAGCTTGGTGGCGCCGATCACGCCGGCGTAGCCGACGTCGATCACGTTGGAGTTCAGGACGTTGAGCCCGATCCGGAACGCCATCAGGAACACGATCGCCACCGCCAGCCAGGGGATCGGGACGATCGTGCGCAGCGGCTCACGGGGAATCCCGCGGCCGAGTCCTAGGGCCAGCATCCGCGCCAGCAGGTACAGCAGGAACGGATAGACGAGCGGAACGGAGATGCCGATCTCGGCGTGGTTGAAGAAGGCCAACGAGATCGAGAATCCGAGCAGCATCAACAGGTCCAGATGCAGCAGCGTCGGTCGCCGGCGCCAGGGGATGAACGGCGCGACGAACAGGAGGCAGAGCGGAATCCAGATAAACCAGTCGTTGACGCTGCGGCCGAACGCGCCGTGGTAGCCGCGGGCCATCGTCCAGGCGACCTGAAAGCCGGTCCAGGCCTGCGTCACCTTGCCGGTCTGATCGTCGACGTAGACCTGGACCAGTTCCTTCTGGGGCTTTTGGTCCGAGAACCAGCTGACCTGCCACTCCGGGTAGCCCTTCGTGTACTCGTAGGCCTCGGCGTGCCGGTGGCGGCGCAGCTCGGCCCGGACGACCGGACTGCGGGCCGCGATCGCCAGCACCTGTCTGGCGTTGAGCCGGTAGCCGCCGGCGGGCGGCGTCGTCTGCGAGGTGACCAGCACCGGCGTGCCGGCGGTGACCGTGCTGGTGGCGGTCGTGACCGTACTGGTCACAGTGCGGGTGACGGTCGCCGTCGCCGGCGACGCGGCCAGGGAACCTGACGCGGCCGAGGTTCCGGCGGCCAGCGCCGGCCGCGCACCAAGCGCGCCGACCGACCCGAGCGTGAGCAGCGCGGAGCAGACCAGCAGCGACGCCAGCACCCGCGGCGTCCTCACGACAGCTCTAGTCCTTGAAGCTCCAGAGCTTCTGGCCGAGGAAGTTGACCGGCATCCCGACCGCGTTGGCGATCGCCTGGGCGAGCACCTGCTCCATCCCGGTCGTCTTGACCAGCGTGATCAGGACCGCGTAGTTGACCCCGAACGACACCAGCGAGACGGCGAAGAACTTCCACGCCTGGTTGCCGGGATGGCTCTCACGGGCGTGGCTGAACGTCCATCGCCGGTTCCAGTAGAAGTTGTTCGCGGTCCCGATCAGGTAGGCGATCGGCGACGCCACCCAGTAGGTGACCCCGAGCAGGTGGACGAGGATCGCGAACGAGATCAGGTTGACGGCGTAGCCACTGGCGCCGACGGCGCCGAAGCGCACCAGCTGCAGCCAGTTATGTCCCTTGCGAACGCCAAGTCGGACACGGTGGTGAAACGGCAGCTCAATGACTGCCGTCGTCAAATCCTCAGCGGGCATCTCGCTCAATGTATCGCTCGTCCCGCTCATCGGCGTGAGTATCCGTGCTCGGATAACGGGCTGCTAATCGCTGAGCAGGCGCGACCGAAGACCGAAGTGCGAGCGGACGAGCGGCGCGATGTCGCGCAGCGACCACTGTGCTCGGGCGTCCCGGGTTTCCCACCCCAGCCCGCTGCCGGTACCGCACCACAGCAGCGTGGCCAGCGAATCGGACCGGTGCAAGGATCCGTGCGAGCCGCCCCCGACGTGCGCCGAACCGCCCCAGTCCACGAACTCGTAGCCGGGCGCGGCCGACAGCAGGATGTCGCCGGCGTTGGGGCAGCGCAGCGCCGACCAGACGCGGCCGAGCGGGTCGGGGTACTCGGTGCACAGCAGCCGCCCGTCCTGGATCTCGGCACGCAGCACGCCAAGATCGCCCTCGACGCTCCACCGCTGCCCGCGCAGGTCCATAAGCTCGCCGCCGGGCGTGAAGCGCAGCTCGCCACGGTGGCCGCGGATGACCGCCTCCGCGCCGTCGAGCCACATCGTCAGGTCGATGCCCTCAACGTCGGCGATCGCGTCCAGCGAGCGGCTCACGAGCTGTTCGCGGCGGTCGGGGTCAAGCGCGTAGATCATCGCCGAGCGCTGCGCCGGGCTGAGCGCGACCTCCGGCGCCGGCGCCTCCGGACCCGATCCGCGCGCTCCCGGCGTCGCGACGGCGAAGTCGGCGAACGCCAGGTCGAGCCGGATCCGCTCCTCGACCGGCGCCTGGGAGTGATCGGAGCAGACGACGACCGCGTGCTCTGAGAGGAACTGGTCGGCGCCGCCGCCGGCGAGGAACAGGCGCTCCAGCTGGCGATCGGCGGCCGCGAGCGAGGTCACCTGCGCGTGGGGCCCGTTGCGGTGCGACCAGGCGTCGTTGTCGGGCAGCGAATAGAGCATGAAGTCGAACAGGTCGTGCTCGACCAGGTAGGAGCCGACGCAGCCGGTGTGTTGGTCACGCGCACCGGGCAGGCCCAACTGGCCCCTGCAGCCGGTCTTGCGCGACGCGTACAGATCGGCATAGAACAGCTCCTTGGGTCCGAGGATCGTGCGCCGGAACAGGGTCGAGGTGACGATCCGCGCGAGCGCCGACTCCTGCGCGACCTCGTGCTCATAACGGCCGCGGTAGATCAGGTAGGTGGTCCCGGCGGTGCGCACCTCCGCGTCATCGAGCGACTCGAAGACCGTGTCGACATCGTGCGAGAGGTGCTCGGAGTTCATCCGGTAGACGGTGTCGGTCAGCGAGCGCAGGACCCCGAACTGACGGGAGGCCGAGAAGCTCGAGCCGTACTCGACGTACCGCGACTCATCACGGTGATACCAGTTCATCGACGGGATCCCGTGCTCGTCGGGACCGACGCCGGTCGTGATCGTCGCCGCGCAGACGGGCGTGACCGACGGGAACGCGGCGACGCAGTCGTCGACGTAGACGCCGCGCTCGCGGACGAGCGCCATCGCCGGCGCGCGTCCGGCGGCGATCGTCCGCTCCAGCATCGACTGCTTCATCGCGTCGACCACGACGAGCACGAGCTTCGACGGCTCGCTGGGCATCAGGACACCAGCTCTCGATACGGGTCGGTGGCCCCGACCGTGACTGAAACCACTACCGGAGGATCCGCAGGCCGGCGTACTTCTGCTGCTCGCGTCCGCGGCCGGCGACCATCAGCCACAGCAGCGCCAGCAGCAGGACCACGCCGATCGGCGGGGCGACGATCGACAGCGCCGCGCCGAGCGTGGCGACCGCCTCGGTGATCAGCGGCAGCGCACCGACCGCCTCCCGGTCCAGGCGCCCCCGAACTCGTGCCAACAGCGGTCGCGTCGCCAGCACCCCGATCGCCGCGCAGATCACGCCCGCGATGATCCCGATCACGACCGGGTCATGACGGCGAGCGAGCTCGCCGCCGAAGAACAGCGCGCCGATCGCCAGCGACATGACGGCGAGGCCGTAGGTCACCCAGCGTGGCTCCTCGGTACGCCCCGACAACCACCGATCCAGGGCGCCCAGCAGCACCACGCCGAGCACCATGATCAGCAGGAACACCGGCTTTTGCAGGAAAGAGAACTCGGTGTGCTTGAAGCTCAGCTCGACGTCGCCGGCCGCGAGCGCGCCGGCGACCAGCGCGGGCAGGAACGGTCGAATACCCACCGCTGCCGCCACGCCGATCCCCTGGAAGATGTCGAAGGCGAGATGCATCGTGCTGTACCTTGAGCAAGCGTGACGATATCGGCCCCCGCCCACACAGCGTGAGCCTCGACGGAATCGCACCGAGTCCCGGCCAGGTCGGCAACCGCCCGCCGGTGCAACCCCGGCCCAAGACGCGGGACATCGAACGCTACGCGGCGCTGTTCGCCGATCGCACGAAGGTCATGCGCTCCTCCGCGATGCGCGATCTGATGGCGTTGACCGAGCGCGACGACGTGATCTCGCTGGCCGGCGGGCTGCCCGACACGTCGACGTTCCCACCGGACTCCTACGCCTCGCTGATGAGCGCGGTGTCGGTGCAATCGTGTGCGCGGGCGCTGCAGTACGGGCCGACCGAGGGCCTCGAGATCGTCAAGTCGTGCATCGCGGACGTGATGGCCGCCGAGGGCATGCGGATCGACAGCGACGAGATCCTGGTCACGACCGGCGGCCAGCAGGCGATCGACCTGGTCTGCAAGACGCTCGTCGACCCCGGTGACGTGATCGTCGCCGAGGCCCCGACCTACCCGGGCGCGATCCCGACGTTCTGCTCCTACCAGGCCGACGTCGTCCAGATCTCGATGGACCGTGACGGCATCCGCACCGACGAGCTCGCCGCCACGCTCGACGCGCTGGAACGTGACGGACGGCGGCCGAAGTTCATCTACACGGTGCCCAACTTCCACAACCCAGCCGGCGTCACGATGTCGCTCGAGCGCCGCCGATCGTTGGTCGCGATCGCGTCCGAGCGCCAGCTGCTGGTGCTCGAGGACAACCCGTATGGGATGCTCCGCTACGAAGGCGAGCCATTGCCGACGCTGCACTCGCTCGACGACGAGTTCGTGATCTACACGAGCACGTTCTCAAAGATCCTGTCGCCGGGCGTCCGGCTCGGCTGGGCGGTCGCCCCGGCGCCGATCCTGGAGAAGATGCAGGTCGGCAAACAGGGCTCTGACCTGTGCTCGTCGTCGATCTCCCAGTACTTCGTCCGCGCCTACTTCGACTCCGGGCCGTGGTCCGATTACGTCGGCTCGCTGGTCGAGATCTATCGCCGGCGGCGTGACGTCATGCTCGACGCGCTCGCCGAGCACTTCCCGCGTGAGGCGGAGTGGACGCATCCGCAGGGCGGGCTGTTCATCTGGGCGACGATGCCCGATTACATCGACACGACCGACCTGCTGGCACGGGCGCTGCAGGAGAAGGTGGCGTTCGTACCGGGCCGCGCCGCCTACCTCGACGGCCGCGGCGGCTCATCGATGCGGCTGAACTTCTCCGGCGTCCCGGAGTCCGCGATCCGTGAGGGGGTGCGCCGGATCGGCGAGGTCGTGCACGAACAGGTGGCGATGTACGGGACGCTCACCGGTGCGCCGCCGGCTCGCCCGGCGCAGTCGTCTCAACCCGCGCCGTTCGCGGACGACGAGCCCGAGCTGGGGCGGGTCCTGCGGTTGCGCAAGCGCGCCTGAGCGGCGACCCGGCCTGAGCGCAGACCCCGGCTACTCGTCTGAGTTGAAGTCCTCGGGGGTGACCTGGTCGAGGAAGTCCTTGAACTTCTCGACGACCTCTTCGGTGTCCTCGACCTCGTGCTCGAATTCGATCGCGGATTCCGTGATCACCTCGTCGGCGGCGAAGATCGGGGCGCCGGAGCGGACAGCCAGCGCGAGCGCGTCGGACGGTCGCGAGTCGATCTCCAGCTCGCGGGCGCCTAGGCGGAGGCTGATCGACGCGTAGAACGTGTTGTCGCGCAGCTCCGTGACCGAGACGCGAGTGCACTCGACCTCCAGCTCGCCCAGCACATCCGACAGCAGGTCGTGGGTCATCGGTCGCGGCGTCGTGGCACCCTGAAGCTTCATGAGGATCGCCGCTGCCTCGGGATGGCCGATCCAGATCGGGAGGAACTTGTTGCTCTCGACGGCCTTCAGCAAGACGATCGGCTGCTTGCCGACCATGTCGAAGCTGACGCCGTAGATGACCATCTCCTGCACAGATCGGCTCCTCGTCGGGGTTTGCTGAGTATAGGGTCGCCGATGCACCCGCCCTCGGCCCCTGAGACGATGTGGCACCGGAGATGAAGCCCGTGATCGTCTCAACGCGGTGCCACCGTGATCCCGACAGCGTGTACGCGTTCCTGGACGTGCTGGGCAACCACGAGTGCTTCAACGGCCACCTGATGACCGACTGGGCGCTGTCGGGGCCGGCGACCGGACTGGGTGCCAAGGCGACCGCGCTTGCGAGCATGGCCGGGCGACGCGAGCCGGTCGAGATCGAGGTGATCGAGACGACCGTCGCGACCACGATCGTCGCGCGCCACGTCAGCCACGACGGCGAACGGGTCGCGACCGGCACCTATCGGATCGCACCCGACAGCGACGGTGGCGCGCAGGTGACGTTCGAGTACGTCTGGCAGCACGCGCCGCGCGCTGAGCGGCTCGCCGCGCCGCTGGTCCGAGCACAGATGCGCCGCGCGCTGCAGCGGTCACTGGACCGGCTCGCGCAGGAGCTGTCCGAGCACCCCTGAGGCCGTCCGTCGTGAGCGCCGGGCTCGGGGTCTAGCGCGGTTCGTGCACCAGCGCCGAGGGCAGCGCCGCGGCGACGCGGCCGAAGGCCTCTGACGCGAGCCGCCGCAACGCCACGACCGTCTCGCCGGTCGGCTCGCCGCCGAGCAGCCGCCGGCGGCCCTCGTAATAGAGCACGCGGAACACGGATGCCAGGGCCGCGGCCGCGAGCTGTGCTTCGACGTCGCCCGGCCCGGTCGACAGCTCCCTGACCAGCGCCTGCTCCTGAGCGACGAACATCGAGCGTTCGGACGCGATCAGCGCCGGGCTTGAAAGGACCATCTCGGCGAATCGCGAGCCGATGAATCCGAACGTCGGATTTCGCTCGTCCAGGCCACGCTCGAACGCCGCGCAGATCGCGTCGAGCACCGAGCTCCCGTCCGCGCGTTGGCGGACGGCGGCCGCCAGCCGATCGACGATCTCAGCGCGGCGGTCGAACACCAGGTCCTCCTTGAGCGCGAAGTAGTTGGTCACGGTCATCTTCGCGACGCCTGCCTCACGCGCGACGTCGGTGATCGTCGTCCGCTCGAACCCGCGCCGCACGAACAGCTCGGTGGCGGAACGGGAGATCGCCGCGCGCGTCTCGCGTTTCTTGCGCTCGCGCAGTCCTTCCGCGACGGCTTCGCTCGCCATGCGCGGATCGTAACCCATGACATATGTCACGCACAAGTTTGTTCTTGACATGAGTTTAGGCGCGACCTATTATAACTGACCATGCAGCGCCCAGGAGCCACCGACCGAGGAGACCCCGAGATGTCAGCGCTCAGCGAATCGACCCGCCGGATACAGACGACCGCCCGAACGGCACCAGAAGACGAACCGACCAAGGGCTCGGCGATCACACCGATTCTGCTCGACATCGTGATCCCGCTCGGCATCTACTACCTGCTGCACGACGCGTTCGGGATGTCGCTCGTGACCTCGGTGGCGTGCTCGAGCATCCTCCCGGCGATCCGCACGATCAGCGGCGCGATCCGAGATCACACGCTCGAGACGCTCGCGGCGCTGATGCTGACCCTGAACGTCTCCGCGATCGTCGTCAGCCTGATCAGCGGCGACGCACGGCTGCTCTTCGTCCGCGAGGCGGCGATGTCGAGCGTCGTCGGCCTCTGGGCGCTCGGCACGCTGCTGCTGCGTCGGACGCCGCTGCTCGAGCCGGGCCTGGAGGCGTTCGCGACGCACGGCGAACGGCCACGCACTCAGATCTGGCAGTGGATGCACGACTCCAACCCAAAGTTCCGGACGCTCGTTCGCCGGCACACGCTCGTCTGGGGCATCGTCCTGCTGGCCGACTCCTGCGCACGGGTGGTGCTGTCGCTGACGATGCCGGTGCATGATCTGCCACGGCTGTCAACCGCGGTCACCGTGGGCTCGATCGCGTTCGCGGTAATCGTGTCCGGCGCCGTCGCGGCCGCGCGGCTGATGCGGATGTTCGAGCGCGAGTGTGCCTAGCGGCTTAAGTGCCCGGTCAGGCTATGAGTTAATCGTTTGGCGAAGTGCCTCGGCGCGGGTGTCGGCGGCTCGCGCGCGGACCAGCGCGGCTTGCGCGCGGATGAGCGCTGTTTCGGCGCGTTGATGGGCGGCTTGTGCGCGGTTGATCGCGCCCTGGTGGATGGCGTTCGGGTCAGCAATGTCGGGCTGTTGGCTGGCGGGGAGGCTGATGACCGTTCGGGTTTCGTCGAGCGCTTCCTGTTGTCTGTCGCGTCCGGCTTGAGCGTGGTCGAGAGTTTCTTGGTTGACGTCCCGGGTGACCTGTTCGCGATCGATTCTGGCTTGGCGGTCGTCGAGGATCGTCGCCAGTCGATGATTTGGCGTAGCGCGGTCTTCGCGCTGTTCGTCCTGGGTGAGTTGCTCTTGGTCGATGCGGGCCTGGTCGCGGTCGCCAGCGAGCTGCTCGCGGTCGCCGATGGCCTGTTCGAGCTCGGTCAGGCTCTGCTCTTGGGCGAGCTTCCGCGCACGGTCTTTTCGCTCAGTGTTTAGGGACACGCTTGTCTCCTCGTCGGCGGTTCATCGGGGACTTCCATAGCTGCGGGAGCGGTGCCGGGCGGCCGATCCAGTCGCCCTGTGCGTAGTCGACGCGGATCTGGCGCAGCTCATCTAAGGTGCCCTGATCCTCGACTCCTTCGGCGATCGTGTGGATCTCGAACTGGTGGGCGACTCCGACGATCGCTTCGACGACCTGCCGATCCTCCTCGTCAGTGAGGAGATCGCGGACGAACTCCCGGTCGATCTTGAGATAGTCGATCGGGAGCCGCCTGAGATAGGTAAAGGTTCCGTGGCCGACCCCGAAATCATCCAGGGCGATCGCGCAGCCGAGCTTGCGCATCCGGATCGCGAAGGTTCGCGCAGCGTCGAGGTTGTCAGCGACCGCGGTCTCGGTGATCTCAAAGATCAGGTTCTCCGCCGCGCCTTCGTTGGCGAGCACCGCAGCTCTGATCAGGTCGATCTGCGCCGAATCAGACACGGTCTTGGCCGACAGGTTCACCGTCACACGGTGTCCCGCCGCCGCGAGCTTAACGGCCTGGTCGACAACCCATTCGTCGATCACGCCGATCAGATCAAAGCGCTCCGCGTCGGGCAGAAACGCTCCGGGGGCGATCAGCTCTGTATCACGTGTGGTCTTGCGCATCCGGATCAGCAGCTCGGTCGCGACCGGCTGCAACGACTCCAGGCTGACGATCGGCTGGCCGTGAAGCACCAGCCTGCGCTGGGCCAGCGCCGAATAGATCAGCTCAGAGCATTGCAACCGCTCGCGCTTGTGGCGCTCCTCCTCCCGCCGCTCAGTGACGTCGGTTGACACGGTGCAGACCGCATCGATCACCCCGCCCTCATCACGCAGTGCGAAACGGGTGATCAGCCGCACGCGCTCCCGTCCATCGCGCGTGACTGTCTGCTCCTCCTGGGCTGTGTGCCGGCCGTCGAGCACGAGCACGTTCTGCGCGCGCTCTGCCGCGATCCTTTCAGGCGGCAGAATCTCGGTATCGAGCCGACCGACGATCCAGTCGCTGGTGACCCCGAACACCGTTTCAAACTCCCGATTGACGAGCCGGTAGCGATGATCGCGACCAATGACACTGATCATCGCGGGCGTGTGATCGATCACTGCCCGCAACGTTCGCTGGCTGACGTGCAGCAGACCGAGCGTCGCCTGGCGATCACTGAGATCCTGCACATGGGACACGAAATACAGCGGCGAGCCTGTCCGGTCGCGGATAACCTCCATTCGAGTCAGCGCCCACACGATCGAACCGTCCTTGCGGACATAGCGCTTCTCGCGGTGCACGCTGTCGCGCCGGCCCGCAAGTGCGTCGGCGATGAACTCACGATCCTCACCCACGTCATCAGGATGGGTGACGTCGCGATGCGTGGTTCCGAGCAGATCCGCGGGCTGACAACCCAGCATCGCGCAGTACGCATCGTTGATCCGCAGCCACTGGCCGTCCAGTGCAGACACCGTCATCCCGGTCGGGGACTGCTCAAACGCCGAGCGCAGCACGTCATCAGAGCTTGCCGCCGGTCCGGCCGGCGCCGCCGGTCCGGCCGGCGAGCCGACCACAGCCACCGCCGAGCCCGGCAAATGCCGGTCCGCTCGCGCGCCGCGCTCGACCGGCGCCTGACGCTGGCTCGCCACGCCGGGCTGGAACCATGCACGCGGTCCTGTTCCTGCCATGTCAGCCTGGCAATCCGAACCGCCCCGGCCAGGCGACTCGCTCAATGGGCACAGCGCGACCGGACGCTGGTGCGTCACACTCATTATCCAACCTGATCAGCCTCGGCACGCACCAACACACGGTTTAATGGAGCTTTTAGCCGGCCCGCGTCCCGAACACCACCCAATGTCGGTCAAATGCTCACAATCGCACCGGGGTGTCGGTGACAGCGTCTGGGAGATAACGATCGGCAGGTGAAAGCAATCTCCCAATCAGTGCCCGGGTGGCTGCGTCGGCGGTGGCCGGCCACGAGTCATCGGCTCCGCCTGCGGCGTGCGAGCGAGCCGTCAAGTCCGAGTGTCTGTCGGCTCACATCGTGCGGCGGATTCATCGGCCGTAATCGGCGAGGACTAGAGAACCTCCTACGACGATCCTCCAATGTTCCACGCCGACAATCGGGCTCCCGGATGTTCTGGCGAACGGGCCCTTATTTCTGGCGAGACCGCCCGCAGCGCCCCGGGCGGTTAGCGTTGGGGTACCGCGACGCCACCAGGAGGAGACCACCACCGTGAGCAGCACCGACAGCCAGGGCCTGACCACAGACATCGCCGGCCTGCGGGACCTCGTCGGCAGGCACGCCGGCTACACCGACTGGGAGACCATGGAGCAGTCCCGCGTCAACTTGTTCGCCGACGCGACCGATGATCACCAGTACATCCACGTCGACCCGGAGAAGGCCAAAGAGTCGCCGTTCGGGGGCACCATCGCGCACGGATACCTGACGCTGGCGCTGGTCGCGTCGGTCCTGGGCAAGCTTGTCAAGGTCACCGACGCCCGCACCGGCGTCAACTACGGCCTGGACCGCGTCCGGTTCCCGGCGCCGCTGCCCGTCGGCGCGCGCTGGCGCGGCGGCGCCGAGCTGGCGGAGGTGACAGAGATCGCCGGCGGCGCGCAGCTGAAGGTGCGCGTCACGGTCGAAGTGGAAAACTCGGAGCGCCCGGCGATGGTTGCCGACGCTCTTGTGCGCATGTACACATAGCTTTGCGTCGTGTCGGTGTCGGTGTCGGTGTCGGTGGGCGCTGGGGTGCCCCCATCGAAACCGGAGCGCTGGCGGGGTCGCGGGCCGGACGCGCCGTTACGTTCCCCGCGACCGGTTTCGATGTGGACACCCCACCGCCTCCCCCGGCCCGCCTGCCCAGGGTTGATCCGCGGGCCGCCGAGGGCCAACGCTGGGCGTCACTCGCTGGAGCGCGGCCTTCGCTGCGTGGCGATTCGAACCCGCAGGAGCTCACCAAGCAGCAAAGCGAGCGAAAGCGGCCCCTCGCGCAGGTGCGGCGGGGTTGCCGTTCCAGAATCGGTCGCGTGACAAGAATCTGCACGTTCGCCCCGCCGCGCGGCCAGCGCTGCCGATTCTGGAATGACAGGCCCCGGCGCGCCGACCCACAGCCAGGGGTGTTTAAATGAGAGCGCCCCGGTACCGGCGGGATATGAGGCCGGACTCGGGGCGCGCTCGAGGGAGGAGAGGTACTGCGCGAACAATGATGACACGGCCGCGCTAGAAGTCTAAGACGAGTATTTGCTTGGATCTATAAGCTGTGGTTATGGAACTCAGGCAGCTTCGCTACCTCGTCGCGCTGGCCGAGGAGCTCAACTTCACACGCGCGGCGGCGTCCGAGCACATCGCCCAGCCGGCGCTCTCGCAGCAAATCCGAAAGCTCGAGGAGGAGGTCGGGGTCGCGCTGGTGGAGCGAACGACCCGGCACGTGAGCCTGACCGAGGCCGGCCAGCTGCTGGTCGTGCGTGCGCGCCGGATCCTTGCCGAGCTCGAGGCCGCGCAGTCGGAGCTCGAGGCGCTGCGTGGGATCGACCGAGGGCACGTGACGATCGGCGCGATCCACACGATGGGGCCGATCGACCTGTCGCTGGCGCTCGCCGAGTTCCATGCGCTCTACCCGCACGTGGCGCTGTCGGTACGTGAGCAGACCAGCGAAGAGTGCGCCGAGCTGCTGCGGATCGACGAGCTGGACCTGGCGTTCCTGTCGGTGACCGAGCGGGTCGAATCCCACGAGCTGGGGCTGCACCAGCTGATCTCCGAGGAGCTGCTGGTGCTCCTGCCGGTCGATCATGCGCTCGCGCGCCACGAGGAGGTGCGGATGGCCGAGCTCGCGCACGAGCAGTTCATCAGCTTCCGGCAGGGCGCGCGCTTGCGCGAGCTGCTGTTCTCGGCCGGGCGCGACGCCCAGTTCGAGCCGCGCGTGACGCTCGAATCGAACGAGAGCCACCGGATCCGGACGCTCGTCTCACGCGGGCTCGGGGTCGCGATCCTGCCACGCTCGGACGCGATCGGCCAGGGCGCCGAGATCGCGGTTGCGCGGCTGGTCGCCCCCGCGCTGCGTCGTGACATCACGCTGGCGTGGCGCGCCGGCCGGCGCCATTCCCCCGCCGCGCACGCGTTCATCGAGCTGGCGCGGGAGACGTTCACCGACGAGACCGCAGGTCCCGGCGCGACCGCCTCGATCGACTATTTGTGAGTCGCGTATCGATCTGCCGGATTTGGGGTACTACCAGGGCGACGCGCGGAATCACGGTTCCGATTGGGTCGCCACGCGGCGCGATGTCTGGCGAAGGACCGGGGGTCTGCGCCCTTCATAAGGGCTTTCTAAGCATTGTTCGACAACCATCGAACAAGTGCTACGATATTTAGCGGAGAAACCCCATGAAAGACACGGAGAACGTCCTGAAGAGCTTTGATGAGGCCCGAGACGTACAGCCTCAGGGCCATGAACACCACGAAGATTCCAAGCGCCCGCGGGCCCGCGGTCAACACGGCAGCGCGGCGAGCGCGCCGTCGACTCGCCGGCAGCCGCGTCGTCGCGCGGCGACGCGGACAAGCGGGTCACGGACCAGCAACGCTGATCCGCGGCTGACCCCCGGGAGCACCGGGGCGATGACCGAGAACTCGCTGGACCTGTTCCTGCGGGCGGCGCGGGCGCATGCGCTGCTGACCGCCGAGGAAGAGGTCGAGCTCGCCCAGCGGATCGAGCGCGGCGACCTGGCGGCCAAGGAGCGAATGATCAACTCCAACCTTCGGCTGGTCGTCTCGCAGGCGCGCCGCTACCAGGGCCACGGCCTTCCGATGGAGGACCTGGTTCAGGAAGGCATGCTCGGCCTGATCCGCGCAGTCGAGAAGTTCGACTGGCGTCGCGGGTTCAAGTTCTCGACTTACGGCACGTTGTGGATCCGGCAGGCGCTTCAGCGCGGGCTGCAGAACCACGGACGCACGATCCGGCTGCCGGTGCACGTCGCCCAGCGCCAGACCAAGGTCCGCAAGGTCGAGTCCGAGCTGAGCACCAAGCTGGGTCGTGAGCCGACCGACGACGAGATCGCGGCCGAGGCCAAGATCGACGTCGACGAGGTCGCGGAGCTGCGCGAGTTGACCCGTGGCCTGACCAGCCTCGACCAGCCGGTCGGCGAGGACGGCGAGACCGCCTTCGGCGACTTGCTCGCCTCCGACCGGCCCGAGCCGGACGAGGAGGTCGAGTCGGCCGAGCGCCAGGAGCTGATCTCAGGCGCGGTGATGCAGCTGCCGGAAGCCGAGCGCAACGTGATCGCGCTGCGCTTCGGACTCCAGGGTGCCGAGCCGCTGAACCTGCGTCAGACCGGTATCGAGCTGGGCATCCCGCTGTCGAAGGCTCGAGAGCTCGAGCAGCAGGGCCTGACCCGGCTGGCCAAGAGCTCCAGCCTGGAGGAGCTTCGCCGGGCCGCCTGACGGTCTGAGAAAGAGTCGTGACGAGCGCCGGTCGCACCTTCGGGTGTGGCCGGCGCCTCGTCGTTAAAAGGGTTACGGCTGATCGTCGTCGTCGGGCGGCACCACGCCGGACCGGTCCAGGGTGTTGATCGCGGCCGCGCCCGCCGACCGGGCCGACAGCGCGTCGGGGTCAGGCCGCAGCCGGGCGGAGTAGATCGAGGGCGCACCGAGGCGCCGTGAGATCACGGTCGCGATCGCGACCGCCAGCAGCGTCGGGGCCATCAGCGAGTCGAAGTTCCGCGTCAGCTCGAGCATGAGCACGACGCCCGAGAGCGGTCCCTGCATCGCCGCGGCCAGGAACGCCCCGCCGCCGATCACCGCGTAGCTGCCGATCGGGACGCCTCCCCAGATGTGATTCCAGACCGTTCCGAGCACCCCGGCGAGCAGCACCCCGATCGTCAACGTCGGCGTGAACATGCCGCCCGGCGAACCGGCGCCCAGACAGGCCGTCGTCGCCAGCGGCTTGAGCGCCAGCAGTACCACCAGCAGACCGAATGAGTAGCCGCCGAGGGCCTCGGCCTGGACGACGCCTTTGCCGTTGCCCAGCAGCTCCGGGTACTGCAGCGATACCGCCGCCAGCGCGGCGAACACCACCACCGGGGCGACGAACCGGCCCCACCGCTTGGGCCGCAGCCGCGTCGCCAGCTTCACCGCCCGGACCCAGCCGACCGCGGCGAACCCGATGATCGGCCCCGCCACCAGCGCAAACACGAGCTGCTGCCCGGGATGCAGCAGGTAGTGGGGCAGGTCGTAGGTCGGCTTGGTCCCCAGCGTGATCCAGGCGACCGCGGTGGCGATCACCGAGGTGGCGAGCGCCGGCAGCACGAACGGGAGCGCGACCGTGCCGAGCAGCACCTCCAGCGCGAACAGCGCCCCGCCAAGCGGCACGTCGTAGATCGCCGCGAAGCCCGCGCCGGCTCCCGAGGCCACCAGCAGACGCCGCTGCCAGACCGGCAGCTGCTCGAGCTCCGACAGCCACGACGCGACCGCCGACCCCGCCAGCTGCGGCGCCGACTCGCGGCCCATCGACGAGCCGAGCCCGACCGTCACGATCGCGATCACCCCACGCGCGATGCTCGACAGCAGCGGCAGCTTGCCCTCCGACAGCCACAGGGACTCCGACACCTCCGTCGCCTCCGAGCCGCGCGGACGCCCGAGCACCAACCCCCCGGTGATCACGACCGCCGCCGCGGCCATCAGCGCCGCGAAGTGGCGCCAACCGACCGCCGCCTGCACGCCATCCAGGAACGGGCCGCCCTGGTACCCGTAGGCGACGTGCTCGACGAGCCGCAGCAGCTCCACCAAGCCGGAAGCGAGCGCGCCGGTGACAACGCCGAGCACCACCACGAGCGCCCAGAAGCGCGCGGTGTAGCCGGCCACGATTCCGCGGCCGGGGACATTGGGTTGGTAGGAGGACCAGCGACGACCGTCCATCTACGGCTCCTGGATCGGCGGTGTGGTCTGCGGCACAAGCCTCCCAAATTTGGCGCGGCAATGAGGGTGGGCCGGCGCTAACCTTGCCGCGTGTCGTCCCTCCGTTACCGCCGGGTGGTGGTCAAGCTCAGCGGGCGTGCCTTCGCGGGCGAGGCCGACTTCGGTCTCGACAATCAAGCCCTCGGGTATGTCGCCGATCAACTGATCGCCGCCCGTGGCCTTGGGATCGAGGAGGCCGTGGTCGTCGGCGGGGGCAATTTCTTCCGCGGAAACGTCGCCGACCAGTGGGAGATCGAGCGCGCCGAGGCCGACAACATCGGCATGCTCGGCACGGTCATGAACGGGATCCTGCTGCGCGGCGTGCTCAAGCACCGCGGCCTCGAGGACGTCCGGCTGATGACCGCGCTGCCGATGACCTCGATGGCCGAGCCGTACATCCGCCTGCGAGCGCTGGCCCACCTGGAGCGCGCGCACATGGTGCTGCTCGCCGCAGGGATCGGCCAGCCGTATGTGACGACCGACTACCCCGCCGTGCAGCGCGCGATCGAGCTGCGCGCCGAGGCGATCCTGCTGGCCAAGCATGGCACCGACGGCATCTACGACCGTGATCCCCGCAAGGGCCCGGGCGCGATCCGCTACGACAGCCTCGCCTACACCGACGTCCTCGCCCGTGATCTGCGCGTGATGGACCAAGCCGCGATCGTGCTCGCGCGTGACCACGGTCTACCGCTGCATGTGTTCGACTTCGACGATCCCGGAGCGATCTCCGCGATCTGCCTGGGCGAGAACCGCGGCACCTACATCTCGCCGCAGACGACGCTCGTCACTTCGGTCGCCGCGTGAGCGCGGTGACGAGTGCGTCCAACGAGCCGACGATCACGCCGCCGGAGTCGACGATCAGCGCCTCGACCTGGAGGTTGACCGCGACCCCGGGCTCGCCTGCCTGACGGGCGTCTGAGCGCAGGCCGAAGCATGTCAGGCCGACGCCGCACGCAAAGCCGACCTCGGCGACCGTGCCCGAGTCGGGCTCCTGACCCTCCAGGTAGGCCGCAAGCAGCGTGCAGGAGCGGATCGCGGCGGCGTTGCGGCGGCCGACGTCGAGCGCGAGCGCTCGTTGCGCGTCGATGCCCTCCGCGGCCGCGGCGGCGAATTCGTCGGCGGTCGCCAGCGCCCAGGGGTCGACGGGCTCGACGACCGCCGTCAGGGCGGGCAGGTAGACGTGCTCGTAGTAATGGCGGCCGGCCTCGGTGAAGCCGAGCGGGCCGGCGACGTAGCAGCGCGGTCGGTCGGTCACCGCGGGGCGAGCGCGTCGAGCAGCCCGGGCAGCTGCTCCGGCGCGCAGATCGGCGCGAGCACGACCGTTGTGATCCCGCCGTCGACGAACTGCTGCAACCGTTCGCGGATCTGCTCGGGTGAGCCCAGCACGAAGATCTCCGAGATCAGCTCCTGCGGTGCGAGCTCGGCGGCGCGCTTGCGATCGCCGGCGTCGGCCGCCTCCACCATCGGGTCGAGCTGCTGCGCCCACCCGAGCCAGCGGAAGAACTGCGCGTAGACCGGCACGCTGCCGTACGCGGAGAACATCCCGCGCGCGAGCATCGCCCCCTGATCGGGGTCGCCGGGGATCACGAAGAAGCGGCAGACGAGCTCGGTGGCGCCCACCGGGCGCTCTGCCTGGGCCTCCCCGGCGCGGTGCGCGGCGACGACCTGGGGCAGGCCCGACAGCGGCAGGAAGTTCGTGAACGCGCCGTCGGCGATCGACCCCGCCAGCCCGAGCATCTTGGCCCGCAGGGCGGCGAGCACGATCGGGACCGGCGTCGTCACCGGCCGCTCCAGTCGCAGCCCGCCAAAGCCCTTGCCGGCCGGCACCGACAGCACCGGGCGCACGTGCTCGACGGCCTCACGGACACGAGTCAGCGGCTTCTCGAAGGGCAGGCCATTGAACCGCTCGACGGCGATGTTCGAGGAGGCGCCGAGCCCGAGCACAAATCGGCCGCCGCTGGCTTCCTGGAGCGTCGCGGCCGTCTGGGCAAGCACGGACGGTCCACGGGTGTACGGGTTGACGATCCCGGTCGCGAGCCGCATCCGCTCGGTCACGGGGACCGCGGTTGCGAGCGTCGTGAAGCCGTCGGTCCCGTTCGGCGTCTCTGAGGACCACAGGTCGTCGTAGCCGAGCGCCTCGGTGCGCCGGTAGAGGTCGGGGTGCTCGGACAACGGGACCCCGGTGAACGGGACCGTCATCCCCCACCTGATCGGTGGACCGCTCACGCGCCACCTGATTCGCCACTATTCACGCGCGCGAACCTATCAGCCGGGCAACGTGTGCCGGCGCTCTGAGCCCGTCGCGAAACGCGCGCTCGGCGTCCAGCTCGTCCGCCTGAAGAGCACCGCCGATCACGGTGTGCGGCATCCCGCCCCGCTCCAGGTCTCCGACTAGTGAACGTTCACTCATCTGTCCGGCGGCGATCACGACCGTGTCGGCGGGCACGCGCACGCGCTCACCGTCGGCGCCGCGAATCTGGACCTCCCCCGGCTCGATCCGCTCATACGTGATCCCGGTCAGCATCCGCACCCCTGCCAGCTTCAGCTCGGCCACGAGCGCCCAGCGGGTCGAAGGACCGATCCGCTCGCCGATCCGTCCCCCGCGGCGCATCAGCGTGACCGTTGGGAGATCGTCACCGTCAGCGGGTGGGTATCCCCCACGCCCGCCCGGCGGTCCAAGCCCGTAGCGTCCGTAGAACGCGCCGAGCGTGTCGGCGCCGGACGCGTGGCTGAGCAGGTGGGCGACGTCGACCCCGATCCCGCCAGCGCCGATGATCGCCACCGGACCGCGCGCACGCCCCTGTTCGCCGTGCAGCAGCTCGGCATAGCTGATCACGTGAGGCAGCTGCGAGCCCGGGATCTCGACCGGCCGTGGCCGCACTCCGGTCGCGACGACGACCGCATCGAAGCCGGCGAGGGCGTCGGCGCGGACGACGCCCGCGCCGAGCCGTACGTCCACCCCGAGCGCCTCCAGCTCGGACTCGAAGTACTCGATCGTGCGTTCGTAATCCTGTTTGCCGGGGATCCGGCACGCCATCCGGAACTGCCCGCCGATCCGGTCAGCGGCCTCGTACAGCGTGACGCGGGCGCCCGCCAGCGCCAGCGAGCGCGCGGCCGCCATGCCCGCCGGTCCCCCGCCGAGGACGGCGCACGACCCGGAAACGCGAGGGCCGCCCTCGAGCTCAAGCTCGTGCCCGGCCCGCGGGTTGACGATGCACGACACCCGCTCGTCGAAGATCGAGCGATCGATGCACGCCTGGTCGCAGCCGATGCAGACGTTGACCCGCCGCCCGTCCCGGGCCTTGGCGACGATCTCCGGATCGGCGAGGAACGGCCGTGCCAGCGACACGAGGTCGGCGTCCCCGGCGGCCAGCGCGCGCTCGGCCAGCGCCAGCGTGTTGATCCGGTTGGAGGCGATCACGGGCACGTCGACGACATCCCTGATCGCGCGTACCCATGGCAGCCAGGCGCCGTGCGGGACCAGCAGCTGCACGGTCGGCACGCGCGCCTCGTGCCAGCCGATCCCGACGTTCAGCGCGTCCACGAGGCCGTCCCCGGCGAGCGCTCCGGCGAGCGAGAGCACCTCCTCGTGCGGCGCGCCGCCGTCGACCAGGTCGGCGCCCGAGAGCCGGTAGACGGCCACGCGCTCCGGGCCGAGCGCGGCACGGACCGCGGCCGTCACCGCGAGCGGGAACCGCATTCGCCGCTCCGCGTCGCCGCCCCATCGATCTTCACGGCGGTTCGTCGCCGGCGCCATGAACTGGTTGAGGAGATAGCCCTCGGAGCCCATCAGCTCGACCCCGTCGTAGCCGAGCTCGGCGGCCCGGCGCGCGCCGGCCGCGAACTCGTCGATCACATCGGTCACCTCCGAATCCGAGAGCGCCCGCGGCGCGGCGCGGCTGAACGCCGAGTAGACGGCCGACGGAGCGACCGGCCGCAGCCCGAACGCCCGCTCGAACGCATAGCGGCCGGCATGGAACAGTTGCAACAGGATCCGGCCGCCGGCCTCGTGCACGGCGTCGGCGACGCGCGCCAGCGAGGACGCGCCGGCGTCCTCATTGACGAACGCGTAGCTGCGCCCGCCGGCACCGACCCGGCTGATCGCGCAGCCCCCGGTGACGATCAGCGCCGCGCCGGCTGCGGCCCGCTCGGCGTAGAACGCCGCCAGCGCGCGACCGTCGTCGTCACGGGCCTCCAGGCCGACGTGCATCGACCCCATCACGACCCGATGCGCAAGCTTCAGCGGCCCGATCGCGACATCCGAGAAGACGTGCTGAAGCTCGGGGCCGGGCGACGAGGCGCCGCTCACCCGAGCAGGTCGCGAGCGATCACGGTCTTCTGGATCTCGTTCGTGCCCTCCTCGAACCACTGCGCGCGGGCGTCCCGGTAGACGCGCTCGATCGGGCTCTGAGACCAGTAGCCGATCCCGCCGTGGACCTGCAGTGCCGCGTCGGTCACCCGGTGCAGCATGTCGACCGCGAACAGCTTGCTCATCGCCGAGGCCGCGTTCGCCTCGCCACCGGCCTCCCAAGTGTGCGCCGACTGCAGCACCAGCGCGCGCGCGGCGGCGATGTCGGTCTGCATCTCGGCCAGCTTGAACGAGATCGCCTGGCGCTGAGCGATCTTCTTGCCAAACGTCTCTCGCTCCTTGGCGTAGCCGAGCGCCAGGTCCAGCGCGCGCTGCGCGAGCCCGACGCACGTCATCGCGACGGCGATCCTGCTCGGGGCCAGGAAGCCGCTGAGCGCCACGCCGAGGCCGTCGCCCTCGTCGCCGAGCCGGTTTGCGACGGGCACCGGCGCACGATCGAACACGAAGTGGCCATGGTCGGTGCCGCGCACGCCCATCGTCTCCGACATCACCTCGGCGGTGATCCCCTCGCCATGCGGCGGGACCATCAGCGCGACCGTGCCCTCGGCGCCGCGGGTACCCTGCGCCCGCGCGAACAGCAGCAGGTAGTCGGAGATCGTCCCGAACGTGATCAGGTGCTTCTCGCCCGACAGGTAGTACGTGTCGCCCTCTCGGGTGACCGAGCAGCGCAGGTCGGCGCCGGTGCCGGCGGTCGGCTCGGTCAGCGTGAACGCGACCCTGATCTCGCCGGAGACGATCGGCAGCACGAACCGCTCACGCTGCTCGGCGCTCGCGTGCGAGTCGACCGGGCGCCAGATCCCGTTGCAGACGTGGACGATCATCCGCAGCGACGCGTGCGACATCGCGAACAGCTCCAGCAGCGGCAGGTACTGGGTGAACGGCACGCCGCGGCCGCCGTAGGCGACCGGCGCCGCGAGCCGCAGATATCCGCGATCGCGCAGCTCGGACCACAGCTCGTCCGATACGGCGCGCTCTGACTCGATCCGCTGCGCCCACCGCTCGCCCTCGTGCTCCACGTAGGAGCGGATCTCGTCGGTCAGCTGCGCCAGCTCGGCGTCTGCGAGCGGCTCCGGGTCGGTGGCAACGACGGTGGTCATGTGGCGATCGCCTTTCTCTGCACGTCGGTGAACCTGCGCGCCTGCTCGCGCAGCACGAACTTCTGGATCTTGCCGGATGAGGTCCGCGGCAGCTCTTCGACGATCTCCAGCCGCTCGGGCCAGTACGGCTTGGCGACCCTTCGCTGCACCAAGTACGCCTGCATCGCCTCGAAGTCGGGAGCCTCGTCGTGGTCCGTCGGGACCACGAACGCGCAGGCGCGCTCACCCAGACGCTCGTCGGGCATCGCGACGATCGCGACCTCTGCGACGGCCGGATGCTCGTAGAGCAGTTGCTCGATCTCGGCGACGGGCACCTTCTCGCCGCCGCGGTTGATCACGTCCTTGACGCGGCCGGTGATCCGCAGGTAGCCGTCCGCGTCGATCGTCGCCAGGTCCCCGGGGCGATACCAGCCGTCCGCGGTGATCGCCGCCGCCGTGTCGGCCGGCCGGTTCAGATACCCGCTGAACAATGTGTCGGTGCCGATCTCCAAGTTTCCCTCGATGCCGGGCGGCAGCTCGCGGCCGTCGTCGTCGACGACCCGCAGCGAGACGTCGCCGAGCGCGACCCCATCGCTCGTCCACGCCCGCTCGTCGCCGAGGCCGGGCACGAACCCCGCGCCCATGCAGCTCTCGGTCGTGCCGAAGCCGCCTCCGACCTCGGCGCCGAGCACGTCACGGGCACGCCGGGCCAGCTCCCGGGGGATCGCGGCCCCGGTGGCGACGAACATCCGCAGCGGATTATCTGCTCGCCCACCCACCCCCGCCTGCCTGCGCCCGCGGTCGCCGGCGACGCGGGTCAGATCCGCGAGGAACGGCGTCGCCGCCTGCGTGAACGTGACGCCGTGGCGGCAGATCGCCTCGAACGCCGGCTCCGCGTCCCAGCTCTCCTGGATCACCTGGGTGGCGCCGAGCCGCCAGGCGATCCACATCCCGTACAACCAGCCGGTCTGGTGCGCGAGCGGCGACGGGATGTAGATCACGTCGTCTGAGCGCAGGCCGAAGTGGGCGACGTGCGCGTCGGCGGCGCGGTCGAGCACCTCGTGGCGGTGCAGCACCCCCTTGGGCTCGCCGGTCGACCCCGAGGTGAACAGCAGCTGAGCGATCGCAAAGGGCTGCGGTCGGCGCCGCGCGACGACGGACGGGTCGGCCTCGGCGCTCGTGAGCCCGGGCGCCCCTCGGTCGTCGACCACGAACAGGTGGCGCAGCGCCGGCAGCTGGTCACGAAGGCCGGCTGCCATCGCGGCGTGGTCGTGCCCGCGGAACCGATCGGGGACGAACAGCACCGGCGCCTCGCTCTCGGACAGCATGAACCGCAGCTCTCGCTCGCGGAAGATCGGCATCAGCGGCTCGCAGACGGCGCCGATCCGTAGCGCCCCGAGGGACAGCGTCAGGAACTCGAGCCGGTTGGGGAGCTGGTAGGCGACCGCGTCGCCGGGTCGCACGCCGAGCGACAGCAACAACGACACCGCCCGGTCGGATTCGTGCAGCAGCTGTGCCCAGGTCAGCCGACTGTCGGTGCCGTCCGCCCTGACCGCCACCGCCGCGAGTCCGTCCGGGGCACGCTCCGCATGCCGCGCGACGTCGTCGGCGATCAAGACGCCAGGACCGCGGCGCGAACCCGAGGCGTGACGGCGGCGGGGATCCCAATCGCGTTCATGTGGTCGATGAACTCCGGGTAGGAGATCCGGTAGGCGTGCGGATAGGAGAGCTCGGTGACGCCGGTGGCGGTCGAGCCCGCCACCGCCAGCGCCATCAGGATCCGATGATCGTTGAACGACGACAGCTCGGCGCCGTGCAGCTGCGAGACGCCGCGGAACTCCATGTCGTTGCCGTCGAACTCGACGTCGGCGCCCATCTTGCGCAGCTGCAGCATCGACGCGACCCGGTCTGACTCCTTCAGCTGCACGTGCGAGACGTGCGACAGCACCGTCCGCCCGCGCGCCCGGCTCGCGAGCGTCGACAGGATCGGGACCATGTCCGGGATGTCGCGGCAATCGAGCCGGCCCGCGACCGGTGGCGTGCCGTCGTGGTCGATCGAGATCGTCAGCCCATCGTCTGAGAACTGCATCGGGACGCCGACGCCGACGAGCTCGTCGAGCACCGAGCGCTCCGGGTGACCGTCGATCGGGACCGGGCTGCGAAACGTCACCTTGCACGGGTGCAGTGCGCACGCGCCGAGCCCGAACGCCGCCGAGCCGATGTCGGGCGGGAGCACGATCTCGCCCGCAACCGGCACCTGGCCGGGCTCGATCCGGAACTGCCGCCAGTCCTCGCGGACGTCGACCTGCAGGCCGAACTGGCGCATCATCTCGAGCGTCAGCTCCAGGTAGGGACGCTCGTTGAGCTCGCCGGTGACCTCGATCGTCGTCGGCTCGGAGGCGAACGGCGCCAGCAGCAGCAGGCCCGAGATCCATTGCGACAGGGTCCCGTCGATCCGGATCGAACCGCCGCGCGGACGGCCCGGGTACACCGTCACCGGCACGCTCTGGCCCTCGTACTCGAGCTTGATCCCGAGGCGCTGCAGCGCGCGCAGCAGCGGCCCGATCGGCCGGCGGCGGAAGTACCGCTGCCCGACGATCTGCACCGGCCGGTCCGACAGTGCCGCCAGCCCGACCAGGAAGTACAGGGTCGTGCCCGAGCTGCCGACGTCGATCACGTCTGACCTCGGCGAAAAGCCATGGTCGCCGTTGACGATCCACGAGTCCCGCTCCGAGCGGATGTCGGCGCCGAGCGCGCGCAGCGCCGACACCGAGAAGTTGACATGACGCGCGGTCGTGCGTGCCGAGATCGTCGTGCGCCCCGGCGCCAGCGACGCCAGCATCAGCGCCCGATGAGCGTGATACTTCGACGGCGGGATCAGGATCTCGCCGTGCAGCGGGGCGGCCGGTTGGGCTACGAGCAGACGCATGTGTGAAAGGGGGCTCCTGACCGGGAGCGGTCGGCTCACCACACGCGAGCCACACCGAGGGGACGGCGCCAGGATAACGGCGCACACGACGCGTCTCTGCCCCCCAAACGGTGGGTCTCGGCCCCCCAAACGGTGGGAATCTCTTGAGGCAGCGGGGGTCAGGCGGCTTTGGTCGGCGCGGGCGCGTCGCCGCGGTGCTCGTCCTCGAACAGCGCCACCAGCCGCGCGCGCACCTCCCACAGCTTCGGCAGCTGACGCCGAGCGATCAGCTTGGTCAGTTGCTGCACGGCGACGCCCTGGATCCCGACCGACTCCTCGCCGATCGCACGCGCGACGACGCTGTAGTGCCGAAAGCGCCAGAGCCGAACCCGCTCGTCGAAGTCGGTCAGGAGCTCCGCCAGCTCGTGCAGCGACGCGTGGTGCTGGCGGTCGCGATAGAGCTCGATCAGCGGCACGCCGGTGCGCGCAAGCGCACCGTCGAACGCCGCCCCGATCGGCGGGGTCGCGCGGGCCAGCGCTCGAAACCCCGGCGAGTCAAAGCCTGACCCGTGCCCGAGCGCCGAGCGGACGAAGTTGTAGTCCCACGGGTCCATCTGGTCGAGCATGTCGAGCTGGTCGGTGATGAACCGCAGCGACTGCACGACCCGCCGCAACATCCGGCACGCCTCCGTGAGCTCGTCTGAGCCGATCAGCTCGGTCGCTCGTTCGAGCTCGGAGACAGCGAATTTCAGCCACAGCTCCGAGGACTGGTGCACGGTCGTGAACAGCAGTTCGTCGCGGTGGACCCGACCGTCTGAGGGCTTCTGCAGCGCCAGCAGCTCGTCGGTGCGCAGGTAGCGCTCGTAGTCCGAGGCCCCGGGACCCGGGAGGACGGGGTCGGCGGTGGGCGTGACGTCGCCGTGGCCCATGCCGAGCACGATACCGCCGGTTCAGGCCGGGCCGTCGTCGAGCATCCCGGTGCGGTGGAAGTACACCAACAGGATCAGGCAGGACGCGACCAGGCTGCCGATCCCGAAGCCGAGGAAATCCCAGATCGAGTCGATATGGCTGGTCATCCAGTTGAAGTTCATCCCGAAGAAACCGGTGAGGAATGCCAGCGGCAGGAAGATCGTGGCGATGACCGTCAGCGTCTTCATCGCGTCGTTCTGTCGGACGCCGATCTCAGTCTGCTTGAGCGAGATCACCGCCATGTTGGCGTGCAGAACCGAGGCGAGCGCGTCGCGCTGGCCGAGCATCTCCTCGTTGACGAGCTTGAGATGGTCGTTGATGTCGCGGAAGAACGGGATCAGGCCGGGCTCGATCTGCGGGTAGATCCCGCGCTGCAAGCTCTCCAGCGGAGCGAGCAGCGGATGGATCGCGCGGTAGAAGTCGGTCGCCTGGCCGCGGAGCCGGTAGATCCGCTCGGTCGCCGCAGCCGAGCCGCCGAACACGATCTCCTCGACCTCGTCGACGTCCTGCTCCAGGCCGGCGACGACCGGCGCGTAGTCGTCGACGATCTTGTCGAGGATCGCCCACATCACCGCGCTTGAGCCGAGCCGCAGCAGGTCCGGCCGGCGCTCCATGTGCAGCCGCGCCGGGTGCAGCTGGGCCATCTTGCCCTGTCGCACGGTGATCACGAACCGCGGTGCGAGGAAGATCGAGACCTCCCCGAACGTGACCCGCTCGTGCTCGTCGTCGTACTGCGCCGAGCGCACGACCGCGAACAGGACGTCGGCGTCCTCGTAGAGCTCGATCTTCGGTCGCAGGTGAAACGACTGCGCGTCCTCGACCGCCAGCTCGTTGAGCCCGAAGCGGTGCTGTAGCTCGCTCAGCTCCTGGTCCCCCGGGTCGACGATGCCGATCCAGACGAACCCCTCGACCGATTCGTCTCCGACGATCTCGGACGCGCGGTCGAGCGACAGCGGCTCAGCGTGCAGCCGGCGGCCGTGGCAGTAATGGGCGCAGTCGACGATCACGTCAAGTCGGTACGCCGGCGATCGCCGAACTCCTGCTCCGCCCGGCCGCAGACGAGCGCGCGGTCGGCGCCTCGCCGGACCTCCGCGCGACACGTCCTGGCCGGGTCGTACGGTTGCCCGGTCGCCGCCGGATCCCGCGCGGCGCCACGCCGGTCAGCCGTATGCCGATCTTCCAAGTCGTCGCCCAGCTGCTGAACAAGGTCCGTGACAAGCGGATCCTGCTACTGATGGCGCTGGCGACGTCGATCGTCCTGTTCGGCGCGGGCCTGTTTGCGATCACCCAACACGACAGTTACGGGCTGTCGCTGTACTGGGCGATCACGACCGCGACGACCGTCGGCTACGGCGACGTGCTGCCGCACAACACCGTGGGGCGAGTGATCGCGTCCGGCGTGATGCTGACGACGATCCCGATCGTCGGCGCGGTATTCGGGCTGCTGGCGGGAGCCTCGGCCGTCTCACACCTCCGGAGGATCCTCGGTATGGAAACACGGCTTCCCAGCCAGCCCTACACGGTCATCTACGGCATGCACCCGATCGTCCCACACGTGCTCGAGGAGCTCTGCCGGGGCGACGATCCGGTCGTACTGGTCGCTCCCGAGCGCCCGTCGCACCTCCCGCCCCGGGCGGTGTTCGTCGCGGGCGACATGACCGACGAGTCGGTCATCGCCCGCAGCGAGCCGGAGCGGGCCAACCGGGCGCTGATTGCGTGCATCGACGAAGCCGACACGATGGTCGTCGCGGTCACGCTGCACGGCATCGCGCCGGACCTGAAGAGCTACGCGCTGACCGCCTCGCCGAAGGTGGCCCGGGCGCTGAACGAGCTCGGGGTCAAGCACACGCTCGCGGCCGAGGAGCTGGTCAGCCACACCGTCGCCAAGAGCCTGGAGACGCCCGAGGCCGGCGACCTGCTGTTGCAGCTGGTCGAGGCGCGAGGACTGCGGCTGGAGGAGATGGTGGTCGGCGACGCGCTGGACGCACACACCCTGTCCAGCGCCCGGTCGACCGCCGGCACGCTCGTGCTCGGGATCGCCCACGACGGCAAGGTCGACCTCGGCGTCGGCAATGACCCGGTCCTGAGCGCCGGCGACCGGCTGATCGTGCTGCGCGATCGCGAGGCGCCGGCCGAAGGCTGATCGCCGACGTCCGAGCCCCGCTACAGCGGGGCGACGGCGGCGTCCTCGGATTTTGACTCGGCCGGGACCTGGTGCGTGATCGCCACCCGGGCCGAGTCGACGAGCGTCTGCTCAAGGCGGCGGACGGCATCGATGTGGTCGCCCGTCCACACCACCCGAACGCCGGTCGCCGTCCCGTGGCCGTCGCCCTGGAGGTCGCGAGCGACGGCGTCCACCAGTCGCTGCGCCGCCTCCCGCTCGCGCTCCTGCGGCTCCGGCACCTCGCCGTCGTGCGCCAGGCCCGTCGCCAGCCGCCTGTACCAGTCAGAGACGCTCGCTGAGTAGGCGAGCAGCTCCCGCCGGGCGGCGCCGCGCTCGGCGGCCTGGGCGCTGTCGGATTGCCACAGCTCGAGCACCGCGTCGGCCGCGAGCCGCAGCCCGGTGACCCCGGTCACGAGCCGGGTCGCGTCGACGAGCGGGACCTGCTTGACGCCACGGTCGGCCAGGTAGCTGCGGAACGTGTCGTCGAGCCGGCGGGATGCGGCGGCCGCCGCCAGCGCGGCCTGTCGCGGGGGCTCGGTCGCTGTGGCGGCGATCGGGTCACAGCGGCCGACGCCGAACTCGACGGCCGCTGCCAGATACGCGACGCAGTCCTCGTAGGCACGTCCGAGCGCGCGGCCGAGTGACCGCCCGGCGCCGTGCGGCCAGAACAGGAGCCCGGCGACGAGACTCACGGCGCCGCCGATCACGATGTCCTCGACGCGCACCAGGCCGATCTTCCAGCCGGCCGGGGCGATGATGTTGAACAGGATCAGCAGCACCATCGTGAACGCGGCCTGGCCGGCCGTGAACGAGATCGCCGCCGGAGCGATCCCGGCGAACAGCACCACGAACGGCAGCAGGATCCACAGCACCGTCGTGTTGGTGCCGATCGCGTACACGAGCGCGCCACCGATCACGAACCCGGCCGTCGTCCCGAGCACCGCCCGCAGCGTGTTCTGACCGGTCGCGAGCGCGTTGGAGCGAAGGACCGACAGCGCCCCGAACGCGACCCAGAACCCGTGCTGGACGTTTGAGAGGTCGGCGACGAGCACCGCCAGCGAAAGCGCGGCCGCGCCGCGGAGGCTGTTGTGCAGCCAGATCGAGCTCGGCTCCAGATGTGCCCGCGCACGCTCGCCCACAGACGAGAGCAGACCGGTGAACCCCTTCGGCTGCCGGCCGAGCACGCGCGCCACCCAGCCCCGGCTGGCGGCGGCCGCCTGGACGCCCGTGTTGGCGGCGATCTGCAGGACGACGAAGCTCAGCTCCTGGGCGCGGAAGCTCGGATCGAGCGCGCTGACGACCCGCTCCGGCATCGCGTCGACCGCGCAGCCCTCGCACGCGTCCGCCGGCAGCTCGCGCGTTGCCTGGGCCTCGAGCCGGTCGAGCTCCTCGTGCAGCGACGCCGCCGCCTCGTCCAGCGGCCCGCTCGGATCACGGGGGGACGCCAGCAGCTCGGCACAGCGGTCCAGCACCTCCGACGCGGCCTGCTTGACCGCGACCACGCGCGGGTTGGGCGTGTGCAGGTGCGGATGCGCCGCCGCCTGCGCGCGCAAGACGATCGTGTTGCACCACCGCAGGTCGTCGACGAGCCGGACCACGGCGCGGTCGCTCGTCGTCAGGCCGGTGGGCCGGTACGGCGTCTGGAGGAAGGTCCGGTAGAGATCGGACACCGCGTCGTCGGCTGCGTCGATCGCCGCGCGGTAGTCGGACACGGCCTCTGCCGCGCCGCGGGCGACGATGAACGCGATCTCATGCCGCAGCCGCTCGGCGATCGCGCGGCACCCCGCGATCGCCTTGACCCGGATCGGGTCGCGGGTCGCCGCGGGCCAGAGGATCGCGATCGCGATCACCGACGCCCCTGCCGCCATGCCCCAGCCGGCGATCCGGTCCGGGATCTGGGACGCCGGACCGGCCAGCGACACGGGCAGGATGAACGCCAGCAGCAGCGAGGTGGTGGCGCTCGCGATGACCGAGCTGACGACCGCCGAGAACAGCACCACGAACGCGACGATCGCCATCCCGACGAACGAGATCCAGGTCGTCTGCGACGCCAGCGTCCCCAGCGAGATCAGCGCCGCGCAGGCAACGCCGAGCAGCGCTTGGGATCGGATCCGGTCTTGGATCGGCCCGGTGAAGTCGACCAGTAGCAGCATCGCGAACGAGCCGAACGCGCCGAACAAGGCCACCAGGGGGTTGTCGATCACCTTGAAGCCCAGCGCGAGCATCGCCGGCATGATCAGTGCCGTCCGGACGGCCCGGCGCAGCGCGCCGTACCCCGGGTCGTGGCGTCGCAGCCAGGCGTGGACGAACCGCACCGGGTTTGGCGGCCGGTGGACCGACGGGGTCGCCGGCTGCTGGGTCTGGTCGATCGCGGTCATCGGTGCCTCTCGCTCGGCGCGATCGTAGTAACGATCGGCGCGCAGGTCGATACGCGCGTGCGAACGCTCAGGTCAGATCGTCGTGGTCGCCACGCACCCAGGCGATGTACCGCTCGGCCGAACGGCGCACCGCGGCCCGCGCGTCGGGGTCGACGCCCCGTCCGAAGTTGTCGTAAAGCCGATCGAACGAGAGCTGCTCGGCGGCGGTCGCGATCCGCTGCACGACCTCCGGCGACAGCGGGATCCGGTTCGGATAGCTGCGCAGGAAGGTGACCGTGGCGCGGTCGGGATTGCCGTGGATCGTGTCCGAAGTCAGCAGCACGCCGCGGCCTTCGGCGCCGGCGGGCCAGTGCAGGACCGCGCTCCCCCGGAAATGTCCGCCGAGCTGATGCAGCGTGAGTCCGGAAACGATCTCGTGGCGTCCGCTCCAGGTCGCGACTGCCGCGCCGGTGCGTGAGAGCCACTGAAGGTTCGGCTCGCAGACCAGCACCGGGGCGTCATCAAGCCGCCGGCTCCACTCGAGCTGGGCTCCGAACATGTGCGGATGGCTGGCCGTGATCGCGAGCACCTTCCCCCCGGAGCGGACCCGCTCGACGGCCGCGTCGTCAAGGAAGCCGGGCGGGTCCCACAGCACGCTGCCCGCGTCGCTCGTCACCAGGAACGCGGTCTGCCCGATCCCGACAGCCGGCTCGACCGTCAGCTGCTGCAGACCTGGCTCGCTCTCCCGCAGCCGCGTGCGGTGACCGTCTGCCGCGAGTTGAGCCAGGGTCGCCCATCGCTGCCCGGACGCCGGCACGTATTGCCGCTCGTCGGCGCAGATCGGGCAGACGCCCTGGCCGTCGACGTGCTCGACCCCGCAGGTTGCGCAGATCCAGACGGTGGGGTCGACCGGCGGTGTCACACCCAGTAGACATACCGGTTCGGGACGGTGCCGGCAACCCCCACGGGCGAGCGCCGAGCACAGAGCGGTTCACCATCCACACGGATGGTGAACGGATGGTAGGATGAGACGCGATGACGGACGGCGACCGCAGCGAGAAGATCACGATCAACCTGGGGCTGATCGACCTCGGTCAGATCGACCTGCTCGTCAGCGAGGGGTTCTTCGCCAACCGGACCGATTTCATTCGGACCGCGATTCGACGTCAGCTCGAAAGCCGTTCAGGGGCGGTCGAGACGACGGTGGCTCGTCGGGAGCTGGTTCTCGGCATCGAGCACTACAGCCGCGAAACGCTCGAGCAGGTCCGGGACTCCGGTCAGATGGTGGAGCTGCGCGTGCTCGGGTTGGCGACCATCGCGGATGACGTCTCGCCCGAGCTCGCCCGCGCGACGATCGCCAGGGTCGAGGTCCTGGGAGCTTTTCGAGCGACGCGGGCGGTGAAGGTGGCGCTCGCATCGCGTACCACATGATCACCGGCGGCCCGAACGCCCGACCCGGCGGGCTCCAGTCAATGCAGTTGTCAGTCGTTCGACGCCCCCGACCAACACCCCGAGAGGACGTTTGATGAAAACCAAGATGAACAACACGATGGGCGAGGCGCTGCGGCTCACGCGGGCCGGGCGGCTTGCTCAGGCGACCGAGGTCCTGCAGCGTGGTCTTGGTCGCGGCGCGACCGTCCAGCAGCGTGGTCTTGGTCGCAGCGCCACCGTCCAGCAGCGTGGTCTTGGTCGCGGCGCGACCGTCCGCCCTTGCGCGGCCGGCGGTGCATTCCGGCAGCTCACCCATGCCGAGAGCGCGGGGACGCGTCGCTACTACCTCTACACGCCGAGCAGCTATACCGGTCGCCCGGTTCCGCTCGTGGTGATGCTCCACGGCGGCAATCAGGACGCGCCAGACTTCGCGGCCGGCACTCGTATGAACGAGCTCGCCGAGCGGCATTCGTTCCTCGTCGCCTACCCAGAGCAGTCGCGGGAGGCCAACCAAGGCCGCTATTGGAACTGGTTCTCCGCCGCTGACCAGCGGGCTGAGGCGGGCGAGCCGGCGGTCATCGCCGGGATCACCCGAACGGTCATGCGCAATCTCGTCGTCGATCCCGCTCGTGTCTACGTCGCCGGGCTCTCGGCTGGGGGCGCCATGGCGGCGGTCATGGCCGCAACCCACCCCGGCCTGTACGCGGCGGTGGGGGTCCACTCCGGGATCGCATACCGCGCCGCGCACGACGTCGGCTCCGCCTTTACGGCGATGCGGACCGGGGGCACACCCGCCGCCTCCAGCGCGATGCCGGTGATCGTCATCCATGGTGACTGCGACACGATCGTGGCGCCGGTCAACGCGGACAAGTTGATCGGTGCTCGGCTCGCGATCGGCGACGTCACGGGCCGGGATGGGCCGATCACGATCCACGGCGACAGTGGTCACTCCTACGCTCGCACCGTCCACCACAACCGCGGCGGGGTCCCCGTCGCGGAGTCGTTGATCGTCCATGGCGGCCGACATGCCTGGTATGGCGGCAGTCCGGTCGGCTCCTACACGGATTCGCGATCGCCTGACTCGTCCGCTGAGCTGATCCGCTTCTTCCTCCAGCACCAAACATCGACGCATACACCCTGAGCCGGGCTGGCGGTCTGCCGGCGGTGGCTGCGGTCGGAGCGAGTTCGGCGTCTTGCGGTGGGTAAGCTGGGGTTGTGGACACCCTGGCGAGAGGTGACCTGGTGAGCGTCGAGGGTGCCGGCCCCGCTCTGGATGGGATCGTGTTCGACACGCCGAGCCGCTTGAAGGTCGTTGTCGCCGTGGTCGATCCGGTCCGCGGTCCGGTGTTCAGCACGGTCCACCCAAAGGCGCTGACCGAGCGGCAGAATGCCGGGGCGAACGACCCCGCGTTGCGGTTGCTCGTCCGCCGGACACCGCCCCCTTCCCACGGCGCAGGACGTGACGGTTTCGCAGGCCGCAAAGGTCGCGCCGGCTTCAGTCGCGGCGCTCCTCACCGTCCGACCGGCAAGTAAAGCGAGCCGATCAGTCCGGGCGCCGAGGGTCTGACACAGCCACGGCAACCCTTCATAGGCGGTGTCTCGTTTCTGCCCCCAGGTTCCAGATCAGTGTGAGACCGTCGCTCCAAGGGCGGGTGTGAGCGTCAAGATCCGTGCGCGGCAGCCGGGCCGTGAGAACGTCAGGATCTCAGGTGAGCTGATCGTGCCGCCAATGACGGCAACACGAACAAGACCGAGCCGGCAGCGCCTCCCGAGAGCGCCGCGCAAGACTTGGCGCCCATCGGTCGTGAGGTCCAAGCGTGTCATGGGGACAGAGGTGATCGCGGGCCTGACCATCGGCGCCTTGGACTTCGCTGCGGTGGGATTGGCGAAATGCACAAACCCGATCGCTCCAGCGGCAGCGAACAGAGCTCCCAGCGCCATCACGCGCCGAGCGGTCTCGAACCTCTTGCGGACCTGGAGGAAAATCCCGTAGTCAACGAGGTCGCCGACCGTCTCCTCTACCAGCTGGCGGTGCTTTTCAGCAGTGTCGTAAGCGTCCCTGAGATGCTGGTCGTTCGGATCAGCCGCCATCGCCGCGTACGCACCATTGGCAGTTTCCAGCGAGATTCCCATCTCGTTGATCAGCGCCGGAAGATCGTCCGCGAGACCGCGCAGCAACGAGTCATCCCGCTGCACGACATCGCGGACGGGTTTGAATTCAAGTTCGGCCGCGAGCGCTCCGGTGGATGCCGAGATCGGCATGAGCACGTTCGAGGTGACGAAGATCGCTGCGGCGACTCCGATCAACCCGACCCCAATTGACACGCACGTTTCGATCAGCGGCGTTCCAGTCACACCGGCGAGGCTCTTGAGCTGCGTTCCGGCGATCAGGGCGCTCCCGACCCCGCCAAACGCGGCGATCATCCATTTCGCCGCTGCGCGAAGCTGCTCGACCGCGCCCGCGTACGGATTACCCGGCGCGTCCGCGGTGTCAGCCACGACGATCCACGACCACGCGGATCCGCCGCACCCCCTCGCGCCGCCCAGCCGCCGTCAACGAGTCGAGCACCTCTGACTTGACCGCCGTCGCGTGTTGGAACTGCACGGTGAACTCCCCGGTGCCCGCGCCCGCCCCGGCCGCAGCCCGCTGGATCTCCTGCTGGCCACGGTCGGTCAGGAGATATTCCGGCGCGTGCATCATGACGTGAAAGTGGCTTTTCGGGTGCGGCGGCGGCGGTAACGGCCCAAGGCTCGACTTGGCAGTGACGTTGCTGGCCCGGGAGTCAACCTCAACATCGCCAGGCGCTTCGACGACGACGTCCGGATCTGTCTCGCTCACGGAGCGAATCCAACACCAGACAAGGCACAGAAATCAAGGAGTGCATCGTCCGCCGAGCGAGCGATCCGAGGCAAGCGGCTGCATAATCGACCCCGTGGATGAGGCACGGCTGCAGTCGGCGTTGGACGCGTCCGACTCGCGGCAAGTTGCTGAGGGCTGGTCCGAGAACGTCGTGCGAGACCGGTTGTGGAGATAGTTCTCGCGTTGATCGCGGCGGCGCTGTTCGCGCTGGGTAGCGTGTTGCAGCAGAAGGCCGGGGCGGACGCTCCGACGATCGGGGCCCGTGCCGGCCTCTTGTTGCAGATGGTGCGCCGACCGATCTGGCTCGCCGGCGTCGCCGCGGATGGGCTGGCCTTCGTCGCCCAGGCGGCGGCGCTCGGCATCGGGCGGCTGGCGGTGGTGCAACCGTTGCTGGTCGCGAGCGTCGTCTTCGCACTGCCGCTCGGCGCCTGGCTCGGAGGGCAGCGTGTCGGCCGACGGGAGGTGATCGCGGCGATCGCGCTACTGGCCGGTCTCGGCGCGTTCATCGTGGTCGCCGACCCTTCGGGCGGTCATGACGGCGCGCCACTGGGTGCCTGGCTCATCGCCGCCGCGGCGTGTGGCGGGCCGTGCGTCGCGCTGACGCTGTTGGCTCCGCGGGCGCCGGGTCCCCGCCGAGCCGCGTTGCTGGGCGCCGCCGCCGGGATCCTGTTCGCCCTGTCGGCCGCGCTGACCAAGACGGTGGTCAGCGAGCTGGACAATGGGCTGTTGACGGTGATCACCACCTGGCCGTTGTACGGGTTGATCGCGGTCGGCTACGTCTCGATGACCCTCAACCAGATGTCGCTCGACGCGGGCGCGCTGGCCGCGACGATGGCCACCAGCACCGCGTTGGACCCGATCGCGAGCGTTGTGCTCGGGCTGACCCTGTTCAAGGAATCGGTGAGTGCCGGTCCGATCGAACTGCTCGTGATCCTGCTCGCGCTGGCCGTCGTCGTCGGCGCGATGATCGTGCTCGCCCGGGATCAGGCCCAGCCGCCGTCGCTCGCGAGCGCATAGCGTGAGTTGATGACCGTCCGCGAACCGGAAGATCAGGAGCCGATCGCGGACACTGAGCTGCGTTTTCAGGCCGGGATCCGCGCTCGCCGTCTCGAGAAGCTGCGGGCGTTGCGAGAGCGAGGAGTGGATCCGTATCCGGTCCGCTTTGACCGTGACAGCACGGTGAGCGCGGTCCGGCAGGCGCATGCCGAACTCGCCCCGGGGACGGTGACCGCAGTCGCGGTGCGGTTGGCGGGGAGGCTGATGGCCCAGCGCCGCCACGGCGGGCTGATCTTCGGCGAGTTGCGCGACGAGACCGGAACGATCCAGCTGATGGTCGGCCGCGATCAGGTCGGTGAACAGCCGCTTGAGGACTTCTCCGACCTCGACCTCGGTGACTGGATCGGCGCGTGGGGAACGGTCGTGTGCTCCGACCACGGCGAGCTGTCCGTCCGGCTGGCCGGGTTCGAGCTGCTGGCCAAAAGCCTGCGCGCCTTCCCCAGCATCCGCCACGGGCTGGCGGACTCCGAGGCTCGCTACCGCCGGCGATACCTGGATCTGGCGCTCAGACAGCAGACGCGACAGACGTTCGCGATCCGCTCCACGGTGATCGATGCTGTCCGCCGCGTCCTGATCGACAGAGGCTTCCGGGAAGTGGAGACCCCGGTGCTGCTCGGACAGGCCGGTGGCGCGGCGGCGCGCCCGTTCATCACCCACCACAACGCGCTGGACATCGAGATGACGCTGCGGATCGCGCTCGAGCTGCCGCTCAAGCGCCTGATCGTCGGCGGCATGGATCGCGTGTTCGAGATCGGTCGCGTGTTTCGCAACGAGGGCCTCGACACCCGGCACAACCCGGAGTTCACGCTGCTCGAGGCCTACCAGGCGTTCGCCGACTACCACGACATGATGGAGCTGACCGAGGCGATCGTCGTCGCGGCCGTCACCGAGGCGATCGGCACCACGATCATCAGGGTCGGCGATCGTGAGATCGATCTGCAGCCACCGTGGCGGCGGGTGACGATGGCGGAGCTGATCCGCGAGCACGCCGGCGTGGAGATGCATCCGGAGATGCCGGTCGCGCAGGCGCGCACGATCGCCGACGACCTCGGGATCCCGTGGCTCGAGGTGTGGGGCGCGGGCAAGATCATGAGCGAGGTCTATGACGCGAGCTCGGAGGCCCAGCTGATCGCGCCGACGTTCGTGATCGACCACCCGCGAGAGATCTCGCCCTTGGCGCGGGCGCACCGAGATGATCCGGCGCTGACCGAGCGCTTCGAGCTGGTGGTCGCCGGCCGCGAGCTCGCCAACGCCTACTCAGAGCTCAACGACCCGGTCGATCAGGCCGCCCGGTTCAAGGCGGAGGCGGTGCTGCACGCGGGCGGCGAGGACGAAACCGAGCCGGTCGACGACGACTACGTCGAAGCATTGGAGTACGGACTGCCTCCCACCGGTGGGCTCGGCATCGGGATCGATCGGTTGGTGATGTTGATCGCCGGACAGGAGGCGATCCGCGAGGTCATCCTGTTCCCCACGCTGCGACCCGAGGGCGCCGAGGCGGCCGACGACCTGGGCACCGTCAGCACCGAGCGCGCGCCGTCCGCCGCCGATGTCGCGGTCGCACGTGACGAGCCGTCCGAGCGGCCGCCGGCGCCGGCGGTTCCGGCGCCGACGCGTCGTCCCCGCTCGCTGCGGCCGCTCGCGTGGGCCAGCGTGATCGCGGCGCTGTTCTCGCTGCTGCCGACCGTCACCGGGTCGCGCTTCTCGATCGAACGGTTCGCGTTCGTCTCGCACTCGGTCCGCTCGGTCGGTCTGATCGCTTCGGTCGTCATCGGAATCTGGCTGATTGCGATCGCCAGAGGCCTGGCACGAGGCAAACGGCGGGCGTGGGCGATCAGCATCGTGCTGTTCGCGGCCGCCGCCGTCGTCCATCTCCTCCGGGGACCCGATCCACTCGCCGTCCTGTTCTCCGTGACGATGCTGATCGCGTTGATCTGGTTTCGGCGTGACTTCCGCGCTCAGTCGGATCGCGGCTCGCTCGCGCAGGCGATCGCCTTCGTGCCGGTCTACCTGCTCGGCGTGCTCGCCTTCTGCGCGATCACGCTGTTCGCGGCGCGCCACCACATCGACCCCGGGCTGACCGTCGGCGGGGTGGTTCGCACCACCTATGAGGGCCTGATCGGTCTGCACGGGCCGTACACCTACCGCGGCCGCGGCTTCCGGGAGTTCATCGACGCCGGGCTGCCGACGCTGGGTATCGCCGGCGCGCTCATGTTCCTGTTCCTCGTATTCAGGACGTTCGTCCAGGCCCAGCCGCCGAGTGCCGAACGGAGAGGGCGCGCGGAGCACATCGTGCGGACCTGGGGCGATGACACGCTGGATTACTTCGCTCTGCGCCGTGACAAGAACTATTTCTTCTCAGCCGACGGCCGATCGCTGATCGCCTATCTCTATGTCCGTGGAACCGCGATGGTGGCGGGGGATCCGGTCGGTCCGCCGCAGGACACGGCAAGGACGATCGACGAGTTCCTGCATTTCTGCGCCGGGCGGGGCTGGCGGACGGCGTTCTTCGCGGTGCGGGAGCGGGATGAACGGATCTATCGCGACCGCGGCATGCACGTGATCTACCTGGGTGACGAGGCGATCGTGTCATGCCGCGAGTTCACGCTCGACACGTCCGCGATGAAGGATCTCCGGACGGTTGTCCGCAGGATCGATCGTGACCACACGTTCGAGCTGATCGCCGAGAGCGAGGCGAGCCCGGCGCTGGTCTCAGAGCTCAACCAGATCAGCGAGCAATGGCGCGGCGGCGCCCCGGAGCGCGGCTTCACGATGGAGCTGGGCCAGGAGGTCGAAGGCTCGCAGAGCGACTTCGTGATCGCCCTCGCCCGCGAGCGCGACGGGCGCACAGCGGGCTTCCTGCGGTTCGTTCCGGTCTATGGCGATCGCCCCGGGTACTCCCTGGACCTGATGCGCCGGCGTCCGGATGCGGCCAACGGCATCACCGAGTATCTGATCGCTCGCGCCGCGCTGGGGTTGGGCGCCCGCGGCTTCGAGTCGCTGTCGTTGAACTTCGCTGCCTGGGGCCGGCTGCTCGACAGCGCCGAGGACGCTGGATGGGCAGGTCGTCTGCAGCGGCTGATGGCCAAGGGCTTGAACCCGTTCTTTCAGATCCAGTCGCTGCGTGACTTCAATCAGAAGTTCAACCCGACCTGGGTGCCGCGTTCGGTCGTGATCGACGATCTCTCGGACCTTCCGCGGATCGCGCTGCTGTACGCGAGCGTCGAGGGGTTCCTCGAGCTGCCGATCCTCGGCCGGCTGCTGGAGCCGCCGCTGCGCCAGCGAGTCGACGCCGCTGAACCTGCCATTGCCGACCACGCCGACTCGCCGTCAGTGTCGTGACAGGAGGTCGCGGGCGATCAGGGTCGCGGCGGCCGGGGAGCCTTTGACGAAGCCGAAGAAGGGGCCGCTGAGTCCTCGGCGACGCTCTCGGCTGCCAGTAGCAACACCTCCGCGCGCACCATCCGCGCCAGCGGCTCGAGCGCGGACGCGACGCGCTTGGTCAGCCCAGAGCCGGCTTGGAATCGAGCGCCCTCGATGCCGTAGACGATCACGCGCCGCGGCAGCCTTCCGAGCTCGCGGGCAAGCTCGATCGCATCCGCGACTCCGAGCGCGTGACTGGACGTTCGCCCCAGCGAAGCGGACAGGGGGGTGACGCTCGCATCGAAACGATGGATCGTGCCCGCGCGCGCACCTGAACGCACTGCGTCGACGAGCACCACCGCCCATGCCTCCTGCCACAGATCGAGCAGCTCCACACCGTCGCCCGAGGTGGCCTCGAGCCGCGCGCCGAGGCCACCGCTGCTGCGAAGACGCCGAACCACCTCGAGGCCGGCGGCGTCGTCGTGACGCAGTTCGTTCCCGACGCCGATCAAAACGACCGCCGGCGACACGCTGACTCAGATCCGCTCCACCGTGTGCTGACTCAGATCCGCTCCACCGTGAGGTCCAGGAAGTGCGTCGCACATGAGATGCACGGGTCGTGGTTGCGGATCGCCTGTTCACAGCGCTGTCGCAGCTGCTCGTCGCTGAGATCCACGTTGCGCTGCACGACGGCGCGGAGCTGCTCCTCGATCACGAGCTGGTTCTGCGAGGTCGGCGGGACGATTCGCGCGTCGAGGATCGTTCCCTGCTCGTTGATCTCGTAGCGGTGATACAGGAGGCCGCGCGGCGCCTCGGTCGCGCCGTGACCGACCGCGCGGCGCGGCGCCACCTCGAGCGCCGGGCGCTCAGGCGGCTCATAGGACGAGATGATCGCCAGCGCGTCATCGCACGCCTGGACGAGCTCCACGGCTCGCACGACGATGCTCTGAAACGGATTACGACAGGTCGGCCCCAGACCAGCTCCGGCCGCCGCCTCGCGGGCCAGCGGTCGCATCTGCTCGGAGGCCAGGTTGTAGCGAGCGAGCGGGCCGGTCAGATAGCTGCCGCGCTCGCGGATCCGCGCGTGCAGCGCGTTGGAATGCTCCACGTGCTCCTCGAGCACATGCGCATCGAACTCCGCCGGCGAGATCTTGAGCCCGCGGTCAGAGACGATGCACCCGCGGTCGACCGCGTAGCCGTCAGGGTCGCTCAGCGCGACCAGCTCCGGGTCATGGGAGATGTCGGGAAAGTCCAGCGTTGCGGTCCAGCTGGCGGTCGCCAGCGCGATTTCACGGGCTCGCTCCAGCGGATCGACGAGCGTCCCGAGCTCGAGCCGGCTGGGCGCTCGATAGAAGCCTCCGACGCGGAGGTTGACTGGATGAATCTCGCGGCCGCCGACCAGGGTCATGATCGCGTTGCCCGCCTTCTTGATCTGCAGGCCCTGCTCCGCGAGCTGCGGGTGGTCACGCGCCATCTCGACGAACCCGGGGTAGCCGAGGAAGTCCGGGGCATGCAGGAGATAGACGTGAAGGCTATGGCTCTCGATCCACTCCCCCCAGTAGATCAGCCGGCGCAGATCGCGGATCGGGCCGCTGTCGATCGTGACTCCGCACGCGTCCTCGATGGCCCTCACGGCGCTCATCTGGTACGCGATGGGACAGATACCGCAGATTCGTGACGTGATGTCCGCCGCCTCGGTGTACGCACGCCCACGGAGCATCGCCTCGAAGAACCGCGGCGGTTCGTAGATCCGCAGCTTGACGTCGCGCACCTCGGTCCCGTCGAGCTCGATGTACATAGCCCCCTCCCCCTCGACGCGCGCGAGCAGATCGGTGCGGATCGTGCGTCCGGCGCTACTTTGGGTGTCGCTCATGCGCCTCGCTCGTTTCGCGGAATCCATCCGCGGTGGCGTTGAACGTTCGGTAGACCCTCACGAGATCGGCGTCCTCCAACCCCGACCAGGCGTTCAGTGAGCTTGGGTTGGGCGTCTCCTTGGGCCCGTAGCACCCGTAGCAGCCGCGGTCGTAGGAGGGGCAGATCGCGCCGCAGCCCGCGTGCGTGACGGGGCCCAGGCACGGCGTCCCACGCGCGACCATGACGCAGACGGTCCCGCGGCGCTTGCACTCGACACACACGCTGTGGGCCCGGACTCGCGGTCGCCGGTGGTTCAGGTGGGCGCTGATCACCTCCAGCAGCTGGTGCTTGTTGATCGGGCAGCCGTTGAGCTCGAAGTCGACCGGGACATGGGCGCTGATCGGAGTGGAGGTGGCGAGCGTCGAGATGTAGTCTGGGGACGCGTACACGATCCGCATGAAGTCCTCCACGTCGGCGAAGTTGCGCAGCGCCTGGATCCCTCCGGCGGTCGCGCAGGCGCCGATCGTGATCAGCGCCCGCGAGTGTGCCCGGACCTCGCGGATTCGCTCGGCGTCGTGCAGGGTGGTGATCGAGCCCTCGACCAGCGAAACGTCGTAGGGGCCTTCGCCCAACGCGCTGGAGGCCTCCGGGAAGTAGGCGACCTGAATCTCGTCGACGAGCGCGAGCAGCTCATCCTCGAGGTCGAGGAGGCTGAGCTGGCATCCATCGCAGGAGGCGAACTTCCACACCGCCAGCGTCGGCTTGCTCGTCGGGATGATCATCACAGCTGCGGGATCGCCAGCCACGGCTCAAGCTCGGACCAGCGGTAAACGGGGCCGTCCCGACAGACCAGGCTCGGACCGAGCTGACAGTGACCGCAGTGGCCGATTCCGCACTGCATGTTGCGCTCCATCGAGGCGTAGATCCGATCGG